>ENA-OQAZ01000321-OQAZ01000321.1-human-gut-metagenome-genome-assembly--contig:-NODE-321-length-27208-cov-4.312359_pt1 | contig 27208 bp, 29 predicted proteins | sample MGYA00242737_ERZ504531 | MGnify/ENA primary metagenome ERZ504531 (study PRJEB26092, sample SAMD00036244) | human gut metagenome | host: Homo sapiens | study: EMG produced TPA metagenomics assembly of... | reverse complement strand
CTCAGCGAATTGCACGAGCCTTTGATACAACTGATCCGTGAAGTGAGTGAAACAGGGCGTGAGTCGGCCAAGATTATGTATGGGGCGGATGGCTGGGTATTGCATCACAATACGGATATATGGCGTGTTACCGGAGCTATAGACAAGGCTCCGTCGGGATTATGGCCTACGGGTGGAGCCTGGCTGTGCCGTCATTTGTGGGAACGTTATCTTTATACAGGCGATATGGAATTTCTCCGCTCGGCTTACCCTATCATGAAAGAAGCCGGTAAGTTTTTTGATGAAATCATGGTGAAGGAACCGTTGCATAACTGGTTGGTGGTATGTCCGAGCAATTCTCCGGAGAATACTCATGCAGGCAGTAACGGGAAAGCGACTACGGCTGCCGGGTGTACTTTGGATAACCAGCTGATATTCGATTTGTGGAATCAGATAATCACGACCGCCCGTCTGTTGGGTACGGATGCTGAATTTGCCACCCGTTTGGAACAGCGTTTAAAGGAAATGGCGCCCATGCAGATAGGACGTTGGGGGCAATTGCAGGAATGGATGATGGATTGGGACAATCCGCAGGATGTGCACGTCATGTGTCACACCTTTATGGTTTGTTCCCCAGTAATCAGATTTCTCCTTACCGTACTCCCGAATTGTTTGATGCGGCACGTACTTCGCTGATTCATCGTGGCGATCCGTCTACCGGATGGAGTATGGGATGGAAGGTATGTTTGTGGGCCCGTCTGTTGGATGGTGACCATGCTTATAAACTGATAACCGATCAGTTGACTCTCGTACGTAACGAGAAGAAAAAAGGAGGAACTTATCCTAATTTGTTTGATGCCCATCCACCTTTTCAGATTGACGGTAATTTTGGTTGTACGGCGGGTATCGTAGAAATGCTGATGCAGAGCCACGATGGTTTTATTTATTTACTTCCCGCATTGCCGGCGCAATGGAAAGAGGGAAGCGTGAACGGGATTATAGCCCGTGGAGGTTTTGAATTGGATTTGAGTTGGAAGAATGGTAAAGTGAGCCGGTTGGTGGTGAAATCCCGTCATGGGGGAAACTGTCGTTTGCGTTCTTTAAATCCGCTGGCAGGCAAAGGGCTGAGAAAGGCAAAAGGAGAGAATCCGAATAAATTGTATGCCATACCCGAAATCTTACAGCCGATTATAAATAAAGAAGCGAAATTGAATAAAGTTGAGTTGAAAAAAACTTATCTTTATGATCTGGAAACCAAAGCAGGTGAAGAGTATATATTCTTAGGTAAGTGATGATTCTTGCATTGATTGTAAGGATGAAAAATAGTAAAAAGAAGAAATATGAAAAGAACAGGATTAAACATTATTTGCTCATTGTTGCTGGCAGGTGGAATGTGTGCATGTACTGCCACTCCTAAACAGACCGAAGAAATCAAATGGAGCGAACGTATGGCTCAGTCGGAAATGCAACGTTTCCCTGAGCTTGGATGATAGAAAAAGCGAAAAAGCCTCGTTGGGGCTATACGCACGGACTGGTGGTGAAATCCATGTTGGAGGAATGGAAACATACCGGTGACACTGCCTATTATAATTATGCAAAAATATATGCAGACAGTCTGATAGACACCGACGGTAAGATAAAGACCATGAAATATCTTTCTTTTAATATTGATAATATCAATGCCGGAAAGATTTTATTCGATTTTTATGAAAAGACGGGAGACGGGCGTTATAAGGTGGCGATGGATACTCTTCGCAAACAACTGGCCGAACAGCCCCGTACCAGTGAAGGCGGTTTCTGGCACAAACTGGTATATCCGCACCAGATGTGGCTGGATGGTATATTCATGGCTTCTCCTTATCTGGCTCAATATGGTAACGTATTCAAGGATACTACGGTCAATGCCGATATTGTGAATCAAATAAAGCTGATTGCCCGTAAAACGTATGATCCTAAAACCGGTTTGTTCTATCATGGCTGGGATGAGAGCAAGACACAAAATTGGGCAAATAAGGAAACCGGGTGCTCACCCAACTTCTGGAGCCGCAGTATAGGCTGGTATGCCGCTGCCGTGGTGGATGTATTGGACTATATGCCGGCGCAGTTCGAAGGACGCGACAGCATTATGACGATTATAAATACGTTGGCCGAAGGATTGTAAAATACCAGGAGCCTGAAACAGGGGTATGGTGGCAGGTGACTGACAGAATAACCGTAAAGGAAATTATCTGGAATCTTCCGCTTCATCGCTTTTTGTCTATTTTCTGTGTAAGGCTGTAAACAAAGGATATATCCCCGTGGAGTATAAAGCGGCCGCAGAGCGTGGATTCAACGGTTTGATAAAACAATTCATTAAAGAAGAGCCTGATGGTTCATACACTATTACCAACTGTTGTGCTGTTGCAGGATTAGGCGGTAAAGGAAACCGGATGGAAGTTTTGCTTATTACATAGGTGAGCCGGTGATAGAGAACGATCCGAAATCAGTAGGTTCCTTTATTTTGGCAGCTATTGAATATGAGAAAATGAAGCAGTAGGAATAATCTGAAAAAGATGAGGACATTTGTCAAAAAGGTCTTCATCTTTTCCGTAAACATAAGGACCTTTTTTAAACACCTTGTTGTTTTGATAAAAGCTCTTGTTTGGAGATTGTCAATTAATTAATAAACGAATTTGAAAATACAATGATGAACAGACACGCATTACTTTCCTTATTGGCTTTATTGCTATGTTGCTCTACTTCGTTGCCGGCGCAGAAAGCGAAAACGTATATTCCTGGAAGAACGGCAAACTGGTGGTGTCCGAGGAGGGACGCTACCTGAAGCATGAAAATGGAGTACCTTTCTTCTGGTTGGGTGAAACCGGATGGCTGATGCCGCAACGCTTGAATCGTGACGAGGTTTCTTACTATCTGAATAAGTGCAAGGATGCCGGATATAACATGGTGCAGGTGCAGGTATTGAACGGTGTGCCTTCCATGAATATTTACGGCCAGTATTCCATGACAGACGGTTTTAATTTCAAAGATATCAACCGCAAAGGGATTTATGGATATTGGGACCACATGGACTATATTATTAAAAGTGCCGCTTCACGGGGCATCTATATAGGGATGGTATGTATTTGGGGAACTCCCGTGGAACAAGCTGATGAATGAAAAAGAAGCCGTGGCATACGGTAAGTTTCTTGCAGAACGTTACAAGGATGAGCCGAATATTATTTGGATGATAGGAGGGGATATCCGCGGTGATAATAAGACGGAGGTATGGGATGCGTTGGCAAACAGTATCCGCAGCATAGACAAAGGTCATCTGATGACTTTCCATCCGCGTGGACGTACCACGTCGGCTACTTGGTTTAATGACCGCGAATGGCTGGATTTCAATATGTTCCAAAGCGGACACCGTCGTTACGGACAGCGTAACGGTGATGGTGATTATCCTATCGAAGAGAATACGGAAGAGGATAACTGGCGTTTTGTGGAAGCCAGTCAGGCAAAGACTCCGTTGAAACCGGTGATTGATGACGAACCTATTTATGAAGACATTCCACAGGGGCTGCATGATCCCAATGAAACCCGTTGGAATCAGCACGATGTGCGTCGTTATGCCTATTGGTCGGTATTTGCCGGATCATTCGGGCACTCATACGGTCATAATGATATCATGCAATTTATCCGTCCCGGATATGGAGCCTCTTTCGGCGCCGACGGACGTAAGAAAGCATGGTGGGATGCTTTGGAAGACCCCGGTTTCAATCAGATGAAATATCTGAAGAACTTGATGCTGACTTTTCCTTTCTTTGAACGTGTGCCCGATCAGAGTGTCATTGCAGGAACTAACGGCGAACGCTATGACCGTGCCATGCTACCCGTGGAAATGACTATTTGCTGGTTTACAATTACTCAGGACGTCCTATGCAGATCGATTTGAGCAAAATCAGCGGTGCGAAAAAGAATGCATGGTGGTATAGCGCGAAGGACGGTAAGTTGGAATATATCGGTGAGTTTGACAGTAAAGTCACTTCTTTCCAGCATGATAGCGGTTATCTGAGCGGTAATGATCAGGTTCTGATTGTTGTGGATTCTGCGAAGGATTATGTGCAGAAAGCTTGGACAGCCTTGCCGGATGCCATACAGAAATGGAATAAGTAAGAAATATGCATATCATGAAAAAACAAGTATTATTAATCATTCTTCTGGCACTTCCGTTGTGGTTGAAGGCAGCGGATGTTTCGGTTACCGGCCTGCGTACCGAGCAGATGGTAGATCCCATGGGGCTGGATACTGCTGCTCCCCGTATGAGCTGGCGGTTGGAATCTTCTCAAAGAAATGTGATGCAGACCGCCTACCGGATCTTGGTTGCGTCTTCTCCTGAACTTTTAGCACAGGATAAAGGAGATTTGTGGGATTCCGGAAAAGTGGAATCCGATGCGTCCGTATGGATTCCCTATCAAGGGAAGCGTTTGAAAAGCAATCAGCGTGTTTACTGGAAAGTAAGAAGCTATACCAATCGCGGTGAAACAGAATGGAGCGAGCCTGCCCGATGGGGGATGGGACCTTTAGGTGAGATTCATTGGAAAGGACGATGGATAGTTGGGACGCTGCGTTTGCATGGGATCGGGAAGATTCACACAGCCGTTTGAGCTCTCGTTATTTACGCACGGAATTTAAAACGCAAGCCAAGGAGATAAAGTATGCTACCCTTCATTTGTGCGGTTTGGGTATGTACGAACTGTTCATTAACGGTCAGCGGATAGGTGATCAGGTATTGGCGCCGGCTCCAAGTGATTATCGTCGTACTGTGCTTTACAATTCTTTTGATGTCACCAAACAGGTTGCCGGAGGAAATGCCGACAATGCCATCGGAGTGACCCTGGGCAACGGACGTTTCTACACTATGCGTCAAAATTACAAACCTTATAAGATTCCTACTTTTGGTTACCCCAAGTTGCGTCTGAATCTGATTATAGAATATATCGACGGCAGTATCCAGCGCATCAACAGTGATGAGAAATGGCGTTTGACGGCTCAAGGGCCTATACGTAGCAATAATGAATACGATGGTGAGATTTACGATGCCCGTATGGAATTGGGAAACTGGACACAGCCCGGTTATGATGATTCCAAATGGCTGAAAGCGCAACGTGTTTCATTGCCGTACGGTACACTTCGTGGCAATACCGCTCCCAACATGAAAGTGATGAAAACGCTGAAGCCGGCTGTCTTCAAGCAATATGGTGACCGTTATATGATTGATTTCGGTCAGAATATGGCAGGATGGGTGCGTATTAACATAGCGAAAGCCGCTGCGGGAGATACGATTTGCATACGTTATGCCGAACGGGTAAAGAACGACGGTACGGAACTGGATGTGGAAAATCTCCGCCATAGCCAGAGTACGGATTATTATATCTGCAACGGTAAAGAAAACAACACCTCCTGGAGTTCTCGTTTTTCTTATCATGGATTCCAATATGTAGAAGTGACAGGTTATAAAAATCTGAAAGCGGAAGATTTGGTTGCTGAAGTAGTATATGATGACTTGGAAGATAACGGTACTTTCGAGTGTTCCAATGATATCATGAACCGGGTTTATCGGAATGCCTGGTGGGGGATTTCCAGTAATTATAAAGGAGTGCCTTTGGATTGTCCCAGCGTGACGAGCGCCAGCCTGGCTTGGCGACCATGCTATGGGAACGTGGGGGGAAAGTTTCATGTTCAACAATGGCAACACCTATGCCAAATGGGCGGATGATATCCGTGAAGCGCAGCGTGAAGACGGTTGTATTCCTGATATTTGTCCGGCTTATTACAATTATTATACATCGGAAATGACATGGTCGTCCACATTCCCGGTAATCTGTGATATGGTTTATGAACAGTTCGGCAACATCGAACCTATTCGTAAGAATTATGCCGCTATCAAGAAATGGATGCACCATATACGCAGTGAGTTCACCACAGAGGATGGAGTGATTAACGCCGATAAATACGGTGACTGGTGTATGCCTCCCGAATCACCGGAATTGATTCACAGTCAGGACCCTGCCCGCAAGACGGATGGAGCACTGATTGCTACAGCCTACTATTATAAGGTATCGCAAATGCTGGCCAAGTTCGCCCGTTTGCAAGGTCTGGAAGATGAGGCGAAAGGATTCGAGAAGGATGCAGCAAAAATCAAAGACTGCTTCAACGCCCGTTTCCTTACGGTTAAGAAGGGAACTTCTCCGGTACAAACGCCGCATGTTCTTTATCCCGACAGCATATTCTATGGTAACAATACGGTGACGGCCAATATCCTGCCGCTGGCTTTCGATATGGTTCCTGAGGCTTATAGGGAAGAAGTGGAGAAAAATGTAATAACAGGCATTATCACCCGGAATAAAGGTCATATCAGCAGTGGGGTGATAGGTATGAACTGGATGATGCGTGAGCTTACCCGTATGGGGCGTGGCGATGTTGCTTTCCTGTTGGCAAGCAACAAGACTTATCCCAGTTATGGCTATATGATAGAAAAGGGAGCTACTGCCATTTGGGAACTGTGGAACGGTGATACCGCCAATCGTTGGATGAACAGTTGTAACCATGTGATGATATTGGGTGATCTATTGACTTGGTATTTCCGTGATTTAGCCGGATTTAATCCGGCACAGCCCGCTTACAAACAAATCATCCTTAAACCGGATTTTTCCATCCAGGAGTTGAGTCATGTCAAGCTTCGCACAACACTTTATATGGCAAGATGATTAGTAACTGGAAGAAGACCCTTACGCATTTGGAATGGGATATCACGGTTCCCTGCAATACCACTGCATTGGTTTATCTTCCAACGTTGGACGAGAAGGCGGTAAAAGACAAGGACGTTACCTTTGTACGTCGGGAAGGCAACTCTACCGTATGGAGTGTTCCTTCGGGGAACTATCATTTTTCGGTTAGCATGGACCTTCTTCAGGTAAAAACCGTGCAGGTATCGTGGAAGATCAGTTCCTATACGAACAAGCTTCTTTTCCCGAATGTCACGGCGCTACTATTGTGGAATTGAAGAACGGAGACCTGGTAGCCTCTTTCTTTGGAGGCACTAAAGAGCGTAATCCGGATTGTTGTATCTGGGTATGTCGCAAGCCGAAGGGTGCGACGGAATGGAGTGCACCTTATCTGGCTGCCGACGGGGTGTTTAGTCTGGATGATCGCAGGCTGTCTTGGCAGGCATTACGGCAGAATCCACTCCGGCGGATGCCGGCCCCGTGGCTTCTACGTTTAAAGGGGACAAGTTCCGGGCACGCCGCAAGGCTTGTTGGAATCCTGTGCTTTTCCAGATCCCCGGCGGAGATCTGATCCTGTTCTATAAAATAGGATTGAAAGTAGCCGATTGGAGTGGTTGGCTGGTACGTTCTAAAGATGGTGGAAAAACTTGGAGCCAACGTGAACCGTTGCCAAAAGGTTTCTTAGGTCCTATTAAAAATAAGCCGGAGTATGTGGATGGCCGTATCATTTGTCCTTCCAGTACGGAAGGCGATGGAGGATGGCGTATCCATTTTGAAATTTCGGATGATAAAGGAAAGACTTGGAAGATGGTAGGTCCTGTAGAGGCGGAAATGAGTGTGCCTACAGCTTTGCGTAAGGCAAATGCAGCCAATGTAGACGATCAGGAAGCGGTGAAGCCATAAAAGGAGAAGGCGAGAAGCCTATTTATGCTATCCAGCCCAGCATTTTGCGTCATAAGGATGGGCGTTTGCAGGTACTTTGCCGTACACGTAACGCACAGATTGCCACTTCATGGAGCAGTGACAACGGTGAAACATGGAGCAAAGTCACTTTGCTTGATGTTCCCAATAATAATTCGGGCACGGATGCCGTAACCATGAAAGATGGCCGCCATGTATTGATTTATAATGATTTCAGCACATTGCCGGGTACTCCGAAAGGGCCGCGTACACCGTTGTGTGTGGCGGTTTCGGATGATGGCATTCACTGGAAGAATGTAATGACATTGGAAGACAGCCCCATCAGCCAGTATTCTTATCCGTCCATCATTCAGGGCAAGGATGGCAAACTGCATGCCGTATATACCTGGCGCCGTCAGCGTGTGGCTTATAAAGAGTTGGATTTGAGCAAACTGAAATAATACAATTGTGGATAAAGGAATTCTTTGATAGAGAGTATTGGAGAATTTGAAAAAAACGGGTGTCTGAAATAAAAATCAGATACCCGTTTTTTGAAAACAGACTCCCATTATCCGCCAATGAAAGCTCTTTCTAAAGATACAGAATATGAAATAATTATAAATAGAGTACAAACGTTTCTTATTATCGTCCTCCCTTTATAAAGAAAAGAATAAGTGACAGATTATTATGAAAAGCATTAGACTACTACTTTTACTGGCTTCCGGAGTAACTACGGGAGCATTTGCCCAGTCGGGCGGGTTGACGGATATGAGTCAAAGTCGTTTTGCCAAGATGGCCAATACGGAATTAGGTGCCGTGCATTGGACAGATGCTTTTGGGGCGACCGTTTCAATGTATATAGCCATACCTCCTTGCAAAGTATGTGGGACACATGGAACAATCCCGATGTTTCGCATGGCTTCCGTAACTTTGAAATAGCTGCCGGTGTTTGCGAGGGCGAACATTGGGGACCTCCCTTTCATGACGGTGATATGTATAAATGGATGGAAGGGGTGGCTTCCGTGTATGCCGTCACGAAAGATCCCGAATTGGATAAACTGATGGATCACTTCATTGAACATGTGGTGAAAGCCCAGCGTGCGGACGGTTACATCCATACCCCTGTCATCATCGAGGAAAAGAATAAGGGGATTGACACTCATTCGGACAAACAGCAACAGACGGTAATTGGCACCAAAGTAGGCGGTGAGGACGAGAAAGGTGCATTTGCCAATCGTCTGAATTTTGAAACCTACAATTTGGGGCATCTGATGATGGCAGGTATCATTCATCGCCGTGCCACCGGAAAGACTACTTTATTCGATGCTGCCGTAAAAGCGACGGACTTCCTCTGTCATTTCTATGAAACCGCTTCTGCGGAACTGGCAAGAAATGCCATTTGTCCCTCCCATTATATGGGCGTGGTGGAAATGTACCGTGCTACAGGGAATCCCCGTTATCTGGAACTTTCCAAGAATCTGATTGATATCCGTGGAATGGTGGAAAACGGCACCGATGATAATCAGGACCGTATTCCGTTCCGTCAGCAATACAATGCGATGGGACATGCCGTGCGTTCCAATTACCTGTATGCCGGTGTGACCGATGTGTATGCCGAAACAGGAGAAGACCAACTGATGAAAAACCTGACCAGCATCTGGAAAGACATTGTGACCCGCAAGATGTATGTTACAGGAGCGTGCGGTGCGCTGTATGACGGCACTTCGCCGGATGGAACCTGCTATGAGCCGGACAGCATTCAGAAAGTACACCAAAGCTATGGACGTCCTTATCAGTTGCCTAATAGTACGGCGCATAACGAGACCTGTGCCAATATCGGCAATATGCTTTTCAACTGGCGTATGCTGGAAGTGACGGGCGATGCCAAATATGCGGATATTGTGGAAACCGCCCTTTACAACAGTGTGTTGAGTGGTGTCAGTCTGGATGGAAAGAAATATTTCTATACCAACCCGTTGCGCATCAGTGCGGATTTGCCATACACACTTCGCTGGCCTAAAGAACGTACCGAGTATATCAGCTGCTTCTGTTGTCCGCCTAATACGCTGCGCACCGTTTGTCAAGCCCAGAACTATGCTTATACGGTGACTCCGAATGCGGTATATTGCAATTTGTATGGAGCGAATACACTGGCTACAACTTTGAAGGAAACGGGAAAGATCGGGCTGGTGCAAGAAACGGAGTATCCGTGGGAAGGCGCTGTGAAGCTGACTGTTACCGAAGCTCCGAAACCGTCAAAGAAGAAAGCGTTTTCTTTGTTCCTCCGTGTTCCTGACTGGTGCGAGAAGGCAACTTTGAAGGTAAATGGCGAACCGGTGCAAGGAACCTGGAAAGCGAATACATACGCCGAGGTAAACCGCATCTGGAAGAAAGGGGATTGTGTGGAATGGGTGATGGATATGCCTGTAAAATTGCTGGAAGCCAATCCGTTGGCCGAAGAAATCCGTAACCAGGTAGTGGTGAAACGTGGGCCGTTGGTCTACTGTCTGGAAAGTATGGATATAGAAGGCGGGCATAAGATAGACAATGTGCTGATACCTGCCGATATCCGGTTGACTCCGAAAAAAATAACCATCGAAGGCAGTCCGATTGTCGCATTGGATGGTACTGCCCGTCTGGTCGATGAAGTATCATGGAAAGATACCTTGTACCGCGAGGTAGGAAAGGCCGACAAACCGGTCCATATCCGTCTGATTCCTTATTATGCATGGGGAAACCGCGGAAAGGCTGAAATGACGGTATGGATGCCTTTGGCACGGACTAATCACTAACCACTTACCCCTAATTAGTTACAAATGAAAAAAATATTCATAACCACTGCCGCGCTGCTGATAGCTTGTACACTGTCAGCAGCCGATTTGTTCGTATCTCCGGAAGGCAATGACCGGAATCCGGGTACCAAAGACTCTCCGAAAGCCACCCTTACAGCCGCATTGCGTCAGGCAAGGGAACTTCGTCGCCTTAATGATGAAAGTGTAAAAGGTGGCATCACCATTCATATGGAGGCAGGTGACTACCATCTGTACGAACCCGTCTTTATCCGTCCGGAGGACAGCGGGACGGAAGCGTCACCTACCGTCATCACTTCGGATGGAAATGCCGTTCTGAATGGTGGGGTGGAAATCAGGAACTGGAAGAAGCAAGGAAAGTTGTGGGTAGCCGATGTCCCTATGTTTAACGGGCGTCCGCTGGATTTCCGGCAACTGTGGATCAATGGGAAAAAGGCTGTTCGTGCAAGGGATGTGGCAGACTTTGAAAAGATGTACCGTATCATCAACAACGACCCCCAAAACGAAATACTGTGGGTACCTGCCGCTGCCGTAAAGAAAATACAGAAGCCCGATATGCCGAAATGGTCCTTCATGAAATGTGGTGTGTGGCAAATCTCCGTATCAAGTCGGTCGAAATACAGGGAGACAGTGCCGCCGTGCGTTTCCATCATCCTGAAAGCCGCATCCAGTTCGAACACCCGTGGCCGCGTCCTATGGTGACCAAGGATGGTCACAACTCGGCTTTCTATCTGACCAATGCCATGGAATTGCTGGATGAACCCGGCGAGTGGTATCACGACATTGAAAGCCGTAAAATATATTATTATCCTCGGAAAGGAGAGAAGATAAGCAAAGCCGTAGTTCCCGGCATCGAAACGTTGGTATGGGTGGAAGGAACGATAGACCGTCCGGTAAAGCACATCCGTTTTGACAATATTGCTTTCCAATATACCACCTGGATGCGTCCCTCTTTGCAAGGTCATGTTCCTCTTCAGGCAGGTATGTACATGACAGACGGATATAAATCCGTCCTTCCATGATTCGTAAGAACAATCATAAGCTGGATAATCAAGGTTGGTTGGGCCGTCCGGCATCGGCAGTCGTAGTCAAGGCTGCCTGGGATATTGATTTCGAGAAGTGCCGTTTCCAGCATTTGGGCTCTACAGGTCTTGATTATGAATGGGCCACCGATGGAGGACATATAAACGGCTGTCTGTTCCGTGATATATTGCCGGGAACGGTATTGTAGCGGGCAGTTTCAGCCCTGCCGCTCACGAAACACATCTTCCATACGATCCTGCCGACCGTCGTGAGGTCTGTACCGGACTGACCATTTCCAACAACTACATCAACGATGTGACCAATGAAGACTGGGCACTTTGGGCATTTGCGCCGGTTATGTCAGTGATATCAATATCGAGCATAATGAAATCAGTGATGTATCCTATTCGGGCATCAGTCTGGGATGGGGGTGGACACGTACGGTAAACTGTATGCGCAATAACCGCGTGCAGGCCAACCTGATTCATCACTATGCCAAGCACATGTATGATGTAGCCGGTATTTATACATTAGGTTCACAACCCCATAGCCGGATTACGGAAAATTGCGTTTCCGACATATTTTCACCCGGTTATGCACACGATCCCAATCATTGGTTCTATCTTTACACCGACGAAGGATCTTCATTTATCACCGTCAAGGACAACTGGACGGAAGGAGAGAAGTTCCTGAAGAACGCCAACGGTCCGGGCAATACATGGGAAAACAATGGTCCGATGGTGAACGACAGCATCAAGGCAAATGCCGGACTGCCCAAAGAATATAGCTATTTGAAGGAAAAATAAAACGTGATACCATTATGAAAAACAAACTTGCCACTTTAGTCGGAGCACTTGCATTGAGTGCTGCCGCCTCCGCCCAGACCTGGATCTGGTATCCGGGTGATTATGAGATATGGCTGGGCAACCGGATGAACAACCGCCGTACGGAACGCGGTGCTTTTTTCCCTCCCTTCTGGAAAACGGACAGCCATTATGTGGTAGTGGAATTCAGCAAGAAATTGGACCTGGCGGAACCGGAAGAAATCTTCATTGCCGCCGAAGGAAAATACAATGTGAAGTTGGACGGCAAACTGCAATTCGGTATGCCCTCCACCTTGAAACTCCCCGCAGGAAAACACAGCCTGAACATCAAAGTGTGGAATCAGTCCACTCCCCCCACTATTTACGTGAAAGGAAAAACCGTAAATACGGACAAGACCTGGAAAGTAACCTACGAAGACAAGGAATGGATAGACGAAAGCGGAAAAGCCAGTGATACTTCTGCCACCGTTTATATGGATGCAGGGTGTTGGAACTTTGACGGAGCCACCCAACTGCCTTCCAAGTTTTCATTGGCCAGAAAACCGATGAAAGCAGTTTCCTCCACTCCCCGGAAAGAAGGGGTATTGTACGACTTCGGAAAAGAAACCTTTGGTTATATCACTCTGAAAGAGGTAAAGGGAAAAGGAACGATCCATATCTATTACGGTGAAAGTCCTGAAGAAGCCTTGGATACGGAATATTGCGAAACATTGGACAAATTGCTGGCAGAGCCGGGGCAGATAACCGATCTGGCCATCCGGAATACACGGAAACTATACGATGAATACACGTTGGACAACAGCAAGGCCTTCCGTTATGTCTATGTCACTTGCGATCCGGGAGTAACGATACAGGACGTTTCCATGCAATACGAATACCTGCCGAAGAGTATCGGGGCTCATTCAAATGCAATGACGAAGAGCTGAACCGCATCTGGGAAGTAGGAGCATACACCATGCACCTTACTACCCGTGAATTCTTTATCGACGGCATCAAGCGCGACCGTTGGGTATGGAGTGGCGATGCATCCAGAGTTACCTGATGAACTACTATCTGTTCTTCGATAATGAAACCGTGAAGCGTACCATCTGGCTGCTTCGCGGAAAAGACCCTGTGACCAGCCACAGCAATACCATTATGGACTACACCTTCTATTGGTTCCTCAGTATTTACGATTACTACATGTATTCCGGTGACAAAGACTTTGTAACCCAACTCTATCCGCGTATGCAAAGCATGATGGACTATGTATTGGGACGCACCAATGCCAACGGTATGGTGGAAGGTATGACCGGTGACTGGGTATTCGTAGACTGGGCAGACGGTTATCTGGACAAGAAAGGCGAACTCTCCTTTGAGCAAGTCTTGTTCTGCAAGAGTTTGGAAACCATGGCGCTTTGTGCCGGTCTGGCCGGCAATACGGCAGACAAAACCAAGTATGAGAAACTGGCTTCCGCTTTACGTTCCAAGCTGGAACCCGCTTTCTGGAATGAGCAGAAACAGGCGATGGTACACAACCGCGTTCAGGGCAAGCAGAGTGAGTCCGTTACCCGTTACGCCAATATGTTCTCTGTCTTCTTCAATTATCTGAATGCCGATAAACAGCAGACCATCAAACACTCCGTATTGCAGAATGACAGTATTTTGAAAATCACCACTCCTTATATGCGTTTCTATGAACTGGAAGCACTGTGCGCCTTGGGCGAACAAGAATCGGTGATGAAAGAAATGAAAGCCTATTGGGGCGGTATGTTGAAAGAAGGAGCTACCAGTTTCTGGGAGAAATACAATCCCGAAGAAACAGGTATCCGGCATCTGGCCATGTACGGACGTCCATACGGCAAAAGCCTCTGCCATGCATGGGGAGCCAGCCCCATCTATTTGCTGGGCAAATACTATCTGGGAGTAAAACCCACCAAACCCGGTTACGAGGAATACTCCGTCACCCCTTGTCTGGGCGGCTTGAAATGGATGGAAGGAACCGTGCCCACTCCATACGGCAATATCCATATCTATATGGATAAGAAAGAGATCCGTATCAAGTCCGACGGCGGAAAGGGAGTGCTGAACATTCCAACCCGGAAAGGAATAAAAGCCATGACCATAGAACCCGGAGAAGAACAAGTCTTCAAATACTAATGGAATAGATCAAAAAGGTGATACCTACCTTCCAGGCGGGTATCACCAACACTGTTTCGTAAGTTCCCGTTATCCGCTGATAACAGTACTTACCTCTGATCTAACATTAGTTTTCTTATGGGCTTCCGCCTGTATCACTACATTAGGAAGCGGAGATTCTACATCTTGGAAAAAAGTATCTTCCAAAAGCTTCGCTTTTTAGTCTCTTCTTTATTACCTGAACTTTGATAAATATCTTCGTATCCCCATTTGTCATGGATCATTCTGTAAATCATCCCCCATTCGGGCAGTCCTCCCAGATTACGGTCATCAATAAACAAATCCGCCTTCAGTTTTCTGGAGTAATGATTACTTTCCAGGGTTTCTTCCGCATAATTGCTGTTTACGGCATAAAACTCCAGTCCACGCTCCCGGCAGAAATCCACTGCCTCCTGTAATAATTTACCTTCCCGCACACTCCACAGGATAAGGCGATGCCGTTCCTGTTGTAGTTTTTTCAGCGTTTCTATGGCAAAGGGTAGTTCCCTGCCTATTTCGGGATATTTATGCTCCACTATTGTGCCGTCAAAGTCAACTGCTATAATCATTCCTTATATTTTCGAAAATTCTTTAATACGCTGCTCCTCTGCCAGTCTGCATATCAGCAGGTTCCCTCCTTCTCGGCTATGATATATCCGTCCAGTCCTTGTATTACCGCCTGTTTCAAATGCGGTGTGTGTACAATGCAGTTATTGCATTCATACATTCGGACATTCTCGCCTACAACGGCATTGTTCCGTTCATCTTTGGGCAGCAAGGAATGCAATGAGCCCCAGCTACCCAGATCAGACCATCCGAACTCTGCCGGCAATACATAAATCCGTTCCGCTTTTTCCATTACGGCATAATCTATGGATATACTTTCACAAGTAGGGAACAGCTCTTCTATGGTTTCTTTTTCCCTTTCGGTATAGAACTCCGGATAAATCCTGTCGAATACCTCGGCAATGCCCGGTGCATAACGGCGTATAGCCTCTTCTATGGTCTTTACATTCCATACAAAGATCCCTGCATTCCAGAAATAATTCCCGGCGTCCACATAGTGCCGTGCCGTTTTCAAGTCCGGTTTCTCTTTGAATTCATCCACTTTCCGTATATCCTGATCCACCTCTTCTCCCGCGGCTATATATCCGTATCCCGTTTCCGGGCGGCAAGGTTTGATACCTATGGTTACAATAGCCTTGCTTTGATCTGTCATCAGCAGTGCCTTGGCTATCACCCGGCGGAATTCATCCGTATTGATAACCAATGCATCCGCAGGAGTCACTACGATATTGGCGTGCGGGTGGTGTTTCTTGATTTTCCAGCAAGCGTATGTGATGCAGGGGGCCGTGTTACGTGCAACCGGCTCCGTCAGTATATGATGAGGCGGCACGGATGGCAATTGTTTCCTTGCCGTCTCCTTATACTTATCCGAAGTCACTATCCATATATTATCCGGAATGCACAACCCTTGAAAGCGTTCCACTGTCAGTTGTATCAGGCTTTTGCCACATCCGTCACATCAATGAACTGTTTGGGACATTCCGGCGTACTCATGGGCCAGAAGCGGCTTCCTATGCCACCTGCCATGATAACGATATGAGTTTCCATAACACGTATGCTCTTTATTTCTTTTTATATTCCAGATACCATTGGTACATCTTGTGCACCCCTTCCTCTATGTCTATTTTGTGATGCCATCCCAGTTCATGCAATTTGGTCACATCAGTCAGTTTGCGCATGGTTCCGTCCGGTTTCTCCGGATTGAATGTAATGCTGCCTTTATATCCCGTTTCCTTTACTATCAGATGCGCCAGGTCGGCGATGGATATTTCCTTTCCCGTGCCGATGTTGATGTGGCAGTTGCGTATCTCTTTTGTGCCGGGACGGTAAGTATCTTTAAAGTCCACATGCTCCATGATGAAAACACTGGCATCCGCCATCTCCTCACTCCATAAGAATTCGCGCAGCGGCGTGCCTGTTCCCCACAGTTCCACCCCGTCCTTGCTGATGCCGTAGCTTTTCAGGATGGCCAGTATCTCCTCTGTTCTGCTCTCTCCGTTTATACCTTCCACCGGGCGCATATCCAGATCATAGCGTATGTTCTCCCAGTCACCCTCGTTCAGGCATTTGGCAAGATGTATTTTCCTGATCATGGCAGGCAGCACATGGCTGCGTTCCAAATCAAAGTTATCATTGGGGCCATACAGGTTCGTGGGCATTACAGCGATATAGTTGGTACCATATTGCAGGTTGAAACTCTCGCACATTTTCAGCCCCGCTATTTTGGCGATGGCGTATGGCTCATTCGTATATTCCAGCGGGGAGGTGAGGAGAGCATCCTCCTTCATCGGCTGCTGTGCATCTCTGGGATAAATGCAGGTACTTCCCAGAAACAATAATTTCTTCACTCCGTGACGGAAGCTTTCCCCTATCACGTTCTGTTGTATTTGCAGGTTCTTGTAGATAAAGTCCGCCCTGTATGTGCTGTTTGCCATGATACCTCCCACGTGGGCGGCGGCAAGGATTACATATTCCGGTCTTTCTTGGTCAAAGAAGTCCTTTACGGCAACTCCGTCCAGCAAGTCCAGTTCCTTGTGGCTTCTGCCGGTCAGGTTGGTGTAGCCCTTTTCTTGCAGGTTACGCCAAATAGCGGAGCCCACGAGTCCGTGGTGCCCTGCTATATAAATTTTGGCTGATTTCTCCATTGAAATTCTTGACTAATGATTTAACAGCTTGCTTTGAGATGAAGTTTCTTCACGAATTTCATATCGTGTTTCACCATGATTTTCACCAGTTCCTCGAATGAAGTCTTGCGGGGATTCCATCCCAGTAACGTTTTGGCTTTGGTAGGATCTCCCAGTAATTGTTCCACCTCTGCCGGGCGGAAATATTTGGGATCCACCTCTACCAGCACCTTGCCTGTAGCTGTGTCAATACCTTTCTCGTTCACACCTTCACCTTCCCAGCGCAAGTCGATGCCCGCTTCCTTGAAAGCAAGGGTGGCAAATTCGCGTACAGTGTGATATTCTCCGGTGGCTATAACAAAGTCTTCGGGCGTATCGTGTTGCAGAATCAGCCACATACATTCCACATAGTCTTTGGCATATCCCCAGTCGCGCAGGAGTTCAGATTCCCCAAGTACAGTTTATCTTGGAATCCTTGTGCGATGCGTGCCGCCGCCAGGGTAATTTTCCGGGTAACAAAAGTTTCGCCCCGGCGTTCACTTTCGTGATTGAACAAAATACCGTTTACGGCAAACATGCCATAGCTTTCGCGGTAATTCTTGGTTATCCAGAAACCATATTGCTTGGCTACTCCGTATGGAGAACGGGGATAGAAAGGAGTAGTCTCTTTCTGAGGAACTTCCTGCACCAGTCCGAAAAGTTCCGAAGTAGATGCCTGATAAATCTTGGTTTTCTTTTCCAGCCCCAATATACGTACCGCCTCCAGCATGCGCAGCGTACCTACCGCATCCGCTTCCGCTGTATATTCGGGCACGTCGAAGCTTACTTTTACATGGCTTTGTGCGGCCAGATTATAAATCTCGTCAGGTTGTACGGACTGTATGATACGTATCAGTGAGCTACTGTCCGTCATATCCCCCCAATGCAGGTTCACCAATCGGTTCTGCTTCATATCCCGTACCCATTCGTCCAGATACAGATGTTCTATACGTGCAGTGTTAAATGAAGAAGAACGTCTCAGGATACCATGTACCTCGTATCCTTTTTCTATCAGGAACTCGGCCAGGAATGAACCGTCCTGTCCTGTGATACCTGAAATCAATGCTACTTTTTTACTCATATTTTGTATTATTATTAAAAAAATGTTTTATACCATGACCTGTCTTCATGCATACTTGCATTTGGACCGGTATAAATAATTCTTATTCTTTTTTATTTGCGGCGTCAGGTTGTATCAGGCTCTCTTCCTCTGCTTCCGGTATTTCACTCCACGGCAGTCTGGCTTCAATGAACTGTGGAATCTTTGAAAGAATTTTGCCTTTCAGTGCCGAGATGGGTTTTATGCCGTGACTTTTATACATTCTCAAGTCCTCCGCCCATTTCAGTTTGCTTTTTCCCGCATCGGTAGAAAGCCCCCCCATTCTCATTTTCACGATGTATTTGTTCAGGTAATATACTTTCAGATCGGCTTCATACAGATAGCGCACCAGCAAATCCGAGTCGGCGGCTATCTTATAACTTTCGTTGTAAAGCCCCATTTATCCATACACTCCTTCTTTATATAGACAGTGGGGTGGAGTGGGAGCCATCCGTTTTTCACATTCTCTTTGCTGTACCGTCCGCTTATCCAGTTTCGTATCATCTGGTTGGTGTCGTCATAATCTACAAAGACCCCGTTGCCGTATATCATATCCGCATCCTGTTCCTCGAATGTTTTCACAATTTCGGAGATGGTGTGAGATGAGAACAGGAAATCATCGGAGTGAATCAGGCCGATAATATCTCCTGTTGCTGCACGTATTCCTTTGTTGATCGCTTCATACATACCTTTATCCGGCTCGGAGATAATTGTATCTATCCCGTTTTTATATTCATTGATGACAGCCAGCGAGTTATCTTTCGACGCTCCGTCCACCACAATGTATTCTATGTCGGGATAATCCTGTTCCAGCACACTTTCTATTGCTCCACGAATAGTGGCTTCCCGGTTGTAGCAGGAGGTGATAATTGAAACTTTCATAGATTTTATATTTGGATTAAAAATTTCAGATGGAAGAAAACCATTCTTTTAATTTTTGATTAATCAGCTTTTCAGCATTTCCTTTTTTTATTTGTAGGAAGTCAAAAGAATAGGCCTCTTTTATTTTTTGTGGTAAATCTTTTTCATCAAAAACACCGATTACACATCCCAGTTTATCCAGTTTCCTAATAAGTTGAAACTGGTCGTGAATATGTTCTGTTTTGTCGTGCCGGGGAATAACTACAATTCTTTTTTTTTGTTCCATAGCTTCAGATATTGCTCCCCATCCACCTTGCAATATTAGAATATCTGCAGATTTAATATATTGCTGCATTTCATCTTTAGTACAGAAGTCAAAAGCTTTTGCATGGCGATAATTAAAATGAGTATATCCTGTCTGTACTATCACTTCTTCTTGAGTGGTAGCAGCCCACTCGTCTATGGCTTTGGCCATGCGAACAAAAGCCATGTCCATTGTACCTAAACTAGCAAATATCATAATACACCACAACAAATAGCGTTAGGAAATATAGTTTTCATTTCTTCCCATTGAACGAGAAATAGATCTGCATATTTTTCTATCCATATAGGAGTTTTGGATGCATGCGTTACATCTGCGGCTGAGTTGATAAAGATTACTTTGGATTTTAGTAGCTTTTTTGCAAAGAAAACAGTAGGTACAGCTACTCCAGCTCCCGTTGTTATGATAACATTTGGGCGTTTTATTAATACCCAAAATATAGCCTGTATGCAATTTATGATTAAACTCCATTTTTTAGCAGGTTGAAAATTTACTAGGAACACATGTTCTTTGTCTTTCATAAATGCTTTTGTAGAAGTTGTTTTTAAAGTGAGCCAATAACAATTCCAATTATTGGGGATATCTCCAATAGCTAATTGTAACTCTCTTAAATGTCCTCCTGCTGAGCAGGCAAGACATATTTTTGGCTTGTGAACAGACATATTCGATTAATGTTTCAGTATTCTTTTTTTTTATATATTTAGCCGGATTTCCTGCATAAACTCCCCACGACTCTGCGTCTTTTACCATTACTGTACCTGCGCCTATCACAGCACCTTCCCCAATCTCTATATCAGGACCGATGAATGTATTAGCGCAAATCCATGTTTGATTGCCGATACGGATTTCGGGACGTAGTAGGGGAAGAGCCGGATCGGTATAGTCATGTGTGCCTGCACATACATGGACCCGATGGCTGACAGTAGCTTTTTCTCCTATTGTTACTTTACCTAAATTATAGATCAGGGTTTCTTCTCCAATGGCACTCCAATCGCCTATTTCCAGATTCCACGGGAACCAGATAACGGTGGAGGAGTATATATGGACATGTTTTCCTATTTTAGCTCCGAATAGGCGTAGTATCGTATTTCTATATCCGAAAGCTATACGGGGAGAATTACGGAAAAAGAATTTTCCGAATGTCCACAGTATACGTTTTACGTAAATCCATTTGGAGTAGTTTAGGTGGTTACGGTTTTCTGCTATATTCAGCTCTGTTTTACTATTCATATACAAAATCGGGTTTTTCTCCTTGATTAGTTAACCATTTATATAGCATTATCATTTTTTGGGCTGATGCATCCCATGTAAAGTTTTCACTTACTAATTTATATCCTCTATTTCCCATGCTAATACGTTCTTCGTCACTCATGTTAAAAAGAGTTTGAAGCCCTTGTTTAATAGATGATACATTATCTTCTATTCTGATGGCTGCATTTGCTTCAAAACCTTCAGGTATATTGCATTGTGGAGTCATTACTACAGGAAGTTTCCATGACCATGCTTCAAGTATGGTCATAGGAAGCCCTTCTCCATGTGAAGGCAAGATGTAAGCATCTGCGTTTGCGTACATTTTTATTTTATCTTCTCCAAACAATCCTCCATGGAATATTACAATCTCTTTTAAATTGTTGGAATGGACTATATGCTCCAGTTTTGTTTGGCAATTTTCATGATCCCAGCCTACTATATCAATGATCCAATTATTAAAGATATTAGGATTCTCTTTTTTTAAGGTGGCTATTGCTTGTAGTAAAATATCGATTCCTTTTTTAGGATGCAATCTTCCTAAATATAGTAAATGATAATTTGAATCCGGCTTTACGTATTTCTTTGTGGTTTTAGGAAGATTTATTCCATTAGGTATAATAGCTATGGGTTGTTTCAAACCATAAGCACGAATATCTTCCATTTCCTTTTGGCATAAAGCATGATAACAATTGACTGATTCTAGACCTTTTGGAAAAATAGATGAGAAATGATCCTTTTAATTTTTCCTTGGGTAGATATAATATAAGGGTCTAGCATTCCGTGAGGAGAGCAAATTATAGGGACGGTATGATATTTACTCCATATTCCCATTAATATATGTGGATAACGCCAAAGTGCTTCCATATGCAAGATATCAGCATTGGTTGCTATCATATAACGTTTCATTTGACGTGAATATAGCAAAGGACCAGCTTTAAATAATTGTATGGGAATATTTTTCCATGATGAAATATCTTCATCAATGTGTTTGTCTGAAAAAGATATTATTTTTAAGTTATGCTTATGAAAAGTTTTGTTTGTAAATAAATCTTTTACAGCATCAAACACCCCTCCAGCTGTCCGGGTTATAGAATATGTACAAATTAAAATGTTCATTTATGAATTAGATTGTGAAGCTAAAACATTACTTATATATTTATACGATTGTTCTTTCATAGATTCAATAAGTGGTGTAACTTTATTGTAGTCTATTTCAGTGGCATTATTGATGTCTTCTATACTTGTTATAAATCTATTTCTAATTTCTAATGAGGACAATAAGTTTTCCATTCTTGAGTTTACTTTTTGATGTGTTCTAGGTATTACATAGAATTGTCGGTTCATAATTATTGAAAATGCTGAGCAGTGGAAAGAGTTTGTTATTACTATGTCTGCTTTAGCTATGAGTCCGATAAATTCTGTAGGACCTGCGTATCTTTCTTGGTAATCGGCATAAGTTCTAGGGTATAAGTCTTTAAACGCAACAATTTTTTTTCCCACTTTTTTTTAGAAAGATATAATGCTATTTTTTTTATTGTTGCATTGTTTTCTTGGTCATAAACTAAAATATAGTTGTTATAAATAGGTAAAGTAGCAAGTTGCATCCATTGATTTGATGATAGGAGAAAAACAGGATCAACGACATGTACCCCTTTTTTGATACCTAAATTATATAATATTTTTAATCCACTGTTTTCTCTTACTGAAATATAGTTCAACTTATTAATTTGTGATTTGACAAATGATTCATGTTCTTTAGGAATTTGAGAAATAGAAAAACTGGCTGCGTATGATGCACGTGTTGCTTCATGGGAGCAAAATCGCAATAAAAAGCTGGATCTAATCCATTTTTTATTTGTGTATTCCAAATTTGGTCACTACCACAAAAATAAATGTCTGCTTCTGGTGGATTGTTTAGAAGTTCTTGAAAGGAATTATATCGTTGTGTTAAATGTAAATATTTACGTGTGTATTCATCAAACTTCTTACGGCTTTTTGATAGCATGATTCTTATGGGAATGACATAACAATAAAAAGCACATTTTATAAATATATTACGATTCCATTTTGAACCGATTGCCCAAAGACTAAGGTTTTTCCTAATATAATCAGGCATATAATCTATAATTTCTACTTGGTGTCCTTGAGATGTAAGATATGTCATTAAAGCATATGCTTGTAATGAAGCTCCGAAATTATAGACATTATGACAAGTAATTGTTTTGATTTTCATTATTTGTTATGTTTGAGATAATATTTGATTTTCATTGCTAATATTTTATCAGGTAAAGCAAAAAATAAAGAATATTTGTATCCAAAATGTGGATATAATGTTCTAAACACATTGTATCTTATGCTTTTTTTGATAGGATGATTTAGTGGTTCATTAGCATCAAGTGCTTCTTTATAAGGGCGTTCTTCCGAATATAGAGAATCAGAACATAAATTAAAAAGTGTCTTACCTGCATTTGTATTGATTAATACCAATGACACCCCTTTGTTTATATCTGTAATCTTAGTTGATTTTAATCCCCAAAAATCTCCGATGGTCATATCTGCATTTCTTTCTTTTCTTGCAAAATGGCAAGAAAGACAAGAAGGTCGGTATGTAATTCCGTTAAAAAAAAGCCTTCATATAGAGATCATTACTAAGAGGACGCTGATAGCTAGGTAATATTTGGTTATCTTCTATTAGTGAGAATTTGTATTGTGAATTGCTGCGAAAATTAATTTGTTTGATACGTTTTTTGAGGATATTTGAAGGAATACTTTCCTTTAAAAATTTGCATGAAGGAACTCCATGGCATATTAATTCTACAGTAAATAAATTAGGATGTTTGGGAAAACGTGCTTTTATACCAGCTATTTGGCAAGGAGTGCCAATAAAAAGTACATTCTTTTGAGTTTTTAAATCTTCATTTATTTTGGTATATGTTTCATGAATTTCGCTTTGAACATATTTAGACCCTCTTAAACGAAGAATATTTTCAATAGTTGTACATCTAATGTGGCAGATGTTGAAAGGTGGAGTAAAAGCACATCCGTAAATTATGCCATTGTTTTTAATAAATTCTTGGGCTAATAAAGTACCTATTCCACCAGAAGTACTTTCTATTCGTTTTTTTTCATCTTTCCAATAGCAGGCTATTATTTTTTCGGGAATTTTGTATTCTTGTTTATGTAGTAAAGGACATTTTTTTTCACACAAATTGCATTCAATGCATTTATTATGATCTATTTTAGGATATAAAAATCCATATATATCTTTTTCCATTGAGATTGCATGCTGTGGACATACAGCAAAACAAGTTGCACATCCTGTACATTCTTTATGAGACATAATGTTGGCATAGAAGTATTTAGATAGATTTAAAAATAGATATTAAGCGTTTTTCATATGTTTCAGGCGTTAATGCTTGAGAATATTGAAAAGTTTTTAGTGAAAGTTGGTCTCTGTATTTGCTGTTCTCCAAAATAGAGGTAACACTATCTACAATAGCATTAACATCTTGTATTGGTATGTATATAGCAGGGAAAGCTTCTAAGTCAGTTCCGGCGCATTCTGTTGTAATAATAGGGCAACCACAACTTGCAGCTTCAATGACAGTTCCTGCAAAACCTTCTGAAAGTGTAGGAAATACATAGGCTTCCGCTGTTCTATATTCTTCTTTTAGTTCAGAACTTGTAAGAGTACCTATAAAATTTAAATCTTTGAAAACTGCTATGTCTTTGTATTTATTATCAATAGAACCTATGATTCTAAAATCTAGATCTGTATATTTTTGTTTTAATATTGTCGCTGCTTTTGCACAATATATTAATCCTTTCCTTACGGGATCATTACCAACCCAAATAATTTTATGTTTTATAGGCCGATAATTATAATTTGTTTCTTGTATACTGGTAGGATAGGGTAATAAGAATGCTTTTTTAGGATTAAATTCGGGATATGCCATCATTGCCTTTAATACGTATTTTGATGGAACTGTATAATAATCGGCAATTTGCAACATTTGGCTTACATATTTTTCTCTTATGGCAATACGGTCCTCATATTGTTTCCTTATTCCATGTATGCAAGAGTATTCTGGATATTTGTTTACTTCATTTAATAGAAAATTGAACGAAACAGGATTCTCGTATATGTCTACAACAATTGTTTTTCCTTGCTCTTTAGCATATTTTATAAATCCTAAATTTTCATAATACATGTTGTAAATGCAATCGGCTGAAGCTATTATTTTTTTTTTCTTACAAAAAAAAGTTGTCTAATGTAAAATATAAAATTTCATTTAATAATATTGTGTCTACATTCTTTTTGAATAATAATTTTAGTATAGGTTTGTCTGATGCTTGTATGCATGATTTAGGAATTTTCGGTAACCTTTGACACAAACGCTTAAAAGCTGTTCTAGAGCTACCTAATTTTAGAAAAATGTGAGATATTTTACCTAAAATTGTATATCTATATGAGTCTGTAAATAAGGACTTTAACATTCTATTCTTGTGTAGAATGTTAGGTATCGCATATCTATGTCTGGCTCCTATTTGTGAGACAATTATATTTTTTGCCATAAATTTTATATTTTGTGAGTATAATATTTGAAACTATTACAGCTTATCTTAGTTCTATTTAATGGAATAGTTTTTAATAAAAAAATGTGAATGAATTTATTGTGACTATTTTATTTTATGCGAATGTTTATTTCTTGTGTAAATCTTTTTGATAATTCTATGAACAAAGAGTCTTTTATAAAAAGCAAAGAGGAAATATATATGAACGCTCCTCCTATAATCTGTATAAGTGTAGTAATATAGGTTGGAGAGCTATACATTCCATAAATTAAAATACTACTTCCCATAGGATTGATAATATGATATATTTTAAAATATAATATAAATATGGCTTTATTTCTAGCTGCTTATTAAAAAAATAATATTGAATAATGAGGGAGGTAAAACTTGTCACTGTTGTAGTATACGCTGCTCCTATAAATCCCATATTCTTTATTAATGTATAATTAAGTATTATATTCACAATAAGTGCAGAAAAATAGGAATATGTCAGTATCTTTATTTGATTTGTAGCTGTGAAGTATTGATTGCCAGAAATACCAATTAGGGAGTTGGCAATTATTATGGGTGACATAATAATTATTGCTGATATACTAGGAGAAAAATCTATTCCTAAATACCATGGAATAAGGTTATGGGCACAAATTGCTATTCCAAAGCACATAGGGATAGCAAACATTAATGAAATTTGTCCTGCTTTTTCTAATAAAATTTTGATGCTGTTTTTATTGTTATTTATATAATTATTAGCAATTCTTGGCATCATAACAGTACTTAATACTGTTATGAAAGTAAGTGGTATGGTTATTATTTTTTCTCCCATATCATAGAATGCCACCTGTTTTATATCATGCGTTATTGTTTCTATTAAAATTTTTCCTATTTGTAAATATAGTAGAATTGCTACTTGAGGAAGAAAAAGCATGATAGATCCTTTTATATGTAGAATTTGATTTTTTAATGTTAGGGTTATTTTTTTGATATATTTTTTTATTTGGAACAATAAGATAGAAGTTGATATAAACATAGTCATAGACATGATGAGAATGTAAATATATAAATCTTCTTCTTGTTTCACAGCTAGGAAAATTAAAATGATGCTACTAATTTTTACTAGGAAGTTTTTTAAAATAGTAGGCTTCATATCTTCCATTCCTATAAAAAGCCAAGATGTATCAATAATGCTTGCTATTAACCAACCTGAAAAAAGAATGAAATATATAAAATAGTCGGATATATATGCTATAGTAAAATAAATAATTAGACTTATACACCCCAAAATTAATCTTAACCAAAAAAGTTCCCAAAAGAAAGAGGTGAATTGTTTTATGTTATCTCTATAATAAGCAATTTGTCTTATTCCAAAATTGTAACTTCCTATGAGGCTAATTGTTGATATGATGTTACAAACAGAGTATATATATCCATATATTCCTAAATTTTTGGGACCTAGAGTTTGAGCTAAATATGGAGATAGGAAAATAGGGATGAGTAATACTACAATTTGATATATAAAATTGTAGATATAGTTTTGCGTAATTGATTTCATTTAGCTCTTTCTCTTTTTATTCTTAAAATTTTTAAGTAAATAGAAAAAGGTAGTATTTTGAATATATTTCGAAGTACTTTAATTTTTAAAGTGAGATGACCAAGTGGAAGAGGTGTTTTTTTCCAAGGTGATAAATTATAATATTTCTTGAACAAATAAGCATAGGGATGCTTTGAATTTGAGTACCATACTCTAATATGCCAGCCTGCAGTAAAATGTAAAATATGTGGGTGGGAAATTGCTTCTTTGATTTCTATATCATTATAGTAATCTTTTAATTCAAAAATTTCTTTAATTTGTAAACTTGATAGATAGAAGAAAGGAGTCATGACATTATAGGTGCAAGAAATAGTTTTTATTTTATT
>ENA-OQAZ01000320-OQAZ01000320.1-human-gut-metagenome-genome-assembly--contig:-NODE-320-length-27239-cov-3.032274_pt1 | contig 27239 bp, 30 predicted proteins | sample MGYA00242737_ERZ504531 | MGnify/ENA primary metagenome ERZ504531 (study PRJEB26092, sample SAMD00036244) | human gut metagenome | host: Homo sapiens | study: EMG produced TPA metagenomics assembly of... | reverse complement strand
AATAAATAAACCGATTATTTGGACTCTTCATGATGTTTGGCCGTTTACGGGGCATTCAGCTTATTGTGATGCAGTTGGATGTTCAAAGTGGAAAAAGGGTTGTGAGCATTGCCCACAAATGAAAGTTTATCCCAAATCGTATATCGATAGGTCAAAGAAAAATTGGAAAAAGAAAAGGGATATTTTCAATGGTGTTGCGAATCTTACGATTGTCACGCCATCAAAATGGCTAGCGGAGCTGTAAAGGATTCCTTTTTAAATGAGTATTCAATTAAGGTGATAAATAATGGAATTGATACTGAAAAATTCCATAAGGTTAGTACACATCTTAAGGCGGATTTAGGACTTCAAAAAGAAAAGGTGCTATTGTCTGTAGCAACGGTGTGGAATGATCTAAAGGGGTTAAACGATTTTGAGCAACTATCAGGGGTGTTGGATTCTGATTACAAAATTATTCTCGTAGGTGGAATGACGGAGAATCAAGAAAATAATTTGCCGGAGTCTATTTTGCATATTCGAAGAACACAGGATATTAATGAAATGGTGGAGTTGTATAACATTGCAGATGTTTATTTGAATTTGACATATTGCGATACATATCCAACGGTAAACCTAGAGGCAGCATCTTGTGGTACACCGGTAATAACATATGCAGTCGGTGGAAGCACAGAAAGCGCAGAAATGTGTGGTGGTATTTCTGTACCACGAGGCGATGTTGAAGCCGTTGCACGTGCTGTAAAAGAAAGTGCAAAATTGAAAGTAACAATACCTAACGAATATAACCTTGATAAGAAGCATGCGATTAGAAAGTATATAGAATTGTATAGAGGTGTTATATGAAAATTGCGTTTAGCTGGGACGATGGGGCTTTAGAAGATCGTAAGCTTTTTGAGTTGCACGAAAAGTATGAAATTCCAGGAATGTTTTTTGTTCCAACGAGAAACCGCGAAGGAAGAGAAGTACTGACTCCTCAAATGATGCGTGAAGCAGAGTCAAAGTATGTTAGCTTTGGAGGGCATACAGAAAATCATACATATTTGACAAGTATTCCATTTGGTGAGGTTGAGCAAGAAGTGTTACTTAATAAAAAATATCTTGAAGATGTTTTAGGACACGAAATAGAGGACTTTTGTTTGCCGGGTGGAAAGTATACACCAGAAATACTTGAGATTGTTAACAGGCATTATAAAACTATCAGGACAGCAGATACGATGAATTTCAAGTATACCGGTGGTGAGTTGAAGCCGGCGATTCATTTTTATCCTCGTGGTAGTAAGTCATTGCTTGGAAATGCTGTTAAAAATCAAAGTATATCACAAGGGGTATATATTGCATTACACTATAAAGTGAATTACTTTGAGTTAATTTCTAATTTAATTAGAAATGAACAAAGTAAAAAAGACAGTGTAGTAATGGTGTGGGGACATAGTTGGGAATTGGAAAAAAAGCAGTTATGGGATGAATTAGAAAAACTAATGCGGCAGGATTTTGTGAGAATGAATGCTGTGTGTTATCAAGAATGTTTTAGGCGGTAAGTGAATAATGAAGATAGTTCATATTTGTCTTTGTGGGGCAATGACTGATGGATTTAATTATCAGGAAAATGTTATTACGAAGTATCATAAAAAAATGGGGTATGACGTGACAATCATTGCATCACAATGGATTTGGAATTCAGTAGGGAAACTACAAAAATTGGAAAAGACAGATTATGTCAACGAAAATGGAGTAAAGGTGATTCGGCTTCCAATAAGGTATGGAAATGTTAATAACCGATTGAAAATATATCTTGGTTTGTATGGGACAGTTGAAAGAGAACAGCCGGACATCCTTTTTATTCATGATTGCCAATTCCTTGATATTAGAAAAATGGCAGTATATGCAAGAAGACATCCAAATGTAAAGGTTTATGTTGACAATCATGTTGATTATTCAATGGCGCACATGGTTGGATTTCTAAAAACTTGTTACATAGAGGATTATGGCGATTATGTGTAAAAAAAATTGAACCCTATGTTATAAAATTCTATGGCGTTCTTCCTGCGAGAGTTGATTTTCTAAAAGAAATGTATGGTCTGCCAGCGAATAAATGTGAACTTCTAGTGATGGGTGCAGACGATGAATTGGTTGAGAAAGTAAAATCTACTCGTGATTCTATAAGAAATAGATATGGAATACAGAGGGAAGACTTTCTTGTTGTTACGGGTGGAAAAATCAACCAATTCAGATCGGAAACATTGGAGCTGATGTCAGCTGTTTCGGGGAGTAACTATGGAAAGATTAAAATGCTAATATTTGGTAGTGTGGATGATTCACTGAAACCCCAATTTGACAGCTTGTGTGAAGATGATAGGATTCAATTTGTGGGCTGGCAGGATGTGAAAAATACATATTGTATAATGAATGCGGCTGATCTTATAGTCTTTCCAGGGTTGCATTCTGTAATGTGGGAGCAAGCTGTTGCATTAGGAATTCCTTGTGTATTCCGGGAGATTGATGGCTTCCGTCATGTTGACTTGGGGGGGAATGCTGTTTTCTTAAAAGATGTTACGGAAGAATCTTTAAAGAATATCATTGAAAACCTGTATTTATCACAGGATGAATATATGAGAATGAAAGATATTGCAAACAAAAAAGGGATGCAATACTTTTCATACGAGAATATATCTAAAAGAAGTATTGAAAAATGATGGAGGAAAAGAAAAATGTCTCTTTACGAAAAGGTTATTTCTAAACAGGAAAAACTGGCACTGGTTGGCTTGGGCTATGTGGGTATGCCGATTGCTGTTGCATTTGCAAAGAAGGTTAATGTTATTGGATTTGACCTGAACAGCGAAAAAATCAGCTTGTACAAGCAGGGAATTGATCCTACTAAAGAAGTTGGCAACGATGCGATTAAGAATACTACCGTTGAATTTACGGATGATGAGACGAAGTTATGCGAAGCAAAATTTATCATTGTCGCTGTTCCTACGCCTGTAAATACGGATCATACTCCTGACTTGACACCTGTAATTGGTGCTTCTGAAATTGTCGGTCGCAATTTGACGAAGGGTTCGATTGTGGTATATGAATCAACAGTTTATCCTGGATGCACTGAAGATATCTGTATTCCAATTTTGGAAAAAGAGTCTGGTTTGAAGTGTGGTGAAGATTTCAAAGTTGGCTACTCTCCAGAGCGTATTAATCCTGGTGATAAGGTACATCGTTTAGAAAATATCCATAAGATTGTTTCTGGTATGGATGAAGAGTCTCGTGAAGAAATTAAGAATGTCTACAACCTTGTAATTGAAGTAGGAACATATCCAGTGTCTAACATTAAAACGGCTGAAGCTGTAAAGGTTGTTGAGAACAGCCAACGTGACATCAATATCGCATTCATGAATGAACTTGCAATGGTGTTTGACCGCATGGGCATTGATACGAACGAAGTCGTTGATGGCATGAATACCAAATGGAATGCCTTAGGATTTCGTCCAGGTTTAGTAGGAGGTCATTGTATTGGCGTTGATCCGTACTACTTTACTTATGAGGCAGAGAAGTTGGGATATCACAGCCAGATTATACTAAATGGCCGTATCGTTAATGATAGTATGGGTGCATATGTAGCAGATTCTGCAATTAAGCAGATGATTGAGGCAGGTCAAGCTCCGAAGAAGTCCAAGGTGGTAATTCTTGGTTTGACCTTTAAAGAGAACTGCCCTGATACAAGAAATAGTAAAGTAAATGACATTATCAAGCAGCTGAAAATATACGGCATTACCCCTGTAGTTGTCGATCCGTGGGCAAGCGAGCGTGATGCTATGCGTGAGTATGGCGTGCAACTACATAGTATGGACGATGCAAAGGATGCTAATTGCGTTATTATAGCAGTTGCACACAAGGAATTCAAAGCGTTAAGCCTTGATGATATCAAAAAGTTGTATAAAGAAGGTTCTGATGACGAGAAAGTTTTGCTTGATGTCAAGGGTCTTTACACTGTTCAAGATTTGAATGCTTCAGGTATGCGTTACTGGAGACTGTAAATCAATCCCTGTCGGTTCCTTATAGGAGAAAAAAATGAAAAAAGTTTGTATAATGCTAGGAAGTTTGAATGGGGTCGGAGGAACCGGCAGAGCAGTTTCAATTCTGGCTAATCACTTATGTGATAGATATAATGTAAAAATTCTGTGTTACGATCAGGATATCGAACACATTGGATATGAAGTAGATAAACGGATATCTATCGATTCTGTATTTAGTAAACCTACAAGAATGACATATGGAATCTTCAAGATGGTTTCGTATATGACAAAATATTTAAAGGATAATGATATCGAAACTGTTATAGTGTGCGGTACGCTCAATTTCGTGGGAGGAATTATTGCTGCGCGGTTATCAGGTACAAAAGTGATTTGCTGCGATCATTCTAATTACACATGTGTTTATGACGCTAAGTTTGAGCGTGAGTCGAGAAATTTTGCGGCTATTATTCAGATTATCTTGTGACATTAACCGAAAAGGATGTCGATAATTATAAAAATGGAACAAGGGTCAGAGCGCAAATACTGGCTATTCCCAATATAATAGATGACAAGTTGATTTTAGGTTCAGAAGATATACAATACAACATTAGTTCCAATAGAATTGTAAGTGTAGGTAGATTGACCTATGCCAAAAATTATGAACTCCTGATTGAAATTGCCAAGGAAGTTCTTGATAGTATCCTGGTTGGTCATGGGATATTTATGGTACGGGAGAACTAGAGAAAAGTCTTTTAGAAAAAAAAGATAAAATTAATGTGCCTCAGCTTTTCTTCAGAGGAAATGTAGATAACATGTATGATTTGTATTCTAAGTATTCGTTTCTAGTAATGACATCAAGATATGAAGGATTCCCAATGGTTCTTATTGAAGCAATGGCTCGAAAACTTCCTTGCCTTGCATTTGACTGTCAAACTGGGCCCTCTGATATAATATCCAATGGTATAAATGGTTTTGTGCTACATGAGGATAAGAATTCAATGATTAATGCAATACAAAACATGATTGATAATAAAACATTGCGAAGGCAATTTAGTGATAGTACAAAAATTTCGTTAGAAAAATTCTCGACAGATATTACTATCAAGAAGTGGGAAGAAATAATATGATGATAGAATTACTCAATGAAAATACAACTATAGAACACAGGAGAGATAAATGGCTAGTCATTGTATGTGCAATAATAGGAGCATTAGTTTGTATGGGAACAAATAATGCTTTATTTACAATTGCAGCATTTTTAGTATGTTCTTTTGTGTGTATACAATTTCCATTGGATTTCAGTTTTTGCATGTTGCTTTTTACTCTTCCTATGGCAACAATATTTAAATTGTCACCTGGACAAACATCACTTTTTACATTTGTTCAGTTGATTTGGGTGATTTGTGCGTTTTGGAAATCTGATATGAAGGCTACTAAAACTGATATTAGTGTTGTACTTTTTTCTTTTTACCTTATTGCATGTCAGATTTTTAATGGCGGACTGACCATCAGTGCAACTATCAAATTGACGTTCGGTCTTTTTATGATTCTCACTATAAGAAAAAGGAAACTATATAGTAGCTATGTTTCAATGTTTTTATGCTATATTGCAGGAGTACTTACATCGTCACTACTAATGTACGTCAATTTATCATTATTTAGAATTACGGAATATGTAAGTTCAAAAACAGAAAGACTTGTAGGAGCAGATGTAGGAGATAATATAACTCGATTTGCGGGGTTGTATGGTGATCCCAATTACTATAGTGTGAATATTATCGTTGCAATGATTTTGATTCTATGCCTTTACAGGAAAAGAAAGATAAATTCAATTCATAGTATCATTTTGATAGTTCCATTCGTTTTTTTGCTGCAAACAGGCAGTAAATCAGCACTATTAATGTTGATAATCCCTGCACTATTATTTGTTTATATTAGTTTGAAAAATCGGCGTTATATAATAGCAGGTATTTCAATAATTTTAGTTACATTTGCCGTATGGATGCTGTTAAATGGAAAAATTGCTGCTTTTTCAGTAGCAATTCAACGTTTGACAGCAAACCATGCAAGTATAAATGATCTTACGACAGGGCGAGGAAATAAGTGGGCAGAATTTTTGAATTATATTTGGGATAGACCGCAAATCCTTTTATTTGGAAAAAGCCTGTTAAATGTTGCACTTAATGGTGGAGTTCCGCATAATACTTTTATTGATATGCTCTTTCAATTAGGGATATTTGGTACAGTGTGGTTTGTTGGTATTTTAAGTACAGTATGGATAGATAAGGACAAAAAAAGTCTTTTGTTAAATTATTCATTAGCAGGAGCAGTTGCAATTCTCTACTTTTTTTTAAGCGAATTACAATATGCTGATTTTTCATTCCATCTCGCATTATGTTTGATTGTATCTTGCTTGGATTTTAACTCAAATCAAGAAATGGAGGTGAAACTAAATGAATTTTAAGAGTTTTATTTTAAATATACTGGGGGACATATTCTGAAAAGCGCCTTCTTGATGCCGGTGTAAAAGAGGGTAGAAATGTTTATATAGGTACTAGAAAAATAGATTTGATTCACAGCTTTCTTTTGGAAGTTGGAAACAATGTCACGTTATCCGATTGCCAAATTCTGCTACATGATGCATTGACAAAAATGTTCCTTGGATATAGCAAAGTTGGGAAGGTCGTTATTGGAGATAATGTATTCATCGGGGCAGATGCGATTACCTTACCTAATATTAAGATTGGAAACAATGTGATTATTGGTGCAGGAACTATTGTTACGAAAGACATTCCAGATAATTCGGTCGTTGTTGGAAATCCAGGAAGAGTAGTGAGTAGCTGTGATGCATACATTGAAAAAATCGCAAACTTATACAATTGGGAGCATCTGTTTACACGACATATACTACTGAAAAGACACGCACTGAAATAGAGCAGATGCAGAGAGATTTAAATGGTGGAAGATATGGATTTGATATTTGAAATGAAAGAGGCAAAATAGCATGATAGCTCAAATTAGAACAATCTTTAATTATCCCAAACTTTATTGGAAAAAGCGGCAATTCGTTAAGAATTCTGAAATGGGGGGGGGGGAATCCGTATTGGAAAATGTGCTAGTTGCATAAATCCATCGGGGAATAAAGGCAATATTAGAATAGGAAAAATGTGTGATATTGATGCGGTCATTATGACGCAAGATAACGGTAAGATTATCGTGGGAGATTTTACAACAATTCGTTATGATAGTATTGTAGGAGCATATGAACGGATTGAAATAGGAAGCCATGTCATTATTTCTAATAGAGTTACAATCTATGATAATAATAATCATCCTACAGATGCTGAGACGAGGGAGAAGATGTGTGAGTCTGGTTTTACATCTGAATTATGGCAATGGAAATACAGTGCGCATAGTCCTGTAAAGATTGGTGATAATGTTTGGATTGGAGAGAAATCAACAATCTTGAAAGGTGTAACAATTGGAAATGGAGCAATAGTAGCATGCAATTCAGTTGTAACACATGATGTCAAGGAAAACACAGTTGTAGCAGGAAACCCAGCACGACTTGTAAAAAAACTGAAATGATTTCTATTTCTAATTGTAAATTATCGAGATAGAAAGGAAATATAGAGTGAAAGAAAAGAAGAAAATGAAGGGAGCCGCAATTGACTCTGTCTTTCTGACATTTGCAAGGTTTGTGACGGCACTTTCAGGAATTGTTATTGCTAAATTGCTATCTACGCAGTTTACGCTTCAGGAGTATGGAACATACTCTCAGGCTAATTTGATAATAACGACAGTTACATCAATTACAATCCTTGGATTGACTGATGCTACAAACTACTTTTATAATACGGCACCAGATGAGGAAACAAAGACAAAGTATGTGGCGACAATATTTGGAATGCAATATATTATTGGAATTTTGGCAGCAATTGTAATAATGATTGTGCAAATTCCAATTGTACATTATTTCAAGAATGACGATTTGAAAAACGTTATAATGTTTGTGGCGTGGATGCCAGTTTTTGAAAATATACTTCCGATGCTTCAAGTCCTTTTTGTCTCAGTTGGTCAGGCAAAGTTAATTGCATTTAGAAATTTCTGGGTTTCATGTGCAAGACTTGTGGTTGTTGCAGCTGCATGTTTTGTTACAAAGGAAGTAAGAACAATTTTTGCTGTTTTACTTGTTCTTGACATCCTTCAAGTTGTCGTTTTTAAGAAACAGTTATCGAATAGAGGCTATGGTGTTAACTTAAGAAAGTTTTCATCAAAAATAGTTCCTAAAATTCTGAAATTCTGTATTCCAATGGCTGTTTTTGTGTTAGTTAATTCCTTGAATCGCGATATTGATAAATACGTTATTGCTTTTTTTACAGATACGGAAACACTCGGGATCTATTCAAATGCAGCGAGATTATTGCCTTTTGATATGATAACGGCTTCAGTTATTACGGTCTTGGCTCCAATTATTACACGGCAGGTCAAAGCCGGGAATAATAGAAATGCGTTAGACACGCTAAAAACCTTTATAAGAGTTTGTTATTTTGCTACATGGATATTTGTTGTTGGTGCCATAGTAAATGCGCGAGAGCTAATGCTTTTTCTTTATGATGAGAAATATTTAAGTGGTCTTTCAGTATTTGTGCTTTATCTTTTTGTAGATTTAATCAGACTGATGGGAACAACACAGGTTATTGTTGCAAAAGGAAAAACAACATCTTTAATGTTTTTGTCCATAATAACTCTTGGGATGAATTTTATTCTGAACATATGTTTATTCAAGGTACTTGGAACTGTAGGACCTGCAATTATTACTCTTGTGGTAACAATCGCATATACGTTTGTGATTCTTAATTTTAGTGCATCAATTTTGCATAGCAGTTTTCTTCGACTTTTTGCTTGGAAAGAACTATTGCTTTTTTCATCTGAATTGATAATACTTGCTTTTCTTGCTTTAATTCTAAAGAGCTTGCTTTATAAATTAGGTTCTACAGTTACTGTTACCTTGATTGTAACATATGGCGTTTTTTGCTTTGCTGCATTTTTGCTGAACTATAAAAAAGTTATGGGCTTATTGCGAACAGTCAATAAGCTGAAGTAATAAAGGAGAGAAAGAGATGAGACATGCAGTTCTGGTTATGGGGCATGGTAACCTCAGTATTATGAAAAAGTATATGGAAATTCTTGATGACGAAAGATTCGATTTTTATATTCATATTGATAAAAAGAGTGCAGATGATGGGCATTGGCTTGCAAATGTCTGCAAGAAATCAAAAGTGTTTTTCACAGAAAGAATTTCGGTTTATTGGGGACATCACAGTCAGACCCAAACAGAGATGATCCTTTTGAAATCTGCTGTTAATGCAAATAAATCGTATGATTATTATCATTTGATTTCAAGCGTAGATATGCCGTTGATGACACCGAATGAAATTGATGAATTTTTTGAAAAAAATAAGGGGAAAGAGTTTGTCAGAATATTTGGAAACGGTGAACAACATGGTGAAGCAAACTGGAGAATGCACTATCGGTATCCGTTTATAACAAAGTATAAGAGAAGTAAGTATGAACCGATTAGTAAAGTTAAAAAGGCATTGATTTCTCGTGTACTCAGGTTTAAAAGATATCCCGGAACAGATATTATAAGAGATAAAGGATGGCAGGTTTATTCTGGTGATGCATGGTGGAGCTTTACAAATGGATTTGCAAAAGTTCTTGTTGATTTTGAGAGCGAAATGTTAAAATATTGGACTGACTGCTATGTATCTGACGAATGTTTTGCTGCAACAGTGATTAAGCACACACCGGAATATTTTAAAAACTGGTCGAATTTTTATACAAGAGAGGTGGACTGGGTTAGAGGTTTTCCATATACTTGGGGAAATGAGAGCTGTGATTTTGATATGCTCATGAAATCAACTGCTATTTTTGCAAGAAAATTCGATCCGAATAAGCTAGAAATTGTAAACAAGCTTTATGATGAACTTATTAGACGAAAGAAGATGAAGTAAGAAAGGGTGATATGATGTATGATTATTTGGTAGTCGGTTCGGGTCTATATGGTGCAATTTTTGCCCATGAGGCTAAGACACACGGTAAGAGTGTTATCGTTGTGGACAAGCGCCCGAATATTGCAGGCAATATCTATACCGAGAATATTGAGGGTATCAATGTCCACAAGTATGGTGCTCATATTTTTCATACCAACAACAAAAAAGTCTGGAACTACATCACACAGTTTGCGGAGTTCAACCGTTTTACGAACAGCCCCGTGGCTAACTATAAGGGTGAGCTTTACTCACTCCCTTTTAACATGTATACTTTTAATAAAATGTGGGGCATCGTCACGCCTGAGGAGGCAGTTGCTAAAATTGAAGAGCAGCGCAGTGAAATTACCCAAGAGCCGAAGAACCTCGAGGAGCAGGCCATCTCATTGGTGGGGCGCGATATCTATGAAAAGCTCATCAAGGGATACACTGAGAAACAGTGGGGGCGCGACTGCAAGGATTTACCTGCGTTCATTATAAAACGCCTGCCTGTGCGCTTGACATTTGACAACAACTACTTCAATGCATTGTATCAAGCATTCCCATCGGTGGCTACACCAAAATGATTGCCAACTTGCTTGATGGTATTGAGGTTCGTTTGAATACGGATTATCTGACTAATAAAGCTGAACTGGATGCAATGGCAGACAAAATCGTCTACACTGGTCCCATCGACGCATACTTTGGTTACAAGCTTGGCACTCTGGAATACCGCTCCGTCCGCTTTGAAAATGAACTGCTCAACAAATCTAACTTTCAGGGTAATGCTGCAGTCAACTATACGGATCGCGAAACTCCGTGGACTCGCATTATTGAACATAAGTGGTTCGAGTTCGGCAAGGATGAGAACGGAAATGACCTGCCAAAGACGATCATCAGCCGTGAGTATTCCTCTGAATGGAAACCTGGCGATGAGCCGTATTATCCCGTCAATGATGTCAAGAATGGTGCACTCTACGTTGAGTACAAGAAGCTGGCTGACGCCGAGCAGAAAGTCATTTTCGGTGGACGTCTGGGTGAGTACAAATATTACGATATGGATCAGGTTATTGCAACAGCTTTAGCGGTTTCGGAGAAAGAAATATTTTAATATGTATAAAATAACTTCTCTAAACTCTCGGGTCAGACCCCATGAAATACCGATAAAGAAAATAAACCGGGATTAAAAGTTCTATAAAAGAAACATAAAATATCTTGCAAAAGCTTATCATGAGTGATAAAATCTCATAAATGAGTTATCAGAGATGGGATAGGGAGATAAGCAAATGCAGGAGAACATGAAAGAATACCTGACAGAAAAGGAAGCCAGGGAAAAGAGACTGGAAATATATACAGAGAAGATCCAGGAAAAGGTGTTGAGCAGATCTTCGGAAACAATCCGGCAGTTAGTGGAGGAGAGACGCCGCCAGAAAATGACGCAGCAGGAAATAGCGGATATTACAGGGATAAAACCGTCGAATATGCCCGGTTCGAGAGCGGAGGCAGGGTACCAACACTGGTTGTATTGGAGAAATATGCGAATGCACTTGGAAAACATATTGAAATAAAAATCTGTGATGACTGACAGATTTATTTTAGGATAATCATAAATGATAGTATTATTTAAAATAGCAAAGCGAAATGGAGGGAGAAAGATCGCAAGAAAAGAAAGTGGAAATATAGAACAACCATTGCGGTTTAAAATGAAGATTGTTATAATAAAAAACTGACGGAATGTAGAAAACAGAAATTGAGGAAGATTAGTGTTTTACTGGAAGATGAAGCAGCGCCGAACGTTTTCCATATGATGTTGTGGAGAAAATCTCCGGCGAATGCACAGGGTAGGGTATTTTGAAGAATACGACAAAATGTTTTATATTTATTTTTCTTGCTGTTTTTACCCTCATTTCAATTATAGCTGTTTGGCCTGATAGTGGTAAGGATCACAATTCCGGATTTACTTCAGCAGAGTTGGAACTTGAGGAAAAAACAGAAAAAGATTCAACAACAGATAGCAGTATAACAACATATACCTTTGTAAATGAAGCAGAAGAAACGACCTGTGCGATTGACAGAGGATATGCTGTTATGAAGCAGCTTAAGAATGCCGAAGGGCAGGTAATAGAAGAAAGATACTTTGATGCCGATGGTAATCCGGTAAAGCTATATGACAGCTATTATGGCGTAGAGTATGAATATCATGACCATGAAGCAATCATTCGGTATCTGGATTCAGAAGGCAATACGATGCCGCTGACTACATATTCCATCATAGTAAGAACCTTAGACGATGCCGGAAGAGCTGTAGATGATTATTACTATGATCTGGATATGCAGCCAGTCCAGTGGTCCGGGTACTATGGAATTCACAGGGATTATGATGGAAACGGCTGGAACAACAGGATCACTTATCTTGACAGGAATGGCCAGCCAGTACTGTGTTTATCCGGGTATGCAATAAACGAGTACAAGCGTGATGAAGAGGGAAATGTAACAGGAGAGTTTTACCTTGACACACAAGGAAATCCAACAAAATCTTCGCTTGGCGAATACGGACAGTTATATGAACGGGATGAGAATGGCAGAATAAATCAGATTACCTATCTTGATTTAGACGGGAATGCGAAGACGAACAGTGCCGGATATACCATCCTTAAACGTACTTACTATCGTGATGGTAATATCAATACCGATATGTACTTTGATAAGTTCGGAAATCCTGTGGCTCTTTCAAAAGGGCAGTATGGAATCAAATACAGTGGAAAAATTATGTTGTTGCTGAATAAGAATGGGCATGCTATGCTGTGTGTGGACAATATCCTGAATGGATTTCCAGTTATGGTGGTGGTATTCGGATGTGTGCTCTGCTTTGTAATGTTGGTGTTGCCGAAAGGATGGAGCATTCTTTTGACAGGTGCTTATGTAGTGTTTATTCTTTACGAGACACTGATGTTCCGGGAGACAGGGAATGCGAGAACGAATTTTGTGTTGTTTTCTTATGCCGGAAATTTTTTTGAAGGAGCAGTCCATCCGGGTCGGTGTTATCAATAACATCTGGCTTTTTGTTCCGTTGGGGACTGGACTGTACAGGATTTTCCAGAAGAAGTGGGTGTTAGTGATTCCGCTGGCGTTTTCGATACTGATTGAAGCAACTCAGTATATTATGGGACTTGGCATCGCAGAGTTCGATGATGTGTTTGGTAATACGATGGGCGGATGGATTGGTGTATTGATAGCATATACTTGCGTGAAGAATAAAGCCATGCAGACTTCCAGATGGAAAATTTGAGAATATAGCCGTGTGTGATATGCGTGGCTTTTCTTAAATTGAATGGTTAGCTGAAACTAATTAAATAGTCCGTGAAGTATCGGTTTTTTCTGAGATTTTACTATTAAAATCTACTTACTATGTACAAAATTCTATAGTAACATCCCTCATAACTGGGGAAGTGAATATCAGTTGGAATGATGACCGATATTCAGTACGTACGAAGAAACTGGTTAATGCATCGGAACATTAATAACAGCAGAATATATCCGAAGATATGGGTGGGAAAATAATTGCATAATTTTACGAAAAATGTTGAATAAATTTGAAAAATTGATATAATGTAAGACAAGAACAAAAGCGGATATCTTAAATCGTCGCATTGTCGCGTTTAAGGGAGAAGTGGACAAAAATTACCTTATGTATTCACTTGAAACATAGTGAATGGTATTTTGTCCGCTTTTTTTATGTTTTAGCGCTTTGGAACAAAATGATCTTCTGCCATTTAGTAAAAATGCTGTGCTGTAACTATTTATCACAGTGCAAAGATGTTGGTACATAAAGTTACACGATTGGCTTGAAAGAAAAGATTTTTATAAACATTGAGGTCAGACATTTCTTGGTAATTGTTATAATTATTCCGATTCTAATATTGATACTATTGACGATAATTCCAGGGATAGGGATTTTGTTTAATAGTATCTTAGGTATATAGTCCGGTGGGTGGAAGCCCATCAAATAAGCTGCTAACCACAACATTTGAAGGTTTGTCGCGGTAACGTTATAGGCTAAGCGTAGACAGCAAGATAACAGGGATAGCTATTGAGCACCGAAATCCCAAAGTCACCAGAGGGTCGACATCGTGGTCTGGATGGAAGACAACATATGTATTTATCGTTATGGTGAGATTTTACATACCTCTGCGGTGTTGGTTGGAACTATTCATGTTATACAGAGAATATATATCAACTGGAGAGAACCTGCATTTTCTTCTGTAGTGTGTAAACAGAAAGTATGCCTGACAACTAAAAGAAGGATGGCAAAAGAAATGCAGGTAGTCGAATATCCGACTTGCGAAACTATATTAAAGAGGAGATTATATCAAAATGGATAAATTTACAGAGAAGATTGGGCTATTTGATATATGGACCGTGTTATTTCCGGGAACAGTTTTTCTGATTGTAATAAAGTCTTTATACAATTCGTTATTAATATTACCGGAATTGGTTAAGAAAGCAGATAATTTGTTCGAAAAAATCACGATTTTTTTACAGATGAATTTTCATACGTCTGAATCGCTCTATGAACTGTTTGAATTGTTGTTGATTGCGTATCTGGTTGGATTATTACTGCAGGAACTTGGTAGCATATTTAAAAATAAGGTATTGTACAAAAAAGGAAAGCCTATGGATTTATTGGGGGATCCACAGGGTGGTGTTTTTAATGCTGTACAGATTCAGAAACTGTCATCCCTGTTTATAAATTTAAATGGGGAAGAATTGACAACAAATGATAAGACAAAACAGCATGAAGAAAGCCGCTATATCTTTCATAAAATGAACTCAACATTAATAGATAAAAAAATTGCTGGACAGTATGCAAAGCTGAATGCCCTTTATAATATGAGCATTAATCTGGCAATGGTGTTTATGTTGACACTGCTAATGTCACTTATATTTGAAGCGGAATTTATTTTTAGATTCAAACAATATTATTTAATAGTATCACTTGTTTTTTTGGATGGTATTTTAATTGTAATGATTTATTTACTAATACATCATGGAAAACGATATTACTTATATTGGACAAGAAATATAGTGTATGCATACCAGAAACTATTAACAGAAGAATCAATATAATTATTTGGATATGCTTTTGAAACGGGGAAGGTTATGAAAAAGGTAGATTTACTATTAATTAATCCACCATTTCACAGACGAAATGGCAGTGGGTCTTTTTTTCCTTTGGGATTGGGATATATTCTTTCAACGGTCGAGCTAAATGGATTCAGTACGGAAGTAATTGATTGTACACAGATTATCTCCACGTATAAATCAAAAGATCTTAATCTTTTGAAAAAGTATCTTCAAAATAAATTGCTGGAATATGAACCAAATCTTATAGGAATTGGACCATGCATTACAACACAGGTAAAAGCTTTGAAAATCATAGCAGACAGTTGTATGAACAGGTATGGTAAAGAGAAAGTTTTTGCCGGTGGTCCGTTGGCTTCGATAGAGGGACAGGAATGGTTCTTTTTTGATTTTTTGAACATAGATTATATTATCAAAGGAGATGGAGAAAAGGCTGTTGTAGAAATGATTCGGACTGTTCAAAAAGGTAAAAGTCTTTCAGAATGCAGATACGTAACTAAAAAAGATTATATTTATTTTAATGAAATAGATAATATTGACCGATTACCTTTTCCGAAAAGGATGTTTGTCGCTGAATCTATTGTTTCTGAAAGACGATCTGGTAAGAATCCGTCGCTTTCTATGATTCTTCGAGAGGATGTTTATATCACTGTAATTATTGTGTATCTGGGAATATGAAATATAAAAAATTCAGGAAAAGAACATATGAAAATATTATCGCTGAAATGAAATTTATCAAGGAAACTTATGGAATTACAGACATCATTTTTTATGATGACTGTTTTTTTTATAGACCATTAAAAGTTCATTCAGACATTTCAGACTTTTGTAATAAATTGATACAGGAAAGTCTGGATATGACATGGCAGATGGAAATAAGATGTGATTTATTTGAAGAATTAAATGATAAAGACATTCATTTATTATTTGAATCTGGATGCCGCCAAATAAACCTGGGAATTGAAAAAACATCTGCTGATGGATTGAAATATCTTGGCAAAACAATCACGTTGGAGGGTTTATCGGAGAAAATTGCTTATGCAAGGGAAATTTCCAACATAAAATTTGCCGGCACTTTTATATTAGGCGGAAAGAACGAAAACAGGAATAGTGTAGAAGATATTATTTTAAAATCAAGACAGATGCATCTGGATTTTGCACACTATAATCCGTTGTTTATATATCCGGGAACGCCTATGTATAAGGAAGTATTTGATAGCCCTGAGGAATGGGTCAGATATATTCAGGCTGATGATTTGCCATGGGGTGAGATTGTATATGAAAATGAATACATTGACAGAAATGACTTGATTGAACTTGTAAATGAAGCTTATGAAAAGTTTTATTCAGAGTCTCCACATGAAAAGAGTTGTATGGTAAAAGACAGATTTAATTTAAACAGAGGAAAAAAGAGTGAAAATTTATGATAGGCTATATAAAGAAATGAAATTTCCTCCGATGATTATGGAACTACTTAATTGTCCTGGACTTTTGAGATTGAGGGATGTCAGAATGGCAAACAATCCATTTGCAGCATTTCCGGCATTTGCTTCCTCTTCTCGTTATGAGCATTCGTTGGGGGTTTGCTATCTGGCAGACATTTGTGCCAGAGAACTTGAATTAGATGAGAAGAATAGACTGGAGCTTATGCTTGCATGTTTGTATCATGATGTGGGAACTCCTCCTTTTGCACATGCAATGGAGGAAGTTTTGCAGAGTAAATTTGGATTTGACCATGAAGAAAATCTGAAAAATCTTATTATGGGTACAACTGGAAATTTTGATGGAGAGTTTGCACAGATTTTTCAAGGACAGGGATTGAAGCTGCTGAGTATTTGTCAGAGTAAAGAGGCTAGAAGATTAGGAATAGATATAAAACGTATTGCCAGATTGGCTGTTGGTGATCCACAGGAATTTTTATCAGAGTTGGTTAATAGTAAAGGGATGGATCTGGATAATATAGATAATATTTTTAGGGCATCTTCTGCTATGGGATTAATTTCTGGGGAAGCTGGCGATATGGCAAAAATGCTGGCGAGCTCATTTTTTTTAAGAAACGATAAAGTTTGTCTGAATGCAGTTTATAGTGGCCAGATTTATGAATGGCAAAGGATAAGAGATTTACAATATACTGCTATATATGCCAGTGTTGATGATTTTGCATATCAGACAATGATAAAAAAAGCTTTAAATATGTTGTTGGAAGATGATGAAGGAACAAATGGTATTGATATTAATTCGTGGAGATTGACAGATCCCCAGATGACGTATGATGTTTTATTAAAAAACAGAAAAACCAGTGAAATTATTAAGCGGGTTCTGTTGTGTCGACCATACAGTTGTCTTGGTATTTTATATGTCAGTGGAAAAGGGTGTATTAAATTTATTAATAATAATTTATGTAAAATTGAAAATGCGGTTGGAGATTATTTTATTGAGTATATGGGTATGACTGATAGAAAAATAGGTTCCCTTGGAGTCCCTCCTGTAATTGCCAATTTTTATCCGGATAAACGGAAAAGAAAAATCGCAAATGCAGTGTATCTCTGGAACAAAAGGGTAAATTTTAACCAATCTGAAAAATATACAGAGGGAGTTTTACTGGGATTTTTTACTCCCTTTAACAATAGTAATTATAAAAATATTGAACAGAATGGTAAAATATCAAGAAGAAAAGTTGCTTTTAAAAAGAAGGAACTTGAAAATGTCCGAGATATACTGCAAAAAGGAATGTTATGTAATTATAAAGTGTCATTATATGGAGGGACTGAAAGTGGAAAAACTAATGAAAAATTTAAGTCAGATCAACTGGGATTTTTCTGACTATAATAGTTTGAAATTTCCATTGGATGTAAATTCAATACCATGGTATCCTGCAACACTCATACCCCCTATACCCAAATTTTTAATTGGCCTATTGACAGAAGAAAATGATATTGTTTTTGATCCGTTTGGGGGAAAAGGAACAACATCTATCGAGGCGTTAAAGCAAAACAGGAGATTCTGCTACAATGACTTGAATCCTTTTGCAGCTGATGTAGTCAGAAATATCACTACTATTCTGGAATCTGTTTGTTATGATGAAAATCATATTTCGGACATGATTAATAAAGATTCCCGGATATTAAAAGAAAATATTATGCGAACAGACATTGAGGATTCTTATATAGGAAAAGATGAAGAAAGTATAAACTTGCATCTCTCAGAAAATATAAGAAAAGAAATAGCAAATTTAAATATAGACAGAGAAGCTACTTATTGGTATCACGTTGATACTCTACGTGAGCTTGCTGGTATTTACAGAGTTATCAAAGATACAAGTAATATTTATGAGTATCATATACGAAAGCTGGCATTTGTATCTATATTGAAAGAAGTATGTTCCCAGAGAGAGCATTTTACATATATCACAGATAATTGCAGACCTGCCAGAATAAAGTATTATGATGCAATAGTTGCGTACATTTCTATGTTAAAACGGATTGATAACGCGGCATCTGACTTTATAAATCAATTCCATCTGATAAATCCGAAAGCAAATTTGTTAGAACTAATGAGAAATTCACAGATTAATTGTGGGGATTCTCGAAATCTTGGCTGGGTAAAGGATGATAGTATTGATCTTGTTGTCACATCTCCACCATATTTGTGTGCCCAGGATTATATAAAAACTATGCGATTGGTCAATCTCTTTTTTCCCGAAAAAAATTTTAAGAAGCTTGCCAGTCAAGAAATCGGAGCAAGAGCTAAACGAAGAGGAAAAGCCGAGGAAGTTGTCACTAAGTTTTATGAAGATATGGACGTTGTAATGGGTGAAATTAATCGTGTTTTACGGGATAATAAATATTTTTGTCTTATTATTGGACAGGGAAGGGGAAAAATAACGGAAGGATATAATACAATTGAAGAGATATCTTCTTTAGCAATGGAACATCACCATTTTGAAAAGGTATTTCAGCAGAAAAGAAAAATCAATTATAAAGTAGTAAGAGTTGGTGGCGTAGATTATGAAGAAATAATAATTTTTCCAGAAGAAAAAGTAAGGGGGATTCCAAATGGCATTGCTTGGATAGTAAGCGTACTTTCAACAGATTATGATTTGCAAGATTATCGAAAAGCAGTTATTGATGAGTTAAAAAAGAAAAACATTAGGGTATCTGCATTTGAAGAACCTGATTTTCCCGTAGAACCAGATCAACATTCGCATGACTCCTGTTTAACCGCACTGAGTAGAGCGGATATAGCTATTTTGATTATTGATAAAAGATACGGTGGTATCAGTTATAGTTCGGACGGAATTTCTATTACAGAACAGGAGTTCCGTTCGGCAATAGAAAAGAAAATACCTTATCTTGTATTTGTGAGTAAAGAAACATGGGATGAAAGAGATTGTTATCATAAAGAATTAAAGGAATCAGGAATATCAGAAGAAGACTTTAAAAGTAACTATGTTTGTAAACATGTTAATGATATAAAAGTAATCAAATTTGTTGATTTTATTCAACATATTTATGACAAGAACAAGTGTAGTAACTGGATTAGTACCTTTAATAGTATTCAAAGTCTAATAGATGAAATAAATGGTAAGCTTGCGGGATTATCCCGCTTTTTTTTGTCTGAATTGGTAAACAAACAGAAAGATGAACTAAAAGCACGAAAGACTTCTACCTGTTTTTCGATGTCGTTGGGTGATGTTTTTGATAGGGGATATTATCTGGAACCTGAATATGAAGTTGAATCTGGTATATTTACAGGTGATGGAGACAGACTTGAAGACTGTATAGTTGAGGAATTGAAAAAACAGAGGTCTATATTGGTTTATGGTGAAGCAGGATATGGAAAGACTACTATTCTTGCTAAAAGTTTTTTGAATCATATAGAAAAATTTAATGATGAAAAAAGCTACGATATTCCTTTTTATATCTGGTTAAAAGATAAAGGATGCAAATATCATTTTGATTTTGAAAAATATATACAGGAATGCTTTATAAAACACAAAAATAAAGAAGCATATCCTTATCTGGAACTTAAATCAGTTGTACCTTATTTTTATTTGGATGGATTTGATGAAATTGCAGAAAAAATTTCAGATGAAGAAGTGAAAAATATAGCGCTTTCCACAGTTTTTCATTATCCGGTGATGTTGACAAGCCGAAGACAATATGCTTTGAGATATCTTCAAAATTATGATTTGTCAAACAAATTTAATATCAGGGTCAAAATAAATAAATGGAATGTGAAAAAAGCTAAAGAATACATTGATAATTTTTGCCAGATTAAAGGCAAAGATCAAAGGTTTACAAATAGCCTTCATGAAATGTTGACGAATAACAGAGACTTAAGTGATATTCTGGACAATCCATTGTTAATTACTATGTTACTTTGGATTATTGAAGCAAATCGAATGAATATACCTGAGACAATTTCAACAAGGGTAGAGCTTTTTCAGGCATGTATTAATGAAATGGCTATTAGAGAATTACAGCGTTCACAGTTGCAGACCATGAATAAACAGAGATTATTTTTGATTTGGTCTTATGCTGCATGGTTAATATATCGTGGTAAATTGATTAATGAGCAAATAAAAGTAACGACAATTATTGAAGAATTGCAGCAAAATTATTTGTCAGAATATGGCACTGCGTATAATGAATCGTTATTGGAAAGTATGTTTGATATTACAATAACAACAAAATATGCAATCGGAACATTTCACGAACAATTTTTGGAGTTTCTGGTTGCAAATACGTTTTATTACGCATGTGCTAATACACTCAATCCTTATCCTGAATTTTTACAGTATGTTATCAGACCAGAAATTAACAGATACTTTAGAGGAATAGTCGAGGAATGCTCAACTGCCGAAAAAGAAAAAATAGTAAAAAATATTTCTCAGCAGTATTTTGATAATACTGGACTCGAGGATAAAAAGTCTATTTCTACCAGAGTGCATGCTATTTATCACATATCCCGGTTGAAAAGTGCTGGACGGGAAATATCTCTACAAAGAGCATTCGGTATAGAAAAGAATGTTTCTGTAAAGCTTTCTATGTATTTTGGAGCAATTAAGATGGGAAATTTGGATAAAGAAGAGGAATTTTATAACCTATTGATAAGTAATGCAGAATATAATGCTGCAAACAGGGGATATCATCTGCTGTATTATGCTGACACTATACAGGAAGGTGGTCTGCCTTTTTTGGATCCCGGAGATATTGAATGGGCAAATTCATTGAAAGCTTTTATAAGGCATTTTCACAGTAATAAAATTGAGCAATATTATTTGTGGCGGATTGATCTTGTAACAATGTGGCAATTCATGACATCAAGACAATCTGTTGGTGATCTGAACGATGATATACTTACAGAAATTGAAACATGTATAATTAATCCTCCGATTAAACATAAAGAAGAATTTCAGGAGAAGATAGAAAATGCTTTTAATGATATACGGAAAACATATGAAAAATTTAATAAGCAGGGTATGGTAAAAGGTTAAATGAATATGCCATATACAAGTACATCTGACAAAAGAAGATAATTATGTTTTTTAATGTTTCAGGAAGACAGTTGATTAAAGGAATATCAAAAATAATGATACAAATAGGTAATTGCGAAACAAGTTCGCAATCCTGATTAAAAAGCGGTAAGAATCCTGCAACGCAGAAACTATCTTTGAAATGGTTGATTGACTTTTCAACATTTACACGGATCTTGTAAGTATCCTCCCATTCCTGTGAGCCGCGTTCTACACCAGGATAGGCACGAAGGTTCTTATCAGGATAAATGTAGATCATTCGTCTGCAGGAAGAAGATGTACATGGATTGTCACAATGACATACGCGACGTTTTGACTTGTCGACAGGATTGTATTCCCATTTCATTTTTGGACATACAAACTTCATGGTAGGAAGTTTCTGGAAAAAGTCAATTAAAACTGGAAGAAGTGCTTTCGAATCGGCAAGGGATTTATCCTCATCCGGTGAATCTGATTTCTTCCCTACAACGATATCAGGATGGTTTTTTAGAAAGTCTTTGTTGTAGAAGGTGATGTCACGAACAATACCAGACCCGTTCGTAATAATGCCAAATTTATAGGCGTAACAGAAATGTCCATTGATGTACATCTGCTGGATTGCCTGATTGGAAGCCACATGAGTTAGCATAGAGCCATAAGCAGCTTTATAAGGATCATAGGAATCATCAAGGTTATGGGACTTTTTGAAAGCCTTTAGCTGCTTGATAATACGGTTGGCATATTTGGGGTTATTTTTTGTAACCCATGCTTCAATGCCAGAGGTATCAAAGATTGTTATGGAAGCAAGGACAGGATCAAGATTTTGGCAGATCGATTCGGTCAGATCAACAAGATGATCGAACATAGATTGTAAGTCCGATAAAAAATCCTGTTTGAAACGTGCAACATTGGGGTCAGGTACTATAATGGATTGGGCTGGTTTATTAGATGGACACAGATATTCTGGGAAAAACAGAAACCATTTTTTATGACACTTTGGTCTTTATTTGTATTTGTGTTTTTGCGGCAATTACATTTAATGTTAATTTGTATTTGATCGACGATAATCTGGCAGGCATTACATTACGCTTCATTGCCGGAGCTACTGGAACTATGTTATCTACTATGTTGTAAAGAAAATGATTTCTCAGTTGCAGAAGGTAAAGATAGAGTGGATTGGAATGTATACGCTTGAAATATATGTAACGCATATGTATACGAACCATTTGTTTTCGAAGGTTGCGAATAATGCGTTCTTTACAGTTCCGGGATTTACGACATTCACAGTATCTTTGATTTGTACGACAGTGCTTACGGGAATTACAATCGTTGTACTGAAAAGCATACCAGCCACGAATTATCTGTTCTATGGTAAACGAAGATAAAGGAGAATAATCGAAAATATAAACTATTAATGGGGAGATGTCCAGCTATGAATGACTGGTCTTTGCATGATGTTCTGGACACATCCTGGTTGTTTTTTCAAACCGCGTTTTCTACACACAGATATCCTTTGCGAAGACTGCCTTTTTATACCTGCAGGAGATTGGAAGTTCTGTGTCAATTCCGGTTTCGGCGAGCTGGAATATCAGGGAAAGAAATATAAGCTGGGCAAGGGAGACTGTGTGTTCATCGACTGCCGGCTTCCTTACTCACATAGTACAGATAAAAATCTGTGGTTTTTGTCGGTGGAGAACTTTGGAATCTGACTCCAGTAAGGTGTCAAATAATGTCGAATAGTAAATGTTGAGTTTTGAAACATTTTGAAGTATGATAAGTAAAAATGTATAAAGGACTGATAAAGAAGAAAAAATGAGATCAGATTTAAAACAAAGTCGTATCCATTAGATGAAAAATTATATTGTGATGTAACTATTTATTCGTCACATTGTAAAGGTATGAGTATATAAAGTCATGTGATTGGTTTGAAAGAAATGATTTCTATAAACACTGGGAGGATGAAGTAATGGATAATAAGATAAAACATTTAGAGTTTATTCAATCTACGATAACAAGAATGAATCAAAATTCATTTCAAATAAAAGGGTGGATGATTACGATTGTTTCTGCTTTACTGGCACTTTATGCCAGAAGTGAAAAGAAATTATATATTTTTATAGCAATTGTACCTGCAATTGTATTTTGGTTTTTGGATGCATATTATTTGCAGCAGGAACGTCGATTTAGAGGTGTCTATAATGATGTAGCAGATCTTTCTACAGAAAATAACAGAGTTAATGTCAGAGAATTTGAAATGCCAATACAGAAATATAAAGGCGGAAAATACTGCTATTTCAGGGTCTTGTTTTCTAAAACTATTTTTCCATTATATGGAATCGTTATAGTGGGTTTAGTTATTGCTTATTGTAGATAAAGAAAAAAACGGAATGGACATATTTCTAATGTATGTGATAAGCATACTATAGTTGGTCAGTATAATGATAAAAGTCTAGTGTATCTTGATGAAATTGCTGATGTGATATATGATTATGCGGCACAGAAAGGTTATTTTAATTTGAATAAATGAGTAGAAGAAGCAGTTAAGAAACATTGATTTATGATTTGTTGAATATCAAAAAAAAGGAGATGAATAGATGTATTCAAAATTTGACTTGAAAATATCATCATTCTTATATAATAGTGAATTAAATAAGCATCTTGAAGTTGGGAAGAAAATATATAATAATCATGGAGAACAAGCCAAGAAGAATTTGAAAAAATTCATTTATGATAATGGACACATTGATGGAACAAGCATGAAAGATAATTGGTTTCAGATGGAAGATGTAGACGTGTTTATATCACATTCGCATCAGGATATTATCAAAGTACAGGCTTTTGCAGGATGGTTATATGATGAGTTCGGACTAAAAGCGTTTGTTGACTCATGTGTATGGGGATATTGTGATGAATTGTTAAAACAAATAGATGATACATATTGTAAAAAAAGTGATAATAAAACATACAGTTACGAACTTAGAAATTATACAACTAGTCACGTTCATATTATGCTATCAACAGCATTAACAGAAATGATAAATAAAACAGAATGCATTATGTTTTATAATACACCTAATTCTGTTTCATTAGTAGATGATTTATGTGCAATAAAAAAGCAGAAGAAAGAAATAACGTTATCACCTTGGATATATCATGAACTGGCTATGACCTCATTAGTAAAAATTTGTAAACCCGAAAGAAGAATTCCAATATTAGAGGATGCTATAGTGCATAACGTTTTTGCCGAAAGAAATACAATCAATGTAGAGTATGATGTGAATACATATTTAAAAGATATGGTATCACTTGAAGAAAACGAATTAAAAAACTGGAAGAGATTTTACCAAATTTTAACCCATAAATTAGATGGAGAAGATATTCCATATATAAACGGATATGAAAATATTTTTTTCTTTGGATGTTCTTTATAATTTACCAGTATTATTGTGAGATATAGTAACTGGCAGATGCGAAATCAGCAAAGATTTTATTATAACATTTGAAAACGAGAAATAGACATATTTCAGTATCTTAAAAAGTGTGTATAGTTTCAAAAAGGAAGGGATGAATCTATGAGAAGCATATTGAAAAATTTTCCGACAGAGAAATTAATACTACATAAACCGTCTGGAGGTACCTATGAAGTGAAGGGGTTGGTCGAGCCATCGGAAATTCAGAGTGATGATGTTACCGTACCAATTGCACCAAATGATTATTTTGAACGCAATCTGCCAAATGGAATAATTGAATATTATAAGGTGATTGACCCGGGATTCTATAAAGGTATGCAGGATATACCAGATCATTATCAGACGAAGGTACAAAGAATCGCCACTCCAATTGTATATAAAACAGAGGATGATAGTTCACTTCCACGTATGATATTCATCAGTCATTCCTCAAAAGACAAGGAGTATACGAAAGCTTTTGTGGATTTACTTTTTGGTATAGGACTTAATGAAGATGATATTGTCTGTTCTTCATACCCTGGGCTTGGAGTACCGCTTAGAGCCAGTGTATATGAGTGGCTTGTAGAGAAATTTCAGGAATGTGATTTACATGTTTTCTATTTTCTTTCCCATAACTACTATAAGTCTGCTGCCAGCCTGAATGAAATGGGAGCAGCGTGGGCACTGAAACAAAAATGGGATGGAATTCTTCTTCCTGGTTTCTCTTTTGCGGAAATTACCGGTTGTATTGATCCTTCTCAAATCGGTATTAAACTTGATGGAGATATAGATGAGTTAAAACATCGGCTTGGTGAGTTGAAAGATGATATTGTTGAAGAGTTTGGACTGAGAGCTGTTAGTGCTACCCGATGGGAAAAGATACGAACCGAATTTATTGATACAATCCAGAAGATAGTTCCAACTGACGAACATTTACAGGACGTTGAGCATACGCCAACTCTGGGTGCTAAAAGGGACAGTATAACTATATATGCCTGTGTCATGTTGATGTACGCTGCCTCTTCTGATGGAATAATAATGGTGGTGTCTACATTAGGGTACACATCTTATCAGGCTGGTGGATATAATATGGAGCGTAATCAGAATCCACGAGAATTGGCACTCTGGGAGGATGCTGTGAGTCGATTGATAGTTAAAGGTTATATTAAGAGAATCGGGGGGAAAAATCAGATTTATCAGGTTACAGCTGAAGGATATAATATCGCTGACACTTTTAGAAAACAAAACGATTTAGATCCATCTAAGAAACCGACTGAAACATTGCTGGAATTCGGCGAACAAACATGAGTGCAGTGAATCATTCAAAGTATGTAATGGTAAAGATTTAAAAAATTTTACTTTTTGCGGATTCCCCTTTGAATATTAAGAACGAAAAATAACATAATTATACAAAACATGTTGATTAAATTCAAAAAATTGGTATAATGTAATACAAAAGCGGACATCTTAAATCGTCGCATTGTCGCGTTTTAATGGGAGAAGTGGACAGAATTACCTTATATATCACTTGAAACATAGTGAAATGGTATTTTGTCCGCTTTTTTTAATGTTTTCGCACTTTGGAACAAAATGATTTTCTACTATTTTGTAGAAATGCTGCAATCCTTCACTTTTACAGGACAATAAATAAATGAAGTTTATCAGGTATGTTTTCAATCTTTAAATAAATAGAAAACAATAGAACTGTTGTCCTTCACTGACAGCCTGGAAACAGATGGTTTATCTGAAAGATATTGATTGGGAATTTGACATAAATGGTAGGGACTGAAAATTGTTGACTGAAATGACCTTTGATGACAAAAATCACAAGTGGAAGAATTAGTATTTCCTTGGCAAATACTCATTATAATATAGCTAAAGCACATCTTTATAATATTTGTTTGATGGAAAACAAAGAACCGGTTGTGGGAAAAGACTCATGAGCAAATTGATATTGCAATTTCCGGTATATTCGGCAAAACGATAACCTAAAACAAAAAAACGAGCACCGTATTAGTAGTTTTGATGGTATTATAATATATTATAGGGATATTATATTGTTAATTATCATGAAATTGAAGAAAAGTACGATATA
>ENA-OQAZ01000317-OQAZ01000317.1-human-gut-metagenome-genome-assembly--contig:-NODE-317-length-27362-cov-6.058050_pt1 | contig 27362 bp, 40 predicted proteins | sample MGYA00242737_ERZ504531 | MGnify/ENA primary metagenome ERZ504531 (study PRJEB26092, sample SAMD00036244) | human gut metagenome | host: Homo sapiens | study: EMG produced TPA metagenomics assembly of... | reverse complement strand
GTGTGGGTTAACAGCGTAAACGACCTGAACAAACGCACTTCGATATGCTCATTTGGACACAACAAACGGAATATTCGAAGAATCAGAGAGACATTGACACAGGGTGCAGCTATTAGAGATTAGGAAATGCACCTGCGGGGTGTTGTTTACCGAAATATACAGCACCTGACGAGTGATCTTATAAATACATTAGTGATAACAACAAAATTATAAGTATAATCCGCAAAACGAAACGTTTCGACATTCCAGAACGAGCCGTCTATTTTCTTAAAACGAAGCGTACCGCTGGGGGTACTCCCCCACCCCAAAATATTTTCGACCGGCTTACGCCGGTATTCACATAATGTGGAAAAGCCACTCAACTTTGACCCTTTTGGCCACGCAAGATTTGCCCACCTTTTTGTACTATATGATTGACCCTTTAAAGTCTGGTGTTGGGGGGCAATATTATTTTACCCTTTTAAAAATTCTCGTTTTTCTTAGATTTTAATTTTCGCATACTTTCACCATATAATTCTATAGTATGGGCCGTATGTATGATGCGGTCAAGGATTGCATCGGCTATTGTTGGATCACCTACCATGTCATACCAGTTGGAGGATGGATACTGCGATGTGATGATGACAGATTTCCGTTCATGCCTATCCTCAATAATTTCAAGCAGTATGGGACGCTCTTTGGCGTCAAGTGGTACAATAAACAAGTCGTCAAGAATGAGTAGCTGGCAACGCTCAATCTTCTTGAGTTCCGCTTCAAGTGTACCTTTTACTTTGGCGACTTTCAGCGCACCGAGCAGTTTCGGAGCATTGGCATAGAAGGTACGGAATCCCTTTTTGCATGCTTCGTGTCCAAGGGCACAGGCCAAATAGCTTTTTCCCGTTCCGGAAGAACCAGTAATAAAAAGGTTCTGTGCCTTATGCACAAAATCAAGGGTGGCGAGACGTTCCATCTGATTGCGGTCCAGTCCCCGGTTCGTGGCATAGTCAATCTGCTCAATATAAGCCTTGTAGCGGAATGCCGCATTTTTGGTGAGCCGTGCAATGGCAGCCTGGGAGCGATAGTCCCATTCGCGTGCAAGGAGCATGGAAAGGAACGTGTCCGCAGTCATGGATTGCGGAGTGGTGCCGGCAAGACTTTCCCTGAAAGCCTCTGCCATACCATGCAATTTCATACGGTTCATTAAATCCAGTGATATGGTATTCTGGTCTTGTTGTCCCGTAACGGGAACTGTTTTATTGTTTACTTCCATAAATAATAGTTTTATTGTTTGTCTTTTTTGTAATATTCACGTCCACGTATATTTTTGTGGGTCAATGGAATCTGGAAAGTCACGTTGGACTGTACTTTTCCGTCCTCATCAGGAAGGAAATCCACATCTTCTCCCAGTTCAAGCACCTCGCGCAAGGCTTGGTATCCGTATTGCAATTTCTGATCCGCACATGCGCAAGCCGCAACTAGACGGTCACGGCCGTATTTCTTCTCCAGTGTCATGATGCCACGGCATGACCTGAACGCTTTGGGTGGATATTGCATGACACGCTCCACTTCCCGAAGATAGTTCAATACGATGTTGTCTATTTCCGAGGCACGTTGAAAGAGTTCCTCCAAGTCCTTGTCATAGGGACCATAATGACCAGGCAGGTTGTGCTCCTTTTTCCAAGAATAAGTGTAAGGAATGTCACAGCGGTCGTGGGTGGCGACAAGGTTCATTCCACAATAGATTTCCACCGTGTCGGCATCATAGAGAATCGTCATGCGCCTGCCTACATACTCTTTTGGAACACTGTAATGGTGCTTGAACAAGGAAACGTAAGAGTTCTTTCCCACGGTCATCAGTTTCCTTTCTTTCATTACGTAGCGTTTCACGGGAAGCGGACGAAGATAATCCTTCTCTCCATGAAGGAATATTTCCTTGCGTGACATCTCCCGTCCGGCCATCACCTTTTCATTGAAATCAAGCAAGGAAATATGGATGGCGGTATTGAGTTCCTCCAAACTGGAAAATGTCATTCCCTCTATATCAAGATAAATGGAACGGTAGAGGAGCTTTACGGCATTTTCTACCAAAGCCTTGTCCTTGGGGTGACGCACACGAGCAGGATAGACCACACAGCCGTAATATTCGGCAAAAGCGGCGAAATCATCATTGATGACAGGTTCGTTGCGGTCGCTTCGTGTGACGGCAGCCTTCAGATTGTCGGGGACGATAGCCGCAGGAACACCTTCAAAATATTGAATGGCATTCTCGCATGCCTTTATCAGGTCTTCCTTGCGTTGCGACCATACGGCTTCGCAGTAGGTATAATGGCTGAACGGAAGGATGGCAACAAATACCTCGGCTTTCTTCGTCTCGCCCGTCATTTCATCAACAACTTCAAGTCTGTCACCGGCAAAGTCAATATACATCTGCTCTGCGGCATAGTGCTCTACATGACCGACAACCTTAATGTGAAACCTGTATTCGCTGACAATCCGTTTGAAGGAAGACAACTGATAGCCGTCCGGATATTCGGTATGGTACTCCTTGAACAGTTTTCGGACACTCATACCTTTGCGTGACAGACGAGATACATATCCGGGAAGCAAGGCCTCCAATTCAATCCTTTTGGATGAAGGCTCCCGATGCCGGGTATCCGTGCAGCCGAACAGTTCATCCAACTGTCCATTGGGCAGGGAAAGAAGCTGTTCAATACTCTTGCCGCTTGAAAGGAATAAGCGGACATATTTGCGGACTGTATTACGGGAAATATGAAACGTAAATGCCGTTTCCTTGATTCCTATGCCAGCCGCATAACATCTTAAAATATTTTTGATTCGTTTATTCATTTGTATAGATTTTATTTTCTCCCCCGTTACACCAGGACAAGGGTACTCAAATCTACACAAAAAAACTATAATTATAGGTGAAGCAAGTGGGCAACACTATTTTAGCCAAAGGGGGCAATCATATTTTAGCAAAAAGGGATAATTCTGCGTGGCCAAAAGGGTCAAAGTTGAGTGGCTTTTCCAGGTATCACAGTAGTATCATGCGACTACAAAGAGGTGTTCGCCAGATACAAAGACATGCCGAATGTTGTGTTCCTTGTTGATCCGCCCTATCTATCCACCGACGTTGGCACATATAATATGTACTGGAAACTTTCCGACTACCTCGATGTGCTGACCATTCTTGCCGGACATCACTTTATATATTTCACTTCCAACAAGTCATCCATTATTGAGCTTTGTGAATGGATGGGCAAAAACCCGACCGTGGGCAACCCATTCAAGAACTGCCACAAGGTGGAGTTCAACGCAACAGTGAACTACAGCTCGCACTACACAGACATGATGTTGTTCACCGATGCCGCCTAACGGCGTTATAATTCGATTCTAACGGCATTAAAAAGCCCCGGCGGTAAATTATCCGTCGGGGCTAAATCGTTGCGACATGGGCGGTTTATCGCAACAGGTAACGCACTGCATAACAGTCGATGCTTTCAAGTATCTCTTCGTGGTTGTGGTTGGTGTTCGTCTCAACAAGCGCCATACCGTTAAAATCATCACCACTCAATCCGTCAAGGGCTGTATGCACCTGGTGGCAAAGGTCGAAAGCTGCATCATGGCCACCGTCAGCCCAGTCTGTCACAAGGTGAATAGTAACAAGTCCCTTGCCACGCTGACTGCCGCCTTGAAATGGCGACCACTCTATCTTTCCAAACTCCACAAAGACGGCTGGACGCGCCCATCCTTCTTCCTGCTCTACAAACTCCACATTGTGGTTCCACAAATCGATGTGCTGCACTTCAGGCACATCGCTCGCCAGTTTTGCTTTAATGGCGTTGAATAATTCCTTTCTCATTTCAATTTATATTCGTGTTCAAAATACTCTGCAAGATTCTCCTCGATGATGTCCTTGACCGCTTGCTCCACTTCTGGCGATGCTCCAAGAAATCTGCGGCGCGGTATCTTGATGCTCTTGCTTCTTTCATCAGAGCCATGTGCTTCCAGAACTCCGCCTCGGTGCTCAGTTGTATGGTGCGCTTGTCGTTACGTCTCTCACCGTTCTTCTTGCGTCCGAATGAGCCTGTCGCCTCATGGTACTTATGCCAGAAGAATCGCTTCATCCTCGCCGTCACCTTTATCTCGCCTCCATCGTTGTGTATGGCTGCATAAGGCAGTGTCGAGCAGAACGTGATACTGCTGTCTGTGGTTCGGCTGCTGATGCTCTGCCGCAACTTGCCGGTGTCTATCAGTATGGAACCGCCAGGACGTGTGGGGCTGCTTCTGCGTTGCCACGCCTCGTTGAAGAATGCCTGCCGTTCAAAGTTGCGGTCAAACTCATCACTCAACTCCACCCTAACGTCGTTAGGATATTGCGGATAATTTTCTGTATGTCCTGGTTCATCGTCAAAGTCGAATTTTAGAAACGTCTGTGCCTCTTGTGGCACTTCGTTCTTAGGGTCACAAGAGGCATTGAGGAGGTTGTAGAAGGTACGCTCACATATACCATAAACAGGATACACGTACCTTCGCCATATCTCGCGGTTGCTGATTCCGCTTTTGGCATGTTGGTCGTATATCCTATTTATGTCGGTGACACGTTTCTGATAGCTTGCTCCTCGCCTCTTGCTCATAAAATGTTTTAGTGTCTGTCTCTTGGTTTATAGGGACGGATGTCATAGCTCATCTTTGCGCTGACTGTTACTCTACCGTTCCCTCACATTGGTCACATGTGCATTCTTTGCCAGTCTCCTTGTCGTGGAGACGACCTGTGCCGTAACACTTACGGCACAAGGCCACTTTCGGTTTCTTCTCCACTTCCAGTATCATACGGCATCCTCTTTCTTGGGTTCAACGTAGAATGTCTCGTCCTGCACCACTTGGATACCGCATTTGTTCATCTGAGGAACAATATTCTCCACGTCGCGGTCTGCAAGGAGTTTGTCCTTGGCTATCTCCTCGGTCTGTCGCAGATAGCCTGGTAGGAACTCCTTCACCAGCTGCAGGGCGCTTGCCCATGTGAAGCCTTTCAGGGTCTTCAGCTCCGGTGTGCCCGTGCGGAAGCCGATAACGCCATGCGTCATCTCAAGGCTCTTTTTCTTGGTGAACAACTCTGCCTGGTTCTCGGTAGCATAAGCCTGGAGCGTGTCGAAGGCTTTCTCCTTCTCACCTTCCAGTTCTGCCAGCTTGTTGGCATACTTCTCGCGGATCTTGGCACACTGCAATTCAATATCTGCCGTGATTTTCGCACTCTGTGCGTCTGCCTTTGCATAGGCTCCGAACGCGTCTTCGGCTGATTCTCTTGTCACACCGGTAATGATTACTTTCTTTTCTCTTTTTGCCATTGTAGTAACTTTTTGTTGATTATTATTTTGATTGCTTATCACTCGTCTTCTTCTGGTTCCGGCCAGTCGCCTTCATCCAGTTCCTTGTCTATCTCGTATTCAATACACTCAAGAAATTCGATGTACTGGTCACCTTGGAGTTCTCTGTATGCGATGCCATGAATATATTCCATCACTCGCTTCACTTTCTCATTCATGCCTCACCTCCATTTCCAATTGGTACCATCATGTATTCCACTTGTGGCTGTGCTGGAGGTGTCGGTTCTTTCTTAGGTTTCAGACCTCCTTTGCGCTGGATGGAGCGGAGCTTTACCGACAGCTGCTCCAATTCCTCATTACTTAGTTGGGAGAACACCTTGCCGGCAATACGCTGATCCTGACAAAATGCGTTGATGCGTGTCCAGTCTGTTGTATCGATGCCGAGCTTCTGCATCAACCTCAAGCACTGGCTTCGATGCTTGCGCTGCTCGTCCTTGACGGTGCGTATCAATTTGGCTGTAACACCTTCGAGCTTGTCGCACATCATGTCGTACTCCTTACGGGTCATTTCCCTAAGCGAAGTGGTACGTCCATCAGTGAATTGACTCACCACTCCTTCCTTGAACTCATCGCCCAGCTCCTTGGTGGCAAACTTGTAGCTCTTTTTGAGTATGCCATAGAAGCGTGCGAAATTGGTTACTTCCTGTGCCATATCTATTTCAATTTTGACAACCTTATTCTTTCACTTAACACCTTCAAATTACATTCAGGACAACACTCCCCCTCATCTTTCAATGGATGAGGATTGTTTCCATAGCCGATTTGGGGCTTACCGCAAAGGCAGCAGGTGTATTCTCGAACATTGTTCTCATGACCTTCAAACATCACTTTAATGCCACACGAACTGGCAACATCCAGTTCCAGTTTTGCTCCCTTGCTCAATTCCCAGCCTTGCAGCATATAGATGCAATCACACTTCAAAAGCAGGGCAATGTCCACTCTCATGTGCTCCATCCAGTGAGCATCCTGCGAAACGCCATTTTCAAATGGGTTCACCGGCTCGTAACCTTTTATGGAGAGATAGCGTGCCGCATGGTCAAAGGTTGCCATACGCTCTTTAAGGTCGTAGTGGGCTATCGCTCCGCTGATATAAACTTTCTTCTTCATCTCAGTTATGTTTAGTTGTTAGACTTGTCATTATAAACCTCCACGGCTTTCTCCGCCAGATGGTGTAGTATTCACTTACGTTACCAGAATATCGTCCTTGACAGTATGCATCGGAAGCCTTGCGTCCTCACCTTCACGCCGGCTGCGTATTTCAGTCTGATGGCAGGTTTGCCGATTGGTTTGCCTTTATCCTCTTGGCTGACGAAAATGAAAGTCTTGCGCTTGAAGCGGTCTATCAGTGCCCTGGTCAGTGAATATTCCCACCCTGCTTCGTAGGCGTACTGGTAACTGTCCACAATGATAAACTTGGCACTCTTGGCTTCGCCAGACGTTCTTCCAATGCCTTGATGTCGCCATCGGTAATGAGGCGGAACGAGCCTTGAACGTCAGTCATCTTGAATTGGGCAAGCCGTCGTTGCATCGACAGACCAACGCCCTCTTCCAAGGACACATACAACACGCTGCCTATACCGCAGAGCATCTTCGCAAACTGCATCACAAACGAACTCTTGCCGCTGGCACTTGGTCCGCTGATGAACCATGTGTCGCCCTCTTCAGGCTGATCGAACACGTCTTTCCATTGTCCTTCAAATGGTAGCGCCTTGCACTTGATATTCGCCACATCCTTGGGGCTGTATGCTCGCTTTGCCATATCACTTCTCTGTTTCGATAAGTTCTGATACAACAGCGTCCGCTATCTTGACAGCATACTTGGCAATGAGTTCGGCTGTCATTTCTTCACGATCATGGTGAAGGACTGGAGCTACAAACAATGCAGCCTTGGCCAATTCATAGCGTCGTTGTTCCCAGTCCACCTCGTTATTTCGTTGTCGGCGGTTTATTTGTATAACCGCGTCCATATATTGCATTTCCATCTTTGTCATCATGCCTGCACTCTTTTTAGTTTTTCTATTTCCGTGTAAACTCGTCTCAGTCCACCACCCGACTTGCGCACCAGGGTAGCAATATCCGCACCTTCTGGGGCGTTCACCTTTGCCACCACGCTCGCCTGGTCTTTCAGGAACTTCTCACGCTCCTTGCAGTCGTCGGGCGTTACCTTCGAGTAGCGGTCACCGTATCGGCTGAGCATCTCGGTATAGCCCACTTTCTTGCACTCAATGGAGCGATTGATTTTGGCTTTCAGTCCGTCCGCACCCATCATATACCAGGCGCAGCATCTTTCTGTAGCGTTCCACAAGGCTTTGAGTTCCAGGAATGCCTCATACTGCAAGTCGCCAGCCTCGTCCAAAATGATGAGTGGTGTGTCGATTGAGCGCAAGTAATAGACCAAATCCTCGTACACGTCGCTGTATCTTCCATTGCTGCCAACACCAAACTCAGTGGCTATCTTACGCACCAGCTTCAGTTTGGTCTTCACTTGGGAGCAATCCACATAGATGGCATTGCGGTGGCCCTGCACATAATAGCGTGCCGTGAATGTCTTGCCAATGTTGGTATATCACAAAGTATCGCACTCAGTCCGCTCTGTTGGCTAAACTCCAGCTGCTTGGTGATATAGTCGAAGGTGGCGGTGCGTGCTGGTTTCCATTCAATGCCTCCTCTGAGGTTCACACCCAGTCTTCGGGCGATGGTTATCCAGTTGGCTTCGCTCAGTGCCTTGTCTGTCTGACCATTCTTGATGGCGCTATATACCGAGGTGCTGATGCCCAATGAAGCAGCGTGCTTGGCATCACTCGGATAGTTCGTGCGGTTGGTGGCTATGGCCTCCAGTATCCGCTTCTTGTTCTCATTCGTTATCATGTCTCACGTTATTTTAATACTGTTCTAATTCTGTTCTATAAATCTGCCAACGGGTCAGAAATGTGGTAGGTCACTTCCATTTCCTGCTCACTTTCCATCGGTGGAAGTTCAATCGGTGGCGGTGGTGCAGCCTCTTCATGGGCGGTCTGCTCAGCCTTGGATATGCCCACACTTGCTATGGCGTTCTTCTTCACGTATGCGTTGAAGGCTGCTATCTTCTTCTGCTGGTTCACGAATATCTCTTTGTCCTCGTCAGTCTGCTCCGCATCGGCCGTGTTGAACGTGCCCACGTCCTCGAGCTTGTCGATAAGGCGGTCGTTCTGGAAGATATAAACATCGGTTGCGTTGCCGTCCTCATCGGTCAAATAGTAGGCATCCACCTTGTAGTTGTTCGGATCGAGACGTTCCATCACCTCAGTCTTGCTCAACCACCAGTCCTTATACGCCACTCTGCAGTAGCTGTTTCTGCGTATGGAGGTCTCTGTATGCTCACCGATAAAGCGTGCCCACACCGATTTGTCCATTGGCTGAAGCGTGGGGTTCATATTGGCTTCAAGCACTTGCCAGCGTGTCATGCCGGTGTATTTCTTCTGGTTCGGGTGGAGGGTATTGTTGAACTCCTTGATGTCGCGAATGTCGTCTGCAATCAGTTCTTCCCATGTGTAGTACTGTTTGTCCTCGTAGGTGTCATTCTTCTCGTCAAACACTTTCTTGGCCTCCGTGCGGTAGTGCCTGTCCTTGGCATAGAAGCGTCCGATGCCGAGGTGGTTTCTATGCTCACACGGCGTTTCTTGGCACCGTTCATCGGCTCAGCGTATTTCTCTTGGGAGTTCATCGGGGCGCAGAAGCGCACAAATGGGAACAATACTCCTGCCTTCAGGAAACTCTCTTTCCACTGACTCATCAAGTGGTTCTCAACCTCAACCTGTGCCGGGCAACCCCAGCCCTTGCTTTCTATCAGTCGGAACATCGAGCGGAAGCAGTCGGCAACCAAGTCCACGTTCTTGTTGCGGTTGTAGGCGTAGCCCACCACACACTGGCTTGTAACATCGTAGGCGTAGTATGCCTTCGGACGTGCCTTGGTATCCTTTAGTTTGCGTGGGAGGTCGCGGTCATCGAATGAAATCTTTGAGAACGAGAACTCAGGCGCATGGCGGTGAACGTGTGGCATCTGCTCGTGCATGAATGTGGTGTAAGAGTCAAGCGAGTGTTCAATAAACAGTCGGTTCTTGGGCTTGTTAAGATAGTTGGTGATGGTGCTTTCGCTCAGCGACTTCGGGTCACCGTTCTTGTCGGTCCACTCGCTTGCGTCGAAAAGCTCACCGGTCTCTGGGTCATACACGTCCAGCTCACCGCACACAAACGAGTTGTACAATTCCCAAACATTAGTATTGAACGGCTTGTTGGGTAACACGGCTATCGACAGAATCAAACGCTCGGTACGGTAATCCACCTTACGACTTGTCTGATTACCGAACTTTCGGCTGATGAGACACTGGTATCCGTCACGCTGATACTCGTTCACCTTCTTGCGGAAGCGCAACATACTTGCAGGCAATGTGTGCCCGGTCTTCATACGGTAGCCCTCCACAGCTTGCGACATCATGCTCCAGTCATACTTCTGGCCCATCGTCTTCTGTATCGCCTTGGCGTTGTTGTACAACTTGATACAAGCATTCAGCACGCTGGCGTTGGTCACATACTCCTTCACATGAGCGTCAGTAGCGTGGTCGTGTCCGCACTGGTTGCGCCAGTCGTTGAAATATGCGACAGCTGCCTGGTCCACCTCGTAGTTGGCATCAAGCCAGGCAAGCAGCACCTCAAGCGACGGATCTGGATAAAGCTCCTTGAGTTTGTCTTGATAAGCATCGGGCAGACTGCTAACCGCGATGAGCGCATAACCGCCTCTTCCACCACGACGCACAATATCTATGCGACCGCGTGCAGAGAGCTGCTTGTAGTTGGGTATGGTCATCACACCGCCATCCACAAGTTCCCGCATCGAGATGCAAAGTCTGTTATCGTGGTATTCCATAATTCTGCCTCCCGATTATTCGCTTACAATTTGAAGCATTGTATCAATATTCTTGGGCGTGAGTTGAGCCGCCAGCTGCTGGATATTATCCATATCGCGTAACTTGATATTATCCCAACGCGACACACACTCACCTTTGTAGAACAACTCTGTATTACCTGTACTCTTGTCGGTTTCCAGTTTTGCTCCATTAGGGAAGTACTGGCTAATCATACCGTCGTAGTCATACAACACTTCCACTTCAGGACAACTGCCATCACGATACCACCCTTTTGAAGGGCAAACATACGAATACGTTTTGCGCAGTCTGTGTCGCCACGATCCTTGTCAAAGAGAAGAGCATTCCGCACTGTGCGGTCACCCACCTTGAACACTTTCGCCAGTTCTTGGCGAACCTCTTTTGTTACATGAATGTACTTTTTCATATCTCGCTTGTTTTTACGTTATACTTATTTGTGGAGTGTGGGGAGTCGAACCCCGTGGCTGTCCTACGCTCTTCGCTTTCGCTTATTCCAACTTTCCGGCCACTGCAACCGTGCCACCCCTGCGGTCTTTCCCGCTGTCATCCGAGGCAAGCCCTGCCGACAATCCGGTGCAGTACTCAGGGCTTCCGTGTTATCCTTCAATCTTGTTACCTCGTATAATTATGGTTCAAGGAATCGCACATTCTCATTCTGCACCTCCTCGTTTACCTCCATCCAACCTATATCATAGGCCCGACCATCTTGATAAGTGTTATATCGATACCACTTGTCATAGATGCCATTCTCGCAGTCGCGCTTGCCAGCCTCATAGTGTTTTAAGGCCTGCGCGATGCGCTCGTCAGCTTCATGCTTGATACCAAGCACCATCTTGTCTAATGTCTCATTTTGAATCTCGTTCATATTCTTTAATTGCTAAAATTCGTTATTCTCAGTCTTTTTTCGTATCTTTGGCCGCTCGTTCATATTGGAACACGCTGCAAAGATACAAAACATTTCGCCATCATGCAAGAAAAAGAGCAAAATATTTCGCCAATCAAACAAAGAATTTTGTTTTTTGCTGGTACTTTAGGTATCAGCAAGCGTGATTTCTATGCCAAAATAGGGGTTTCGCGTGGCACATTAGAGAGTAAAACTGGTATTACCGAGGATGTTGTTACAAAATTTTTCGCCACTTATCCAGAGGTAAGTGTTGAATGGATCATGACTGGGGCAGGAGAAATGCTAAACATTTCGCCATCATGCAAGAAAAAGAGCAATAAATCCATAGAACAAATCGAAAATAAAGACAATGCTCCTGCCGTATCATTCAATCCAACCGTGGGCAAACCATACTACGATGTGGACTTCTTAGGTGGGTTCAATGAGATTGTCAATTCTCAAGTAACGATTCCGACCAACAACATCGTGATACAAGGATTTGAGAAGGCTGACTTCTGGTGTAATGTTACAGGACACTCTATGGAACCCAAAATTAACCATGGTGACATTATTGCCCTCCATAAATGCGCCCTGGAGGACATTCAATATGGGGAGATTTACGCTGTCGTACTTGATACATTACGCACCATCAAGATACTCCGTCGGTCGTCAGACCCCAAGAAGCTGCGTTTCGTCCCTATCAATACGACAGACTATGACGAGCAAGAATACCCGGTAGAACGCATCATGAACGTATTTGAGGTTATTGGAAGCATTTCCAAGTTCTTCTAACACGAAATGTATGCCCCTCCAACGCCATTAGCCCCCGTTTGGTGGGGTGTACCCCCTCTTTTGTGGTTCACATCATACAAGAATCCCCATAAATACAAGGTTTTAGCCCGATTCGCGCCCATTTTACCAATATCACAAATGGGTAGTTTCCCCCACCCTATCCCTTAAAACCATCCTTTTCCCTCCCCCTCTATCCTACCCCCGAAAACCCCGAATGTGTAACCCCTAATTTCCGAAAATGTAACCCCTATCTGTAACCCCAATAGTAACCCCATTCCCATTTTTCGCCATTTTTGGACATAAAAAAAGGAGGTCAAACGACCTCCATTCCCACGACCGCCCAAACGGCCTTTTATTTGCGTTCTAACGCCATAAAAACACCAGCCTAATCATCAGCCCCACGAGAGCATGAAATAAGCGTAGATTGCTTGATTATAGCGCGTTTCGTGCATAATGTACCATTGCCAGACAGCCCGGCATGAAGCAAATAATTCTTCGTCGCGCCGATCTGTTCAGCCGTCAAAACCGTATAAACCGCGGAAATGCTGCTAAAGTACCAGTCTTTCCGCCTCGTTCCATCTATATTGTGCAGCAGATGCACATGTATTACCTTTGCCATATTCACTCGTTTTGTTTCTGCAAATATACCAAATAATCATTATATGGAATAATTTCGCATTATCAAATTTCAAAAACAACATAAAAAAAAGTGGCCTCAGCACCATTCTACCCCACCCCCAACACAACACCAACCACCAACAGAAACGCAATATAAACCACCCGTAAGCCCCATGTAAACCACAGGAGCCTCAACAAGCCCCAAAAAGTAAACCAAATGTAAGCCTATGTAAACGCTTCGTTTTACGCCGCCATTTCAGCCACACACGCCTAACTCGTTGAAACACAAACCTCTCACCCATTTTTCAGCCGACCGACTCTTATACGCTTCGTTCTGTGCCCCATATAAGCAATAGATATGATTGCAGGTGCGATAAATATTATACTCATAGCGATTTCACTATCGCTACTCTTTTTATTAAGAAAGAAAAAGTATAAAGGTGTAAAGAAAATAATAATACTAACAATATGCTTTGTGGCAGGTTTGTGTATTTTGTTACAAATAATTTCGTTGCTATATTTCTTCTTAGGTGATTTCTCCGCAGAAGAATTATGGTAAAAATATCACTAACGACGCAGGATAACGGCAAGCCGTTCCCTGCTGAACCATTATAAACAATTTGAGATTAAAATTATGAACTGGTATATCTATTGGTATTTTACAATCAAGTATTTATTTTTGGGATTACTTGGATATGGTAGAGCCGGAAATTACATTGGCTCTTTGTTTTTCTATCTCCCATTTATTGCATTGATAATGGCACTGATAGCGCCATTATCTTTTGTTAATGATAACAAGATTCTTATCTATCTCTCTTGTTCTATTTTATTTATATTCATAAATGAAATCGTATTTTGGGATGGAACAAAAAGATACCGGAGATGGAACAACCATTACAGGAACAATAACAACAACAGGAAAAATTGTTTTTTTGTTGCTATCTCTATAATAGGTACAGTAAGCTGGTTTTTCCTTCCGCTTCTACTTAAAGAGTATTATACCAATAGATAAATTGAGTTTATAACGAAGCGTGATAACGCTTAACAGCGTTCCCCGCTTAGCCATTATGAACAACAAAAGAAGAACCCAACAGAAAAGAAAGTATCAAATATGAAAAAGAACTCTTTTGACAAGGTTGTTACTAAATATCTTAAGGAATTTCTAAATACTCCAAGTGACAATTTGGAATATTTAGAAAAGTTCTATACAACTCCACAAATAGACATGACAAATTATCATGAGTGGAGAATTTTTAGTACACTCAATTTTGGAATCCATTATTATTCATTTTGGCATAATCCGAATAATAATGATTTTGAAAAGATTATAGACTCGTTTGCCATGTCATACATTGCACAAATCATGTATTCAAATGACAAAAGCAAACGATTTAGACAGGGGCTAACAGATGGCGTTCCAATATTTCTTGCAATTCTTACTTTTGCCAATGTAAAAGAAATAGATTTGATGTTTAATGCAATAATAAATTTAATACAAGATGATATTAAAGATAACAACTTTATAAATCATCAGGATAAAACATTGCAAGAAGCGTTTTTACTATATGACTTATATACAAACAATAAGAATCATGGAATTTGGGAAAAGTATATCAATAGTCCTCTCAACAAGAACTATCAACAAGGAATGAATATAATACTTAGTAATAACAAGGATGATATTAACTTTGTTCTTTCAGAAATGATGAAATACCATAAAGAAAAATCGCATATAGAGTCATTTACAAAGAATGAATTTTATCCTATAGAATGGCGTGTTTTCCCAATAGAAATTATTGCACTTATACGGTATCGCTATCTGCAAGGAAAATCTATTGACTTTATAGAAGACGAGGTCTTGTCTAAATTCGTTCCATATTTAAAAAAAAAGTGAATATACTTTATCACCAGAGATAGAAGCTGCTAAAATGAAAATATATGAGATACTTTCTTTGAGTTAGTTCTTAATGTAGAAAATAAGTTCATAACAAGGTAGGGATAACAGCTAAACGCTGTTCCTCACCAACCCATTAATGGTAATTAAGTATGATAGATTATTTATTTTTCAAATTTTATAGGCTATGGAAATACAGTTCTTATTCCGAAATAGCGGTTTATGCAGCTTTGTTAATTCTCGCTGTATTTCTGAATTGTAATATTCACACAATATGGGGAGTATTGGAACAATATAAAATATTGCCTTATCCAACGCGAACAATGTATAATGTGTCTTTAGGCTGATATTCATTCTTTTATGTATTCGTTTCTGCTGGAAAAGAAGGTATAAAGCTGTCATAGAGAAGTTTAATGAAAAGCCTAATAAGAATAATCTATTGATACTTATATTATACATTTTCCTTTCGTTGTTTCTCTTTGTTTTAGAGGCTTTTTATAGTAAAGGGAAAATATAAATATACCATTAACAACGCAGGATAACGGACAAGCCGTTCCCTGCTGAACCATTATCAATAAAAGTGTGAAATATGGATAAAAATCAAATATTAGAAAAGGTTGGCTGGAGAATAAAAGTAGAACCATATTTACAATATGGAATATCACCACATGGAATAATATTAAGTATGATAGATGATTTATTTTTCAAAGAAATAGAACGTACAATCGAAGACAATCATCTTCCATTTCAGAAAATAGAAGATGCCGATAAAGAGATTTTGGTACAAAGGTTATATGACACATTTGTAATTGGAAACCCTTATGCATTATGGTTGAGTTTTAAGTATGTGCCATATAGTATCGATTGTAACATGGAAGACCCTTACTTTCATCTATTGGATTTAATAGATAGAAATACCGTTTTCTATTTCTTCATTGATTATGAGCATATTGGATTTGTGGTTTACAAAGCAAAATTGTCTGATATACATATATTTATTGGTGATTGCGAAGGGCTTGACGAATATTATTTAGTAACAGAGGATTTCATGGAGCTGTATAGTATAACAGACCATGATGATTTGCTTTATATTGACGTGAGAAAAAATGAAATGAGAATTGATAATAAACCGGGATAACGCTTACAGCGTTCCCCGCTGAACCATTAATAATAGATAATTATAACGTTCAAAAAACATATATAAAGGCGCAATTATGGATGATGTAACAAAAAAAACGATTGAAGAACTCGTTCTAAATTTTATTTCAGAAATGAATGAATGGGAAAAATTTTGCAACAACTTAAAAAAAGAAAATACTCAATTATCATGGAATGAAAAACAGGATATGATGAAACAAAAGGTAGCTTCTATATTCATCAAATATTGTACAAATAAAGAACGAAAAATGAGTCGTCCGAATGCTTTATCATGGGGAAGTGAAGGAAGTTACATTTATGATTCTAAAGAGGAAAAAACAGTTGACATACAAGAAAGTAGAAAGAATAGATTTATTGTAATAACACAAAATGACAACAAATATCTACAGTATGTAATTGTCAAAAAGGATAATAGATACTTGATAGATAGTAAAAAAAGAAGATTTTTGGACGAAGATAAATGGTACGTGGATTATTTGTAAGTCTAATAAACTCTATTATTAACAAGAAAAGATAACCCCTGAACGGAGTTCCTTTTCAACCCATTAGCAACAAAAAAAATAACAAATATGGCGATTGACGGTACAAACATATTGGAAAGTGATTTAGGCATAGATGTTCAAAATGAAATATTGGACAGATATGATAGCGGACAGTCGGCAGATGAAATTAAATCGTATCTAAAAATGGATTACAAAATATATCATCTTCACTTGATTTAGAAATTTATATTTCTACTGCTTGTCTTACGCTTTGGGAAATAGGGCTTTTGGACGATTATTTTGTAAAACAGCTTAAAGCTATCGTGGAAAACGGAGCTGATAGAACTTGGGCTGAAATAGATAAAACCGCTATTTCGCAAAGAAATATTGCACTCCAAAAGTTACTCAAAAAGGTAAGCGCACCCATTTTGAAAGTACGTAAGCCGAAAAAGCATAAAATACTTGTAAACAGTCTTTTTACAAAGGGAGAAGTAATTGCCTTTCAAATTGATAACAAGTATCGCTGTTTCATCTTTGAAGATTTTTATCAATATAGGAAAGATGCTTATTATGCTTTTGTTCCTACTACTTACAATGACTATCTAAAGCCAACAATAGATACGATTTTGATAGAAGAAGTTCCTGTAACAAAAACTAATGTTATGGGAAGTTTTGGTGTACGCAAGTTATCTCTATATTATACGGATATAGAGAAGTTGAAAGATAATTTTATATCAATCGGACATTTAAGTATTGATTTGGAGATTGAACAATTAGGTTTCAACCGTCAAATAACAAGTGTTAATAGTTTGGGCGAACTGGAGTATCAAATCAATGATATTCTTGAAGGAAATAAAATTGAACTCTATGCTTGTTATGAACTAAAGTAAAGTTGCTAACAAACCGGGATAACGCTAAACAGCGTTCCCCGCTAAACCATTAGCGTTGATATATGAGAAAAGAAATAATACAAGCAATCATTAAACCATATATGAAAAGCAAGTCATTCCAAAATAAAGGAATGCGTTTTACTAAAGATATGGGATTGCTTCAGATAGAAGTCGAAATTCAAAGCCAACGATATTACAAAGAGGAACATACTGAGAATTTCAGAATAAATTATTTTTTGTTTTGCCGTGAATTTACAGAACTATTGGGTAAGAGATTAAGCTTTGCTGGTGGGAGTATTGCAGAAGAAAAAAGTTCATGGATAAAAATAAATCCTCAAACTGATATAGAGCGATTAAAAAGTTGGCTTTTAAGTGAACTTGATTCTATGCTGAATAAGTTGGAAAACAAATATTCAATGGAATATTTGTTAGATATTTGGTCAAAATATGATACAGACCTTCAATATCCGTTCTTGTTGGCAAAAAATAATCCAAAACAGCTTGATGAATGGACGGACGAAATGAAGTTTGAAATACAAAAATTGGATGCTAAACTTTTGGAGTTATCTTCCGAAAAATCAGAACAAGAAAAGAGAGATGATTGCTTGGATAAAGAAATGAGATTAGATGGCATTCGTATGAAAATAAACAGATTGGTTTCAAGTAGAAAGAATATATTAGAAACTCTTGATTTTATCCAATCAAACGCTAACAAGATCGAGATAACAGCTAAACGCTGTTCCTCACCAAACCATTAGTAACAACATTGTTATGAGAAAAGAAGTTGAACAATTAGCTTTAATGGGTGCAATGTCCGATGAAGCAGATGAACGAATAACGGCTGCACTAGTTGATGAATATGCAGACTTATTAGGCAAGATAGTTAAACCTGTCACTTTGGATGAAGCACATATTTTAATCAAGCTCTTTCCGCCGACTGCTTTATATGGGATAGAATGGACATTACTACATTTAATAGAGTCTGTGTATTCAGAAATAAAATCTCTTGAATATAGAGAACTTATAAATGAATGTAATAGTACAGAGTTCAAGAAGATGTTAGTTCAACGTCTTAATAATTCACAACAGAAAAAAATTACTAACGAAGCAGGATAACGCTTACAGCGTTCCCCGCTTAGCCATTATTGACAACAGAAAATATATGGATATAAATAATACATACTTATTTAATTCTATTAAAAACATAGTTCATAGACATATACCATTGATCTATGAACAAATAAACAGGAATTTCTCTGTCTTTGAAAAAGATATTTGGAAAGATTTAGAGCAGATAGAAGTTATTCTGCAAAATCAAACTTATTGGGGAATAAATGCCAATTTATCTAATATGATTTTTGATGCTGAAACATTAAAGCCAGTTGGCACAGTTTCCGGAAGGGTTAAGTTAGAGTATTATAGTCATTTGGATTATATAGAACTATCATGTTATATATGCAATCTCTTATCATCAGCATATAATGATTTTAATGATGATGTTACTACCAAACACAGAATTAATATACAGGATTTGAACAATAAGAAAAAGATGGTTCCCTATTTAGAACAAGTAGAAAACTTTCTATATTCATTTCCCGAACTTTTTTTGAGAAATGTAAGATGGGTAAAACTTAATTTAGAACATATGATGCAAAGCGAGAAATTCTGTTATATTCAAAAAGTCAATAACGAAGCGTGATAACGCTTGACAGCGTTCCCCGCTAAACCATTAAATGTAATAGCAACAATGATATGAGCATGAGAAAATTATTTCAAACAATAAATAAAGGTGAATTTGAAACTGTAAAACAGATTATCCTTCGGCAACCGGAAGTAGTGAATAACAAGTCTGTCGGATTACTTAAACGTGACGAGGGACAGACACCTTTAAGGATTGCAGTAAAGAATAGTTTTCCTAAAATGACTATGTTGTTTGTTGAAAATGATGCTGACCTCAATGCTTATACTTCCGAAGATGATATGTATATTATACATCAAGCGATATATACAGTGATACAGTATGCTTGTAGTGGAAAAATACATCTCCGAGATAGAGAGTTTAAGGAAAAAGGGATAGTAAGTGATTATACCCAAAATCTTTATGATGAAGACAAACAGTTGTTTGATATTTCATATTCTATATTGGAATATTTAATTAAACAAGGTATAGATTTAAGCGTAAAGACAAAAATGGGAAATTGTTTCAGTTACGGAATTATACTTTCGTCAGCCTCCTTTTTTCCTCGTACCAGCATTGATGATGTACCACAGGAAATATGCAGAAGAGTTGAAAAAGTGTTTTCTTTGCTTTTATCAACTAAAGTAGATACTGTGTTGTCAGATTATGTGCGGAAAAACTATACTTTGGAAAAGCAAGATGCTTTGGAAAAATGGAGAAAGAAGGTTTTATCATTGTGCGAGAAACAATACATTTAACAAGGTCAAGCCAACAGCTAAACGCTGTTTCTCACCAAACCATTATGAACATTTAGAGTACATGATATGAGAAATGAAATTTTACAGTTGAAAGATTTAGGTCGTATGCCTAATGAAAGTATCAATGATTCTGATAGCATTGATGAGTTGATAAATGCTTATGATACTTTATTAGAACAAATACAACTCCCCATATCATTTGATGAAGCTATGGTGTTGGTACAAATCTTCCCTGAAAATGCTTTTTATGATTTGCAGTGGAGCTTACTAAGACTTGTAGAGTCCGTTTGTGTTGATGATGATAGGTATATTCAATTAATAAACTCTTGCCCAAGTCAAGAATGGCGGGACACTCTAAATGCTCGCTATGCAAATTATAAAAAGGCACAAGAGGTAAAGTAAGTTCATAACAAGCCGGGATAACGGACTAACGCCGTTCCCCGTCCAGCCATTAATAACAACTTAAAGATGAACATAAAAAACAAGATATACCATACAGTCTATTTTCTCTTATTCGGAATAATAGTAGGTATTTTAAGGTGGTCTATATGTATAGTAGATACAAATGGAACAATGGATTTCACCCCATTTTTACAAGCGTTCTTGTTGATAGTCGCATTGTTATTGTTTGCAATCTTGGATATTATTTTGCATAAAGTAGCCTTGAGAGCGATTTCGATAACCATTCTATTGTGTTTCAATATATGGTCTTATCCCTACTATTTCAAAATAGAAGAATTGCAAGAATATTGGAGTGGACTTAAATATTCACCTTATGACGCATATCTTCCACCCAATATTGATGATTTCATTTTTGTATGGTTGGCAAGCCAGATTCTTGTTTTTTATTTGTTCTTGACAATAGGCATTTCATATCTATTGAAAAGAAAAAAGTTATTAACGAAGCAGGATAACGGCAAGCCGTTCCCCGCTTAACCATTAGATGTAATTACTCAATAATATGAAAACGATAGAAACGATAAATAAGCATTTTAAGACTCTGGGTGGATTATATAATATAAGCCATGAAAAATCATTAAGTTTGCATGACCTTGAAAATGAAATCAGGTCAATTGAGAATTATCTTGGGAAAGATGTTCCCAAACTTTTAAGGGATATTCTGATAAAATATCATGGATATAGTTTTAATAATGAAGTTGGGTTTAATGTAACAACGCATATCCCAATATTGGGTAATTCTATTTTCTTAGAGTTTGGTCAGTTCCTTTCTTTGTATCAAAAAGATCTATTCGATATATTAGAAAATAATGAAGACCTTTTCAGAACTGATTTTTTGCCATTTGCTGAAGCTACTCCAGGTGATTATATAGCATTTAATATGCAAGAACAATCTGTGTATTTCATTTCACATGATTTTTCCGAGAATGAACAATCACATATTAAGATTGCAGATTCATTAAAAGATTATTTTCTGCATTTATGCGAGCGTGCAGAAGAAAAAGAAGTATTAGAAAAATCACCCAAAATTATATCTGTACGCTATTCAGATGAATTCTTGGCAATAATTCAAAAGTGGAAAAATAAAAATACATCTAACAAGGAAAGCTAACTCCTAAACGGCGTTCCTTTCCAACCCATTACTAACAATAGTGCGATGAATAAAACCGTCCAATCCATATTATCATTGACAGCTTTCAGTGCTTTACTGATAGTCATAACATTATTTTGTGGTGGCTTAGGTTTTGGTCGTTTGTTCGAGATATATGGCATTATGGAATATTGTTTTTTAGGTTTACTTCTAATTATAGATGTATTGCTAATCTACAAGGTCTATAAACTATATGCAATGCAACCTAAAGCGATAGTGTTATTGTTGGGCTTGGAATGTTGCTCTATTCTTTTGTGGATTGTCTTTATCTGTATAGACCAAAGTTTATTAGATTGGCAAATTACAAACTTCATATTGCAAGCTGTCAATTTAGACGGCTTCGAGGGGGATGAACGAGGATTGAATATGCTCGCAGTCTTATGCGGCATTGTTTATCCTCTTATTGGGATTGGGTGTTTATTCACCGGATTGGGATTTATAAATAAGTTAGTAACAACGAAAGATAGCATCTGACGATGCTCCTTTCTAACCATTAGCGAAAACATATCAAAATGAAACAGATAGAACTGTTTATGAATATGCTATACTATTGCAATTATATGATTGTTTATAAGGTACAAAAAGGTTTTGATTGGCTTGTCTTCTCTATACTGGACAATACATGTACACGAAAGTTCTGTAAAAGCAATGGTTACTGGGAATATGTAAACAGGTTTAAACAAAACTATAATAAAATGATGTGGTGTTCTGAAAATAAAAAGAAGCCGCCTGGTCGCATTCTTAGTATGGCAGACAAGGGAATTATTTTCTTTCTTTGCATTAACGTACTTACAATGCTAAATGTCATAGCGATGATAACAGTTACAGGAGCCTGTGACCTGTTCAATAATGAAATAGTGTGGGGATTATTATTAATCGTTGGTGGTTTTATTATATATTTTACTCACAATGTCTTTATAGATAGGAAAGATAAATATGTTACCTATTTCAAGAAGTTCGGGAAACAGAAATTCTTGAAGCTATTTATTTGGTATGTGCTATCTTACGGTATGGCTATAGCTTGTTACTGTTTCAGCTTAAAGCATATTTTGATATTTCTTAAATAACAGGAAGAATATTTCGCTAACAACGCAGGATAACGGACAAGCCGTTCCCTGCTGAACCATTACTAACAATAGTGCAAATGATTGATATTATTTCAAAATCAAGAATAAACAACATTCCTCTTGACATCAGTAGGGAGGATTTATTAAAATTGGATTATTCCGTAGAGCAATTCCGAATAGGTTTTAGTCAAAACAACCAGTTTGTAAGAAGCATATCTGTTATTGCTACTGATGCCTTTCGGATAGACGGAGAATTAGTAAAGTTAAGCCAAATGACCGAATGGTATCGTAAAGAAAATCCATTAGTGGATGGTAATTCCTATATCTTTCCTAATAAGAACTTGGCTATTTGGGATAGTAATGGCATGTTTGAAATTACTTTATATTCCAATAAAGAAAAAGATTTGTATGAAAGAGATTTGGGTAATCTGTCAACATATAATACATATACAGAAATAAAGCACCTACCTGATACGTTGCTACTTATACCTTATGTTGGTCTAAATATACTTGAGTTAGGTTGTAATGCGGAAAAAGTACATCAAATACTTGGAAAACCTTTGTATGCAGGACAACGAAATGGAGGTGCATTTGATAATGGAGCGTATATTGAAAAGTATCATAATTTGGCTTTACGTTATGATGATAATGTTTTGACAGAAATTCATTTTAGCGATATGCCCAATATCTATTATGATGAAATGAATTTAGCTACACCAAAAATTTTGCTCACACTTAAAAAGAAATACAATATTATCCCCAAGTGGTCTTATTCTGTTATACCGGAACTTGGCATAACTTTAGGAAAAATGAAATCTTTATTTATTCTGAACGAATTAAGGAATTATGGCTTAACTCTAAAAGACCTATAACAAGTTGGTAAGTGTGATTTTGAAAATAAAAGTTAGTAACAACGAAAGATAGCATCTAACGATGCTCCTTTCTAATCCGTTAGCAACAATAGTGCAAAATATGAAACAGAAAATATACCATATCATTATCTTTTTACTCTTTTGGTTTTGTGGAGTAGCTATCCACAAAATCCCAAAGCGGATATTTTGCAACAAGACCTTTCGGGCTTGTTTGACAATTTAAGCATGATTGGCATATTAGGAGAAGATTGTAGCCGAATTGATATTCATATTACCGAAGTTCGGAAAATGGATAGTAGAGAATATGAGATAAAGGGTATCAGTCGTACCCGATTATCCGTAATCTGTCCGTTTAAGGGAAAGGTTTGTGTAGATAGCATTTCTTCCTATTCCCAAATGATAAAAAGTGAATATACGGAATTGGACGGTTTCATATACGGGTATTACTCGTTTGCGGAATACGGAGATGAACGATATAGCGGTACATTCTCCGGTTCTTTCAAGCAGGGGTATCGGATGAGCGGACAACAAATAGAGAAAGGACGGAATGAAATAGCGGAACTGAAATTGAACTTATCTGAATATCGGGGTAAGTGGAAATCCGCAAAGGGACTGACAAAAGTCTGTTCTTGGGCTGATGAAGTCATACCCGATACTCCTACAGACTTTTGCCTGTTTAATGATGCTGGCGAATGGATTGTATCACCGAAATATCATAAGAACGGTTGGGAAAATCTATATAATGCCTATCACAATGAGAATCTGACAACAGGCGAGATACAAAAAGCTCGTGAGGTAGAAGAACAGGAATGGTGGGAAATTAAAGAAAGCCAATCATGCAAAATGAATTGAGTTTATAACAAAGTGTGATAACGCTTACAGCGTTCCCCGCTTAGCCATTACAATCAATATTGATAAGAATATGACAAAATTAAAATTATTGTATATTGTTCTTGGTATTCATCTTTTATGTGGAATACTGGGCTTACTTATAATATGTTCAGTTCCTGAAACGGATCATATGAGATGGAATATTGGATATATAATCGGATGGCTTTTCGTGTTATCCTCGGTATTCTCGTTTTTTATACACATTCCTAATAAAGTACCAAAAGGGGTTAAATATGCCATGCGGATCTATAGAGGTGTCTGTTTGCTAAGTTTTATTATAGGTATATTAGTTCCTAAAGGGCTGTTTATCTTGTTGACATTACTCATTGACTATTCGGGTAATTCTAAGAAAATAGCTGAAGACAAACAATATATAATTCGTCATTATGTCACGTCATCCCTATTTGATGATTTTAATGAAAAGAGAGTATATAAGAAACAAGGAATCATCGAGAAATATATTGGTAGTTTTGATGGTGGTGATGTTACTCCACATAAGAGGTATGAGATACGTTCTTTTTATGTAGATGAGAGTCGAAATATATTTATTGGGAATTGCCATTCACTACTTAATGCTAAAGATACTGTCATGGCGTTCCCGATTGTAAAATCAAATAATTGAATTTATTGCAAGGTTGAGATAGCGAGTGCAGTGACCTTTAGCAAATAAAAACCAACTACTCTGTTGGTTTTTCTATTTCTTTGAGTATATTTGCATCTGTGTGAAATCAGATTTAGCCTTATGAATGATGTTCAGAAACAGAAAAGAAACATCGTGCTGCGTACAGGAAAACGAAACAGTACGGTTCTGTGCATTTTGTTACAAATAATTTCGTTGCTGTATTTCTTCTTAGGTGATTTCTCGGCAGAAGAATTGTAGTAAAAATATCACTAACAACGCAGGATAGCGGCAAGCCGTTTCTTGTTGAACCATTATCAGTAAAAAGAATATGAAACATTTGAAGAAGTTTTGCATATATTTTATTGCGATTTTTACCATCGCTGTGGCGTGTGGCTTTGCGGGACTTGTAATCAAGGAAGTGAACAAAGGTACATTTTATGATCTGCCCACAGAAGAAGCACTTGGCTTTTGTGTGCAGTTGGGACTGACAGCATTTACATCTCTGATTCCATACAGTCTGAGCGTTGCAACCTTCCTGGTCTTTTGGGCTATGGACAGAGAAAAGTGGACCGGTTTTTTCCGGACATTGGCAATCGGTCTGATTCTTGTCCTGCCTTTGTCGGCAATGACCTATTATTATGACTGGTTTGTGCGTCCACAGATGATGGTCATATCCGTCGGAAAAATAGTTGATATGAATCACAGCTATCCCCAGTCACTGGCGGACAAGTACGGTATAAGCATAGAACAGATATTGAACAAAAAGCCTATGTCTATGTCTAAAACAAAGCTGATAGCCCAGATTGATTCTCTTGAAACATCTTTTCAAGCTGATATTGACACATGCGGACTGCTGCTCTCATTACTTCCGGACACCCTAGCATCGAAAGCCTATGACAGCTACCGATTGAGAGAAATCGGAGTTGTGTATCAAGATGCCGTTCATCCTGTTGCCAACGAAGACAGTCTGAGGTTTATAGCACATACAGAATTGTACCAACACGCAATCGGTGCATGGGAAACTTCAAACGAACTGCAACGTCATAGACTGGAATATTTTGGCAGGACTCTCAATATCGTATATATATACATTGCTTATATCCTGTTTGCCTTCTTGGGTTATCTGCTCCGCTTCAAACCGATAAAGAAAATATTGGCTGTTTTTGCAATACTGATTGTAGCCGCCTGGATTTATCATGAAATAAATTCTATTGTTCAGGAATATGCAAAGAAACTCAATACGGAATCCCATCAAATTGTGAACGATACCTATAAAGAGATAGATGGAATAAGGAAAAAAAGCAGAGAACAGGTTGGAATGCAATAACAGACGCATTTCTGAAACTGTACCCAAAACAATCTATAGTATAATATAACGGTAAGTATGCTTCCCTTATAATCAAGGAGTGAAATGATAAAAGATACTATAAAGAGTCTGAGAGAGACAATAGGACAAAGCAATACCGGACATTTGCCGCTGTCCTGCCGGGTCGGCTGATGAAACAGATCGGCAATGTACTCACTGTGCAGAAAATCCAGTGTGAATGTTGCAAGAAAGCCTGTTCCTTTATAGGAATGCAGAATCCTGACAATGTGCGGCTGCTTACCAAGATAAATGACCATCTGTACGGAAACAGGGAGATTGCCGAAGACATTCTGGTGGAAACGGATAAACTGAGGCTTTATGTGGAAAACAATCCGGGTATGGATACGCTTGTGAGTTGGGCCACTGTGATGCTCGGATATGATGTTCACTATGGTGGGACCTCCATGCTGGAAACGGAAGATTATCATGGAGAGGATGACGATGATTTCGACCCGGAATGTTGGGAACCGGATTTTATTGTCTCTTTAATCTGTTCTGCCGACAGTTCCGGTGCGGAAGATGATAAATATGATCCGGAAAAGCGCAGGGAATACTGGAACTGGTATCTGGATATGGTGCTTTCGGTCTATGAAAAACCGCAGCAGGAGGTCATTCCGTTTAATCATGATACCATTCATATACCGGTACCGCACGGATGCGATCCGGCATTGTCCGATAAGATAGACCGGCTGAATTCCGCTCTCGCCTCTTACATCCATGCTCCCACGAACAGAAAAGAGACAGACAGGATGAACCCTATGCCGAAGACCCTGCTCTTGTCCGTATTGTGGCAGACGTGGTTCGAGGGTATTCCTGCATACCTGTCACTCATAGTTATGATGTCATCCGGTTCTGGTATTGCGTGGCGTTGCTCGCCCAGTCTCCGAACGAACAAGCGACGGATTGTCTGTCGGGACTTGCCCGCACCCTCATGGAACACGGACCGGGAGAACTTGGCATATTGTACCGCATTCTGCTGTTATTGCCGGAGCAGGAACATCTACAGAGATTGACCGGAGAACTGGCTGCTTATTATCAGAGAATTATTCCGGAACTTGAAGCGGCGAAATGGCTGGCAAAGGCGGGTATTCCGTATCCTGATTCTTTCGAGTGGTCTGTATCGTTTCGTTTCACGTCCAATGGTGAGCCCTTCTTTGTTTCAGGAGATGAGGCGGACAAGAATAAATGGTTTAGCCTGAGTGTCGAGCTGTTCGGCCCGAGTGCTCTCTATGGAGATTATACAAGGTTCACAAGCTATCAGATTCGTGTATATATGTAGATACTAATTGAAAAGTGCGCCAATATTCCAGTTGAAAATTGCGCCACCATAGGATAAGTATAATGACCTTTGTATAATCCAAATGCAAAGGTAAAATGAAGACTATGGTAGAAAGACAATCAATAATACACATGTATAGAGTATGCGGTTATAGCAAACGGCGTATCTCTCGTGAACTTCATGTCAGCCGTCATACCGTTGACAATATTCTTTCA
>ENA-OQAZ01000316-OQAZ01000316.1-human-gut-metagenome-genome-assembly--contig:-NODE-316-length-27399-cov-3.682165_pt1 | contig 27399 bp, 31 predicted proteins | sample MGYA00242737_ERZ504531 | MGnify/ENA primary metagenome ERZ504531 (study PRJEB26092, sample SAMD00036244) | human gut metagenome | host: Homo sapiens | study: EMG produced TPA metagenomics assembly of... | reverse complement strand
GACATTCTTTTCGTATCCTCTAAAGTTCTTTCCAAAAATATAACAGTGCTATATTAGCACTGTTATAATTTTTAACTCATTACAGGAAATTTGTTCAAGTCTGCTGTTTCGATTTTTAATTTTCCCGTGTATTCAAATTTTCACTTAGCAGATGCATCTGTAGTTTGATTTTGCCGTCGTCACACCACATGATTCTCTTCAGCATCTTTCCTTTTGACCAATATAAACTTTTCATTGCTATATATAAGAACGGAACCATGATTTTGCGTGTTGCCTTTCCAATTTGTACAAACTGTCCACCATCAAAAAATACATGCTTTAACGGTATTTTTGCCTATGTCAGAAATGCCATGGCAAGATCTGCACCAATCGAAGATGCAACTACAAGTTCTATTTCTTTGATTCCATGTTTAAGCCTCCTCTTCGACTTTTTCAAAATCTACTGTCTGTTCCTTCATAGAAATTTTTACCACCTTAAAACCATACTGCAAAAGTTCCTTTTTGAATGTAAGGAACGAATGATCTATAGGCACTCCGGCAATGTTTTCAATTTCAGCAAAAGTCAACTTGAAATCGTCTGTTTTATTTTTATTGATCCACTTCCATAAAGGATTATATTTGCTCATAATTATCATTCATCTACTTTCCAAAACTATTTACAATATCCTTTACCATCAGTCAGATTTACTCCACTTGCCACAACACTTTCCCTGGATAAAATATTTTCTTATCTTCTCCATTCCTTCTGCATCCATCTGATACTGATCTGCAATAGTTCCATTTTCAAAATGAATGACATCAGTGCAACACTCTATAATCAGTTCCAAATCATGTGTGATCACATAAACCGAAATTCCGGTATCCCACACTTCTCTTAGAACCTCTGCAACCTCCAGCATATGCTTATGATCAAGACCACTGGTTGGTTCATCCAAAAACAGCACAGAGCGCCCGGAGGCAATTGCAGATGCGATAGCCGCCCGCTGCTTCTGACCTCCGGAAAGTGACATTGGATGACGGTCTTTGACTTTTATCAGATCCAGCATATCAAGAAATTTGTCTGCTTCTTTCTCATTTTCTTCTTTCATGCTAATCATAACTTCATCCTGTATTGTCTCTGTAAAAAGCTGATGATTCACTTCCTGCATAACCATATAACAGGCTTTCAGCCTTTCTTTTGGTCTGTAAGTTTTTCCATTCCAGATGATTGTGCCACATTGTTTTTCCAAACCACAGAAACAACGGGAAAAAGTAGATTTTCCAGCTCCATTATTGCCCGTAATTGCGACAATCCGATTTGCCGGAATCTCACATTCTCTGATATATAAAATCTGTGGACCATTCTTATATGCAAAATTAAAATCATGAAGCTCCATTGTGGTTCTTTCTGATATCAACATCTCTGGCATAAGGAGATTTTCCAGAACATAAGCCCGCAGTCCCATCTCTCCTCGCTTTTCTTCTGTCAGATTTTCAAACTCTGTGGCTGAATAATCCTGAATAATCTGTCCCTCTTTCATATAAATAAACCGATCCGCCAGCCCACGCAGATAATACAGGCGATGCTCCGATATAATAATTGTTTTCCCTGTTCCTTCCAGTGGGCGATTATTCTTCGCAGATCCATGATTGAAGCTGCATCCAGATAGAAGAGGGTTCGTCCAGGACAAAAATATCCGGTTTCATAATAGAAACCCCTGCACAGGCAATCTTCTGCTTCTCTCCACCTGAAAGCTGAAAAATATTGCGTCCAATCAATTTTTTCAGATGCAGCTCCTGAATTGTAGCCTGCAATCGATCTTTGATTTCTTCCTTTGGCATTCCAAGATTTTCACATCCAAAAGTAATCTCGCTTGTTGTGTCTACATTAAAAAACTGTGACCGTGGATTTTGAAAAACACTTCCAACAATTTTTGCTGTATCATACAGTGGCTGCTGCGAAACATTTATCCCATTTATCCATATCTCACCAGTTAATTTTCCTTCATAATAATGTGGAATCAACCCATTGATCATTCGAGTGAGTGTTGTTTTTCCACAACCGCTCTCCCCACATAGCACAATAACCTGACCATCTTCTATCTCCAGATCAATATCCCGGATTCCCACAGAATATTCATTATTTTCTCCATATGTAAATGTTGCATGATCTATTTTTATCATAATGTACTACCTCAAAAAACAATATACTGATGCAAAAAGAACAATATAAAGCATGCAAAGCAAACAACAATGGCAATAAAATCCTGTACATGAAAGCCAATCTCGCAGACATTGGTTCTTCTGACCGGTGCACCAAGTCCCCTTGTTAGAGCTGCTGCAGACAGCTCATCACCAATTTTTATTACGGATACCATCAATGGTATCAGCCGGTATTCAATCATAAGGAATGGATTTTTACCACCAAAACGGATATTTCTCATTTTCATTGCATCCCGGATTGCCTGATATTCTTCCTTGATTGTAGGAAAGAAACGGAAAATAACTGACAACGGTATTATGATTTTTTCTGTGACATGCATCCGCTCCATTGCACTGATAAACTCACTTACAGATGTAGAAGAAATCAGATATGCGCCTGTCATAATTCCCGGTGCAAAACGCGTCATAATTGATGTTGCTGCCAATATCAGAAAAGAAATCATACCACTCCAAACATTCAATGCCAGCCGCTCCAGTACAAAGCATACCGCATAGAGAACTGCATATTTACCGGCTGTTTTGAATTTGTGCTCTGACAAAATCAATGCAAATGGTATAAGGCTTAGTATTGGTTTCACTATATTCATGATTCCATCATTGCTGGTACTGAACATCAATGTTGTAATCGTTATAAGCATAAACAATTTTGTTCTAGGATCTAAAACAATTCCATTTCTGCTGTCAACAGTAGCAGATAATATCTCATCCATTACACGATTCCTGCTTTTACAAAGTGTTTTTTGAGCAACGCTTTTCCAATCATTCCTCCAATGATTGCGCAGATAAAGATACCTGCAATCACAAGAACAATGCTCCACATAGGCATGACAGCCATTACTTTATCTGCATACTCTTTACCAAAACTGGCTGCGAAGCTGGCTCTTGAATCTTCTACCATGAAGTACATTGGAATATATGTACCAACCATCCAGAGACTGAATACTGCATATCCAATCAGGCTCCTTTTAACACTTTTATAATTGCCAAATTTCAGAATCAAATCTCCCAGCAGCCCAAAGATAAGTCCCAAAGGTACACCCCAATATCCCATTCCGGTAAGTCCCATCAAAAGGCCACTCAGAATTGCCATCAGCGTTACCATACCAAACTTCTTTACCCTTGTCAGGAATAACATAAATGGAATTCCTGTGATCAGTGTCCACAATGCACCAAGAATCGGAAGAAATATCGGAACAAAGCCAATCGGAATTGCCACACAACATCCGAGTACAAAATAAAGGACTGTGAAAAGTCCCAGATTAATCAGGTCCTTCGCCTGTAATTTGTTATTCATACAGAATACCTCCCTTGTATAATTAGCTCTATCTAACTACTCCATAAAATACCATATGTTTTGTTATATCTCTACAACCAAATATCATTTTAGCTCCAAACAGCATTGGGTTTTATTGTTGACTCTGCTCTCTTCAAATCCTATAATATTATCTGTTACAGGGCAAAAGTACTTATATCAGGGAGATCTTCTATGAAAATTAACGACGTGATCAAAAAATGTATCAAAATACCAGGTATATCCATAAAACAGGCTGAATATAGTATGGAGCTTATATTAAATACGAAGGAAGGTAAAGGTTCGATGACCTTTTTTTCACTTTTTCCCGGTCTGTCTCTGGCATATATTTTTATAAATTCTCCAACCTGGACGGCTCCCGACCTTCGATCAGACAGCTCCATTACAAAAGGTCCATTGCTTCTTAACTATTGTGTGACAGGTCGTTGTGAAATGATCCTGAACAACCAAAATTTTGTCTACATCAAAGACAGAGAACTTTCTCTCACAGAATGCTTCGCCCAAAAAGAATATGTTTATCCAAAGCGCATCTATGAGGGGCTTGAATTCTTTATTGATATAGATACATTTACTTTAGAAAATACATGGGTACAAAATGAATTTAGCATTGATTTCAGAAAAATCTCAGAGATGTTTTGTCCTCATGGAAGCACTTATATATCGACAGCGACCCACGAAACTGAGGAAATTCTCAAAAAACTATGGGAATTATATGATTTTCCGGCCTCTTTTGCAGTCATTCAAATGAAAATATATACGCTCGCTTTATTCTCAGTACTACAAAATTTGGAGGCTATCCCTAATTCTCAGGCCTGCACTTTCTTTACTGAATCTCAGGTTAATATTGCTAAAAAGGTCGAAAATATCATCACCTCAGACCTAAGGCAGCATCATCCTGCGTGGGAATTGGCTGAATATTTTTCTATCAGCGAAACCAGTCTAAAAAATTATTTTCGCGGTGTTTACGGACAGAATATTTCTGTCTATCTGCGTGAAATGCGTATGAATAAAGCAGGCGAACTGCTTGCCTCAACACGACTGTCTGTAGCTGAGATTGCAGCACAGGTCGGATATCTGAATCAGAGCAAATTCGCCTCTGTGTTTAAAAAGCATTTTGGTGTATCACCTTTGGAATATCGCCGCACCAGACATTTAGACTCCTAAACTCTCCATTTTGTTGCCTCTCTTCTTTCAACAATAAAATGACGATAAATCCCATCCTGTCTCACAAGTTCTTCATGTATTCCCTGCTGTACGGTTTTCCATTCTCCAGAGCGAAAATCCGTTCAGCTTTCTGTACTGTTTTTAGGCGGTGTGCAATCATAATAACAGCTTTATCATTTGTCAGGTACCACCCACTGGTCATTAAAATAACAAATTACATATAATCAAACTTCTTCCGAAGATATATTCTGAGTAGCATGATACCCATATTAATGAGTATAAATAGCAAAATCAAATTCACCGGCAGATATTTTCTAGTTACATCCCCAAGCACTGCTATCCCTGAAAGGCTTCCAATCAAAAACATTTGTGAAATTTCGTTCCACATTTTTTTGTATTGTTTTATTGTTTCCATAATTATCACCATTATGATTCCCATTATGAAAAGCACAGCTACGATTGCCAGAATCCTGATAACCCATACTTCCCCACCTGTATATGCTATTTTCTGGTTAAATCCATTATCATAAGTTGGATATACCAGCCATTTACAAAATCGAACATACCACATGAATGGAGCCATAAAAAAATCTATGAAATCATGTTGAAAAGCACCATTCTGTAGAATTGCAAACAGGACTACCGTAATGTATCCCATTCCCCAGAAATATTCTATAGACTTCATGCTTTCCGTTCTGTCCTTTACTTCTTTTTTCGCTTTACGAATTTCCAGCTCAGCACGTTTCTTTTCGTTACGGGCTTTGGATTCTGCCTGCTCTATCTTTTTCTCTGCTTCTTTTTGTTTCTTCTGTGCTTCATCTACTGCTTCAACAGATGATTTATTAACCTGTATCTGCAATTTAGAGTTCTGGTCCCGAACGTCTTTTATTTCTTCTTCGAGCTGCTCTTGCTCGCTCCTGCTCTTCAAGCCGTTTCTGTTCCTCAAATCGTCGTTGTTCTTCTGAAGCGATTGATTCAGCTTCTGCGTTTCGGACAGTTCGGTTGTCAAACGATGAATTTCGTCGTTTAATTTCCGAATTTCGTCTTGCATTTCGTGATTCTCGAAGAATAGCTTCTGTTTTTCCATTTTCAGCTTGTGTGTCCTTTCCTGAAATTTCTGGATAAACTCGTTCATCTTCTGATTTCTCACCTGTAACTCGTCTCTCTCTTCCGTCACTAGCTCCAGTGACGCCGCCTGCTCCTTCGCAAGCTGCTTCCACTTGTCGGTAGTATCCGGCAAGTTCTTCATCTGATCTGCTGTCTCTGTTGGCTGAATCTCTGGCTTTTTTCCTATTTCTATCAAATTCATTCTCCAATCCCTCCTTGCTGATGTCCAGATGAAATGTTTTTGACAAATTGCTATCTCGCACTTTCTTCCCATCCTGGTTCTGAAATGTGATGTGCTTCCGTTTCTCTGTCCAGTTTACGTTCCATCCGAACTGCTTCATTTTTTCTATAAACTTTTCTTTGCTTGATACAATTTTCCAGTGCTTTTAACACTGCCATTGCACAGTCCGCTACAAAGCTATCCTTTACCTGCTGACAGAACAGATTATATTTGTCTTTGCTCCATGCAATGACTTCCCCTTTTTCAATCTGACTTCCATCAAAATGCTTTCCTTTTTCGGCAACGGTCAGTCCTCGTTCCCGGCACATCTGATTGGTAAGCTGTTTCATACGTTCCAGATCTTTTCTGGTATTATGTAGCTTTCTCCCATCTTCATAACTCACTGAATTAGTAACCAAATGGCAGTGGATATGGTCTTTATCCTTATGCACAGCCACTAAGGTCTGGAATCCACTGAACCAATTTTCTGCAAACTCTTTTCCAAATTCAAATGCCTGCTCCGGGGTGATCTGCTCATCCTTATGCCAGGAAATAATGTTGTGGGCATACATTCTCCCTGTATCTTTATTCCACATCTTCTTTTCTTCCAAAAAGGTTCTGTACACCAAATCATAATTAATTTCATTGTGACAGTACGGGCCTGTTACATAAGTAATCAGCTCACTTGTCTTGTCCTGCCGTAAAACATATTCAATACAATTTCTCATTGCTCCATGTGTATTTGTCCGCTTATTAATCGTCTTATTAACTGCCATATCCTTTCACTCTCCTTCCGATACTTGAGAATATTTTTATTGAGGAAATACAACATACTGTCGTTTGGGATTTCTCCATCTGTATGCAGTTTTCTTGCAATCTGGTTGATATTTGTCGTAGCTCCCCGGAGCTGACAAAGGATATCCGCAAACATCTGGTTCAGTCTTTTCAGTTCTTCTATTTCCTCTGCCGATGCTATCTTCAAGTCTGCGATTGCTTTTATCACAACTTCCTGCTGTGTTCTTCCGGATTCTTTAACCTTGCTCTGAAACAAATCGTATTCCTCTTTATTCATCCGTATGGTTACTGTATGATTTCGTTTTCTCATAGGCTTTTGTCTCCTTTCATTGCTTGATTTTCATTCTTTGTTAACAGCCACAGCGTTCTGGCGGCATATTGGCAGGAGATTTATAAGAGAGTGCAACGCTCTCTTATACAGGTGCAGGACAGAGTCCTAGTCAATCAGTAAGTATTCCGTAGGAATGTCCGGTGGACATTTCGCAGAAATACTTACGTCATTGACGTGCCGGGGTTCCGAGGCAGAGCCTCTGCAAGTTTAGGAACAGCCCAAAGGCTGGCTCCGGTGCAGAGTGGCTTGCCACTTTGCGAAACTTGCCTGTCATCTCCCCACCACTGAACCAGCACCAAGTAAGCAACATTCTCCTCTGCGTTATTAAGCCAAAATTGAGATGACAGTGGTTTTGTGGTGCAGGAACTGACTGTAAAAGAAAGAGAAAATCTCCACATTCCATAGATTTTTCCTTTCTGAAACAGGCTAGTCATGCACCACTCCGATGCGAAGTATCGGACAATCATGTGCCGTATCCAGCACTCTATATTTCTTCTTTGCCTTGCTTATACAACGTTTTCCATCTGCAAAATGTTCTCTCTGCCATATTTCGCTGTTATTTCTGCTTTTCTTTTTCTGAATCACTTTCCATTTCTGCTGAAAAGCATAAAAATAGCAGTCATGAACATTTCACTGATTTTTACCAATAGAAATGCCATCACTGCCATTACCTTTTTCTGCTATTCTGTTTCCGTAAAGCTTTCCTTACTGTCAGTCTATTTTTCTATTACTGCTATTTTATTTTGTCGCAAATTTCAAACAGGTCATGCAATAAATTCTCCAGTTTCATAAGTCTGCGATGCTGATACCAGATCAATCCGGGAAGTCCCACTGCAAGGAAGAACGAAGCACATAAAATCTTTATTGCCTGTCCTCTGCTGCTTATCCCTCCATATCCAAATCCACATACCAGATTCACGAATAAAACATAGAAATATCCACAAAATAAAACAAATTCAAAAATCCACACCAGCACCTTTTTCACTTTCTCTTTCACTCTGTACTTCTCCCTTCTGCATTTTTAAATTCAGTGTAGCGAATTTCTCGCTATATTTCAATAGTGAATATCTCGCTAAGTTATTATTATGCTAGAGGTGAAACGCATGTATCAGAGAATACGGGATCTGCGTGAAGATCGTGACCTTACGCAGAAGAATATGGGTGAAATTCTGAATTGCAGTCAGCGTATTTACAGTAATTATGAATGTGGTGATGTCGATATCCCTACTCACATTCTGATTAAACTGGCTGAATTTCATAACACCAGCGTTGACTATCTGCTAAACCTGACAGATGATAAACGTCCTTACCCAAGAAAAAAGAATAGCTCCACTTAAGGCAGTCCGATTTATTTTATGCAAACCGGACTGCTTTTCCTTTTTACAGACAGCTAAAAACTATCCGCAAAATCCAGTGCTGCATCCATATCAGCTTCTTTCTCCCAGTCCAGATTATCTTCTGCGATCTCTCCATCCGTTTTCTCCATTGTTAGTGTTCTGTCCGACAGATTAATTTCTCCTACCGATTCTTTTACAAACGGTACAAGCATTTCAATCAGGTTCTTCGCCATAGCCATCGGAACGGATTCTTTTACTCCATCCCGGATAGCTGTTTCCACCCTTTCCAGAAAAGCATCTTCCTTTTCTCTGGTTTCCAGATACGGATCTGCTTCATTCCGGTACTCTCTGGAAAAATAATCGTTTAAAGCAACTACAACTGCTCTGGTGTACGATTTATATTTTTTCCTGTCCATCGTCTGCAAATATTCCCATGCCTGCCTGTCCTGTTCATCACAAAGATTCAAACGGATATTTGTATTGATGATTTTCCGTTCTTTTCTCATACAAGCATCCCTCCGTTTCTCTGGATTTTCCTTACGCTCATTGCTTCATAACCTTTCGCTGTGGCACAGATGTCCCGTACAATCGTCACTCGGTTCTTGTCATATTCTCCGAAGTTCTGAATCATACAACCGCCACCGCCCACTACATACAGACGCATCAGTCGGGATTGTATTCTCGTTCCCTCAGCTTATGAAAGATTTCTTTCGTATAATCTCCGGCAGCTTTGCGAATGACTGCCAAATATTTTTCACCAATATCTGCTGTCCCGGTACGGATCACCTGCTCAATCACCAGATCGTCTACCACCGTTCCCAATTCTTTCAGCAAGGATTCTCTTACAGCAAGCACACACTGATGCGTTCCATATTTCTCTGTAAAGCATTTCTTCTCTAATGGACGGGAATTGTTGATATACATGATGTTCATAGTTCCGTTTCCAATATCTACAAGCATGTTGATACCTTTAAAATCCTGTAAGCGGTAAAAGGCTGCCGCAAATCCCTGTGGGTAAATGTCAGCTCCTGCAAACTCCACATGATATTGTTTGTTGCGGAATATAAAATCCACACTTTCATTCTGTAAAAGATATTTCTGAAAATCTTCTTTCTGAGTAGCCACCCAAGTAAGGGGAAGTCCCGCTGCAATATGCACCTTTGCCCGGTTCATTCCTTTCCCATCCAGTTCCCTTGCGATAGCCGCCAGTGTCAGCACATAATAATCCTCGTCCTGCGTTTTCTCTGCACAGAACTCCTTGTGTTCCTCTCCGATCTGGTAATACATGCCATTGTAAACAAGAAGATTATTCTGGAAGATTGGCTCCTTGTCATATCTGGCTACACCGGATGGAAAGCATCTGGTGGCTGTTTTCATGTTTCCATACCCATGATCAATCCCGATCACCATAACTGTCTCATTATTGTTGTTTTTCATCATTCTCATAATCATACCTCATACTTTCTTAATATTTATTTTTGACTTTCTCCCAAATTCGGGAAAAACCTATATTTGTATCAGCTAAAACGTTGATACCTGAAAAAGGGCAATCAGTGTAAAAAAAGCAAAATTTTATGTACTCTGGCAGCTATCTTTGTTATTTCTCCTGCTCCGGTAACATTTCTTTTTGCTTATTTTGCCCTAAATGCCTTAATTCCCTGATTCATATTTAATTGTAACTGTTTATAATCTATATCTGTTTCTTCAAAAGGTATTCTTTCTTCTGGATCTACAGGACAAAAATCTTCTTCCTTAACTGCAATATCCTGATAATAGAACTCACCATTGTACTGCTTCAGAAGGAAACCTTTATCTGTCATATTCCTGAAAAAGTTGGATTTACCATGCCCCTGTCTGCCATTCTCTTTGCAGTATTCCTCATACATATGGAACACTTCACTTCGTTTCAGACGTTTCCCTTTGGCACGCACCAATGACTCATCAATAAAAGCACAGATACTATCTGACGTCCGTTGCACTTCTCTTACACATTCTTTGCTGTGTTCGCTCTCCGTGAACTTTCCCTGTTCGTACAGATTTTTCAATGCAATCATCGCCATATGAATTGCATAATCGGATTCTGCCTGTACCTTTTCCTTTAAGTGCAGATCTTTTTCACCACTTTTTACTACCCGGTTCATATCGAGAATCAGTAGTCTACGATAAAAAGCATCTGACTTGTCCTCAAGATTCTGTGGCATTTCATTGGTAGAAAAAAGCAGCTTTGCATAAGAGTGGAAATGAATTGCATCCTGTCCTTTTTTCTCATAAATCAGTGTGTCCTCACCGACTGCTTTCTTTAATACATCTGTATTCTCCATTGCCTTGCATGGAATATCCGCACAGGCATTTAATAGCTTTCCGTACATTCCAGTCGCATAGAATCGTTTATTTAAATCCTGTAAAGAAATGCTGGACATATTGTTGATTCCAACTACATGCTGAATCAGCGATACTGCCACAGACTTTCCGGTTCCACCATTTCCTTTCAGTGTAAGGAATTTCTGAAACTGCGTATCCTGTGTCATGCAGTATCCAAAATACTCCCAGAACGTCTGCTGTTCTTCTATATTTGGAAGAGAGGATGCAAGATATTTTTTGATATTTTCGCCGCCCTGCATCACCTGCTCTCTGTCTTCCGGATAATAGGGAAATGGTATCTGATTGATTGTCAGATAATCCGGATTGTGTTCCAGCATTTCACCCGTAATCGGATCATAATATCCATTTTTAAAATTAATCCACCGCACAGGCTGCTTATTTAGTTCATATGCCTCCCGGTGAACTTTCGGCTGTGTAATCAGCAGATTATAAATTCTTTTAATTACGCCACTCTGTATCTGATCTCGATAGATCAGCTTCTGTATACGGTATTTCATTCTCACCCCATTATGATCTTCCCAATAGGCACCATGTTCATAATAATAAGGTGTAATTCCTACCACAAAAAACTGAACATTCTCCACCAGATAATCTACAATCTCCATATCCCGGACGCCTTTCACATTCCCTTTTGCATCAAATAAATGAAAACGGCTCAGTTCCGGTTGTTCTTTCGGTTCTCGTTCAAACCGAAGAATATACTGTTCCAGTAGTTTCTCAACTTCTTTCTGATTATCCAATTTGCCAAGGTACTCTTTCTCTTTGAACAACTGCCAGCCTGCTTTTCCATCAAGACCAGCGTCTTTGAAAAATATCTGTAACTTATCATTCATCCACTTCACCGTACAGGCAGCCACATAATGATAGGCACTCTGACAGCTTCCAGTAAACTGAATAGACCTCATTTCCTCTATAAAGGAATCTGCACTGAAATAATATCCGTCATCTTCCTGCACCAGGCAAAGTGCCTGATAACCTGACATCACAATATTCAACGCTATATCCTGATTGTCCACCAGAAAGATATAGGTCTGTGCTGTCCCTTCTGGATTGGTTTCCATATAATGCTTCAAAAACTTCTTGTTCAAACTTATCACTTCCTTTCAGGCAAAAAGAAAGACGCAAGCCATATTTTATGACTCACGCCTTACTTCGCTCACAATATTCTATTTTTATCAGTTACCTGCCAGATTGATTACTGGCATTCCTTATACATAAATCAATTCTTTCAGGATAATCTCTTCTGCAATCGCTCTGTGCTGATTGGCTGCTCTTACCCATGTCATCTGATTTTTCTCCTTATCTGGCAGTGGTTCTTTTTCTTCCAACTGCTTCAGGAGCACTTCTTCCCGTTCTCTGGCTGCCTTGTCCACTTCCAGAAGATGCCCTCCAATGGAATCCTGTAAAAGCATCACCTGATACGTTGAATTCCGATGGTTCTTCAGATAATCTCTGCGTAAGAATCCATATTTGCCAAGTTGTTCCATCTGCTCACCGGATTTATAGGTGAGGTTCGGAATCAGGTATCCATTTACATTTGTATAAGTCAGTTTCATATCCCTATGACCTCTCTTTCGTTTAAACTGTTGTCTGTAACAGAACCAACTGTTCATGTTACGTCATTGCTACAAATCTTTCTTTCCATATCATTTTGAATCCAACCCGGGCAGATTTTCTTCAAAATCATGGTGAAAGTGCTTCGTTTCTGTGTTGGGAAAATGAACGGAAACACTTGATTTTACTGACTTTCTTCAATGTAACCTTATTATAACGTCCTCCCCATACCCCAACTCCCCATTCGGCCACCTCTCATACCCCGGAATCTGTCTCGCCCCTCTCCGCAAATATGCTTTCACTTTCTCTCCATACAGATACGGATCATTCCCTTTCACAATCCCCCACTCCATCAAAAGTGCCGCGCTTCCTGTAGCAAAGGGCGTTGCAAATGAAGTTCCGGTGAACTCTGCATATCCTCCGCCTGCTGCAGGAGCCATTACCCTCACACCCGGAGCAGCCAGATCAGGTTTGATTGCACTTTCCCCCTCGTATATCTGTGTCGGTCCTCGTCCGGAGAAGTCTGCATAGGAAAAGGTCAATGCATTATACGCTGCCACAGTAATAACAAGCGATGCAGTAGAAGGTATCGTGAGTGTTGTGGAACTGTCCGGTTTTAGAAATGTCGTACCGATATTAAGTGCATTCTGTACCGGAAGCCACATTTGCCACAACTTATCCACAACACGGTCTGGCATCATCTTTATTTTCCACACTCCGGCTGTGACAAATTCATTTCGTGGTAGAAAACTAATATAAATTTCCTGGCGAACACTATATGGTTTTGGCTCTCCATAGTAAACCAGGAGTTCTGTTTCACCAATCTGTAGTCTTTGTGTTCCTTCTTTTTCTTCCAGTCTGCCGGAATGATTTCCGGATGGATCGACAATTGTAATTGCGACTTCATCGACATAGGATTTCCAAATTTGCAGACTGAATGACTTCTCCCTCTGCTGTACTGCAAGTTGAACTTCCGTCATCATTCCTTTTCTATATTCACCTGCCGCATGTCCTGCTGTCGTTCCTTCATTTCCGCTTCCTACACAAATCACATTCTTCCAACGTTCAGATACTGTATTCAAATATCTTTCCAAAAGACTTGTTCCATCATGGAACCATATGTATTCCCAAAACTGATATTGATCGCCACCGGCTTTTTTAACTCTTCCGCTTTTCTTACGATATAATCCACACCTCGCATCAGCTGGGTAGTTCTTGGGAATCCTGTTTCCCCTGCTCCCCCCATCTTTACAATCAGCAGCCCTGCTTCGGGTGCAGCTCCTCGATATTTTCCATTCTTGCTACCTCTTCCATTTCCAGCCGCAATCCCGGCGACTGCTGTTCCATGTCCACTGGTATCACGGCTTGGTACTATGCGATACCTTTCTTCCCTGACTTCCATGCGTAGTGCTTCATTTATCTGTTCTGAAGTGAACTCTGTTCCGATATGATATCCTTCCGGCGGTTTACCGTTTTGTATCGTCTGATCCCATAAAGCAAGAATTCTTGTCGTTCCATCTGCATTTCTAAAATCAGGATTTTCATAATCAATCCCACTGTCTACAATTCCGATCAATACGCCCTTTCCCAGCAGTGGAAATGACTGTTTTTTCTGCTGATTGTCCTCTCCCCCCTCTTGCCTAATCGAAGAAAAAGAAGACGCAGCCTGTACTTCATCAATACAGGACACACGCCTTCCATTCTCTACTTGAAAATATAAACTTTTTGGTTTTTCTATAAATTCTACTTCAGGAAATGCTGCCAGTTCTTTTATCTGACTTTCTTTTATTTGGATAATGGCATATCCACCTGTCAGTTCCGTCACATAAACAGCTCGTGTTCTTACTCGCTCTAACGTCTCGGAATACTTCACGATCAATTCCCATTCTTTTTCTTCCGGATCATACCCGATATCCAGACTCTCGCTTTTCTGCCGTTCTTCTTCTGTGATATCTAATGCAAGATTCAATTGATTTTCTATTTTCTGGCTCATGAAGGCTGCAACCTTACCTCATCTCTTATTTCTATGTTTTATGAAGTAATTTAGCAGATTATTCCATTTCCATCTCTAAGACAACCACCTCACAACTTTTCAGATTCAGCCTGTTCTTTGTACAATCTACTGTCTCGTCCTTCTGGTTCGACAACAATACCTTTTTCACATCACCTTTTAACTCAATGCTTGCAACATCCGTTCCAAAATTAGCTGCAACAAGAATACATTTTGCTGCATCTTTTCGATAAAATGCCTGGATGTGATCCATTTCTTCATATTCCGGAATGAATTCTCCATAAGTAAATACATTTTTAAATTCATCTGATTTACGCAATGCAATTAACTTCCGATAGTAATTCAGAACAGAATCCGGATTGTTTTGCTGATCTTCGACATTGATCTCTTTGTAATCAGGATTTATCTTTAACCATGCCGTTCCTTTTGTAAACCCGGCATTCTCCCCACTTGTCCATTGCATTGGTGTTCTCGCATTGTCACGGCTCATCCGATTACAAACTTCCATTGCTTCACGGTCAGATAATCCGGCTTCACGGGCAATCTGATACTGGTCTTTTGTACTGATGTCATCGAATTCGTCAATGCTGTTCCACTTCGCATTTTTCATGCCTATTTCCTGTCCCTGATAAATGAAAGGAATTCCTCTGAGAAGAAGATTGACCGTACCAAGCATCTTCGTTCCCTCCGGTGTCTGGGCATAAGCCGGAAGAAATCTTGACACACCTCTCGGTTCGTCATGATTCTCTATAATATTTGCTTTAAATCCATACTTCTGTGTTTCCATCTGAGACTGGAAGATTGCTTTTTTCCATTTAGAAAATTCCATCTTCGGTGCATCATACCATCCATGTTTTCCATCACTAAGACAATGTGCACTAAAGTCAAATATTGTTGAGAAATGTCCGTTTTCTCCAATAAATTCCGGTAATTCATCCGCTTTCATATTGAAGACCTCTCCCACTGTAAATGCATCGTATTTTTGGAATGTATTTTTCTTTAAGTCTTCCAGAAGTTCTCCAACACCATCTACACTTTCAACCATTTTCCAGCAGCCGGCCATGCCATCTGCCCCGTCCGGTTCAAAATCAGGAAATTTCAGATCTTTCTTGATATTAATGATCGCATCGATTCGAAAACCGGAAAGTCCCTTTTCTAACCACCAGTTGATCATATCATAGAGTTTCTGTCTTAATTTCGGATTCTCCCAGTTCAGATCCGGCTGTTCCTTTGCGAACATATGAAAATAATATTTATCCGTTCCCGGCACCGGTTCCCAGCAGCTTCCGCCAAAATAAGAACGATAATTACTCGGCGGATTTCCATTCTTTCCTTCTCGGAAATAGAAGTAATCCGCATATTCTCCTTCCGGATCCGCTAATGCTTTCTGAAACCATTCATGTTTGTCAGAACAATGATTGATTACCAGATCCATGATAATATGCATGTCTCGCTTTTTCGCTTCCTCCAGCAATTCATCAAATTCTTCCATCGTTCCAAATTCTTCGGCAATTGCATAATAATCTGCAATGTCATAGCCCTGATCTACAAATGGTGATTTATAGATCGGTGATAACCATATAATATCAATTCCAAGCTTTTTTAAATAATCCAGTTTCGATATGATACCTCTCAAATCTCCGATTCCATCTCCATTTGTATCAAGAAAACTCTTCGGATATATCTGATATGCTACCTTATCATGCCACCACTTTTTTTCCATATTATCATCCTCTTTCATATCATTTTATTTGCCACTCACTGATGTAACCGTATTGCCAGTTCCCATCTCCTGTATTATACTGCTATTATATGATTGTATTCGTATGAATTCTTGCATTATTTTTTCATTATATAACACAATACTGCTATTTTAGGAGGAGATCCGAATGAACGTTCCACATTCACTCATATTAGAGCAAAAAGAAAATACAAAACATGGAGAAGTATTCTTTCCGATCCAAAAATATATTACAAAACTTAACTTAAATTCCCCGGTCATTATGACTCACTGGCACGAAGAAGCAGAACTCACTTTGATAACAAAAGGTTCCTGTATTTATCAAATTGATTTAGTCGAGTATGAAGTAAATGAAGGTGATCTGTTATTCATTCCACCACTGCTTTTACATTCGATCCGCCTGAATGGAACTGATAATTTCTGCTCAGAAACCTATGTGTTTCATGTTAACTTTTTAGGGGGAAATGCAACAGATATATGCTCCACCCGTTATCTTACACCTATGATAAATCATGAATTGACCTTGCCTTATCATATTTCATCCACACACCCTGCACATCATTCTCTTCATGAATGCTTTATAAAAATGGCTTCACTCTATACGGAACAAACATTTGGATATGAAATTGCCCTGAAATCAGTCCTATTGCAGGCACTGTTTCTCCTACTTCAATATAGCACCACGGAGTCTGCAACTATTTCTGCTTCTTCAGATAAGCTGAAAAATGTACTCGATTATATCGATCTCCACTATGCCGAGCCTCTCACAATTTCCGAACTCGCAGAGCTTTGCTATTTCAGTGAATATCATTTTATGCGTTTTTTCAAAAAGCATATGAACATGACCTGCATCCAATATATTAATAATGTCCGGCTCGAAAAAGCAGTAGAATTATTTGAACATGGAGAAACTTCCATCCTGGAAGTCTCACTCTCCGTTGGCTTTCATAATCTTTCTTATTTTCACAGAGCCTTTAAATCCAAATATCACATGACACCATTATCTTTTATCAAAAGACTGAATTAATGTTTTGCTTTAAGAAAAGCAGCGGCCGAAACTTCCATTTTCAGCCGCTGCTCCTATAAATTCAATCTTCTATTTTTTCTTTCTTCGTCTCTTCTTGATTAACTTTCGAATCAATACTACCAACAGAATAATGATCAGAATAAGAACCAGAACGATACCAACGATCATCACTGAAAACTTATTCGGATTCTTCACGAGATCGATCACATTTCTGCTTTCATCTACAACTTTACGCCCATGTGTCGTCTCATAATACTCCGGCACATTTGAAATGCCGTTGCCATCTGTATCATCAAAAGACTTCATATATCTTGCAATCGCATCCCATGCTTTCAGCTCCTTATCGTCTTCCATGATTGCCTGATCTTCCAGATTCTCGATCGGATTACCATCCTTATCCTTCGGCTCGATCTTCAACAGACCATAAGACATTTCCATTACAGAGCCAAGCATCTGTCCGGTATAAAGATCTGTCACAACTCGGTATAACTGGTCATCCTGGATCTCGATTCGTTCTCCATCTTCTCTTGTCAGATAACAGTCTGTTACTTTATTCAAGATCATTCGATGCGGATTGAATGTGAAATTCAGTCCGCTGCAATATAATCTTGCAGTTGTCATAAAATCGGAAACCGAAGCGTCTACTTCTGCTGCCAGTTTCAATTCTTTACCAGTCAGATAAACATCAATCAACGGATATCCTGCCAGTCCGTCTTTTCCTATTCCAAGTGAAAATGAATTATATACATCTTCTACAGTGATATTTCCTTTTGTATATGTATCGCGCACACAGCCACTTGGAACGACAGCTACATCCACCGGCGTTCCATTATAGTTTTCTGAATGCTCTACAGAATAGATATACGAATCAGACATAATATCTCCAAGATTCAGTTCTTCATGCTTCGTCTCCATTTCTTCGAGACTGTTGAATTCGACATCATTCTCGGCAAGAACTTCATCTCTTGTATATCCGAAATTCGTCAGGTAATTAGTATCTACTGTATCCATCAGCGCATCGATCCGCTCTTGTGTCGCCTGATCCGGCTCAATATCTTCAGATACCGGAATCAACTCGTAGGAAGTCATCTCCCAACGACCATCCTGTTTCTGTGTCATGGAAAGTGATCCAAGATTTCTTGCGTATTCTCCACAGGATACAATGTAAGTATTTCCGTGCTGAATAGGCTCTTTTAACTCGGAATGTGTATGTCCGCTGATGATCAGATCAAGATCCGGTACTTCCTTTGCAAGGATCTCATCTTCTGATTTTTTCTCGTCCTCCCAGGTTCCGCTGTGAGACACACAGGCAATCATATCTACCTTTTCATTCTTCTTAATCTCTTCTACCGTTTTCTTAACTGACTCGACCGGATCTTTAAATAATAATTCACAGGTCGGTGCACATTTCAGGCATCTACTCCAAACACGCCCACTACGGCGATTTTTACATCACCTTTCTTAACAACCACATAATCCTTTACGCCATAGTTTTCAAATGCTGACTGGAGCTGTTTCTGACCTTCACTCAATCCGTTCTTTTCCATGCTGTCCCAGTCTACATTGCACACAACAAGACTCGGTAGCGTCTCACCGGAATTCTTTGCCGCTGTCAGCATATCTACCAGACCCTTCGAGCGATAATCAAATTCGTGATTTCCAAAGGTTGACACATCGCATCCCAGATATCCGAGCATCCTAAGTTCTGCTGCCTCGGTATCATAAACGGTCTGGATCAGCGTCCCCATTGAAAAATCACCACCGTCCAGTATCAGTGTATCCAGATTCTCTTTCTTCTTCTCGTCAATCAGAGTCTTTAGCTTCGCAAATCCGCCGACTTCTTTCTGTTCTCCATCTACAATTGTTGAAAAGCTGTTTAAATGAGAGTGTGTGTCATGCGTAAACAATGCATCTAACTGTTTGCTTTTTCCTGCCGCTTCTGCCGGAATATTCATTACAAATGGAAGGAGCATTGTAATGATCAGCAAGAATGCCAGAATCTTTTTTCCTCTTTTCATAAGTTCTTTCCTCCTCTCAAAACTCGTGGTCACTGGGCTTAAAGCCAGAAACTACGCTATTTATTTCAGCGACTACATATAGTCGCTGTAGTTACTTATATTCTGTCAGTTCCTCATAATCAAGATCTTCAAAATTAATTGCAATAATCTGCTCTTCGTCCACGCCATGCTGTTTTAGATAATCCTGATAAATCTCCAATAGTATTGATTTTCCACATCGTCTCACCTATGATAATGTAAAAAGCAATAATATTCAATAGTTTTTGCATCGCAATGTAAAAACTATATAAATTTTATTGTTTTTTGCATTCTATTAACTTTTATAGATTCTATTATTATTTCTAAGATTTTATAATTTTATTACTAGACTCAGGCAAATCGATTTTATTTTCTCTTAATTGCATTCCTTTGTATTCAGTGTTAGAATTTATATTATTGCTCTAAAATTTTTTACTGCAAAAATAAACAGGGATAAAAGGATAAAGATACTATGTTTCAGATTTTTGTTGACTCGGCAGCCAATCTGCCGGCTGTAACTGCAAAACAATACGATATTAACGTGATTTCTTTCGTCAATCTTGTTGACGGCAAAGAGATTACCTGTTTTGACCCGGATCTTTCACCAGAGGAAGAACGTCAGAAAGGAACCGAATACTATCAGGCCATGAGCAGGGGCTGCGAAATCAAAACCGGACTGATCAGCACTGCTGCCTTTGAGGAAGCATTTCGAAGCGCACTCGAAGCAGACCAGGATGTATTATATTTCTCACTGAGTAAAAATATCAGTGGTACTTACAATTCCGCAAGATTAGCTTCGGAAGAGCTGTTAGATGAATTCGGAGATAAGCACAAGATTCGTCTGGTCGACTCTCTCAATGCCTCACTTGCCCAGGGAATCCTTGCCGTCTATGCAAGCGAGATGCGTACCAAAGGAATGTCTGTGGATGAGGTCGCTGATACTCTGGAATATTATGTTGGAAAAATGAACGGAGTCTTCACTGTCGGGGATTTAAAATATCTTTCCCGCACCGGAAGAATCAAAGGAAGCGTTGCCACCATCGGAAATGTTCTTAAGATCAAACCAATCTTACGTGGAAACAAAGATGGCTATATCGTTTCTTACAAGAACTGTCGCGGACGTAAATCCGCACTGAACGAACTGGTCAATCTGGTCTGTAACAACATTGTAGAGCCAGAAAAGCAGATTCTCGGGATCGCACATGCAGATGCATATGAAGATTCGCTTTACGTCATGGACAAGATCCAACAGAAAATCAAAGTGCGTGATTTTATAAATACTTCTTATGATTTCTGTACCGGAAGCCATGTCGGACCGGATACGATCGCACTTTTCTTTATTGGAAAGGACAGGGAACTTTCATAAAGTATGTAGATAATAAAAGAGGAACAAGCCCATTGGCAATACACATGCCACCTGCTGTTCCTCTTCGTTTATAAATCTGCCCGTTTTTTCAAAAACTTCTGAAATGCCTCATTGCCTAAAATCCAATGTGCAAATCAAGAAAAACAGGAAGAAAATATCCCTGTGGGTGCTTGCATACCGGACACAATGCAGGTGCTTCTTTTCCTTCGTGGATGTGACCGCAATTTGTACAGATCCATTTTTTGGTTCCATCCGTATTTTCGCACATATAAAACGTGTTATTCTCCAGGCTGTCTGCAATCTTACGGAATCTTTGGCTATGTGCTGCTTCTATCTCTGCAATCTGCTGAAATGTTGCTGCTGCCTCAAAGAATCCTTCCTGTTTCGCTACATCTGCAAATGCCGGATACACATCCTTCGCCTCTTCCTGCTCATTATGTTCTGCCGCACGCAACAGCTGAACCAGAGTCTTCGTCTCATCTACCGGATAACTTCCATCAATAAAGATATTCGTTCCTGATGCTTCTTTTAACAATTCATAGTATCTTCCCGCATGTGCCCGCTCCTGATCTGCTGTGTACAGGAAAATATCTGCAATTGCAGGTTTCCCATCTTTTCGTGCCTGTTCCGCCGCAAATGTATAACGGTTTCGCGCCTGTCCCTCTCCTGCGAATGCACGCATCAGATTTTGTTTTGTCTTGCTTTCTGAAAATAAAACAGCCATGTCATATACTTCCTTTCTTCAAATCTTCTACTCTTTTCTAAAAGCTAAATTCATCCAAATCAGTATATGTCATGACTGTTTTTTTCATTCACCCGTCCTAAATATTCATGGGAATTTTTTTATTTAATTAAACCCGATCAATCTTCTCGCAACCGTATACGCAAGTGAAGACACTCTTCTTCCTGATCTTCCCGGAAGATTCATCGTCTGTCCAAGAATTCCATAACGGATCTTCATATAAGTCCCATAATCTTTTTTCTTCAGATAAGCCCACAGTTCTTTCTTCTTCTCGAGATTCTCTTTCTTCTTAGAGCGAATGCATAAAATAGAAGAAACTGTCATCATGATTGCCAGATAATTCACCATATATTTTCTCAGCTTCTTGCTTCCGATCAGACGCAGCTCATACATGGAAATCATTTTCTTCGTTACGAAAAGCTGCTGGTCGATTCTGCTGATCATCACCTTCTCATTGACTGACTGATCCTCACGTCCGATGAAATATCTGTAAAGATCTACATTCATGTAATAAAGTGTACGTACATGTGGCAGCGGATAATATACATAAATATTGTCCACATAGAATGTATGCTTCGGCAGCTCTAACTGACAAAGCTTAAGCATCTCTGTACGGTAAATAACAGAGTGCATCAGGATATACTGATCCAGACGGAAATGTCCGATGTCCTCCCATTTAAAAATCTGATTCTCCGGAAGAACGTTATCGTAACGAATGACTTTCTTATGCGTCATGCCAACCTTCTCATATACATAGTTCGCAATGACCATATCTACTTCAGACTTATCTTTGACAAATCCTTTGATCGTATCAAGAACCTTCAGCAATGCTTCCTCGTCTACCCAGTCATCACTGTCTACAACCTTAAAATACTTTCCTGTCGCATGCTCCAGTCCACAGTTCACCGCATCTCCGTGTCCACCGTTCGGTTTTGCAACTGCTTTTACGATCGTCGGATATTTTTCCTGATATCGCTCTGCGATTTCCTGAGTTCCGTCTTTTGAACCGTCATTCACTACAATGATCTCAACATCCTCGCCCCCAACAAGAATGGAATTGATTGCCTTTTCCATATATGCCTCTGAGTTATAACATGGAATTGCAAATGAAATATATTTCATGGTTTTTCCTCCATTTTAAATGCCCGCCTACGGCGTCGCTTCCTTTTCTTTTACGCTCATTATAGCATCTTTTCGACTTCTTGTTGTAAATTTTCTTTTTTTCAGCTATAGTAATAACGAATCATCAATATATTATTGAGTTCTTAGAATATATTGACAACAGAAATCGACTATCTCAACTTAAACCAAAGGAGAAACTTTATGAAGAAGAATGCAATCGTCGGACAGTCCGGCGGACCAACCGCAGTTATTAATGCCAGCCTTTATGGGGTTGTTTACGAAGCACTGAATCGTGAGGATGTCATTGGAACAATTTATGGAATGATCAACGGAATCGAAGGTTTCCTGAATGAGAATATGATGGATATGAAACCTTTAGAAGTGAACGGTGAGCTTGAACTGATCAAGACAACACCGGATCTTATCTTGGTTCCTGCCGTTACAAACTTCCGGAAGACCTGACAGACGCTGTCTATCCGCAGCTCTTTGAGAAATTTGAGAAGTACAATATCGGTTACTTCTTCTACATCGGTGGAAATGATTCCATGGATACAGTAAGCAAGCTTTCCCGCTATGCTGAGACTGTAAACAGCGAGATCCGTTTCATTGGAATCCCTAAGACGATCGACAATGACCTTGTCCTGACAGACATACACCGGGATTCGGAAGTGCTGCCAAATATGTAGCGTCCACTGTTCGTGAAATTGCGATCGACGCTTCTGTTTATGATAATAAAAAATCCGTTACAATCGTTGAGATCATGGGACGTCATGCCGGATGGCTGGCCGCTGCCAGTGTCCTTGCCCGTAAATTCGAAGGCGACAATCCGGTTCTCATCTATCTTCCGGAAGTTGCATTTGATCAGGAACAGTTCCTTGCAGATGTTCAGAAAGCTTTCGAGCATACTTCCAACCTGGTTGTCTGCATTTCCGAAGGAATTAATGACGGAAACGGTAAGTTTGTCTGCGAGCTTGCAAGTGATGTAGGCGTAGACACATTCGGACATAAAATGCTGACAGGCTCCGGAAAATATCTGGAAAACCTCGTGAAAGACCGCCTTGGCGTAAAAGTTCGTTCTATCGAGCTCAATGTCAACCAGCGTTGTTCTTCCGCTATGCTCTCTGCGACAGACGAGAAAGAGGCAATCGCTTCCGGTTCTTTCGGTGTGCAGACTGCACTGAAGGGAACAACAGGAATGATGATCGCCTTCCACCGTACAGACGATGCGGATTACCACATTACTTACGCTCCGGAAGATGTAAATCTCATCTGTAATCAGGAGAAAACAGTTCCTTTAGACTGGATCACAGAAAATGGTTCCGATATCGGACAGCAGTTCATTGACTATGCACTGCCTCTCATCCAGGGTTCTGTAAAAGTACCGGAAGCAGGCGGACTGCCGAAATTTGCTTATAGGAAATGTAACTGTTCAGAGCCAAGCAAAATTTCATAAAACAGGTGTAAAATGCTTGCATTTTTAAGACTGTTTTTGAAATTTTATTTGGCGGATACGCCACACCGACGAAATGCGTAGCATTTTGGAGGTTGGCTCTGAACAGTTACAATAATTTAAAGTATATATATGAAAGAGGTGATTAAGGTGGTTTTACTGGATGAACTGAAGTCAAGACTGACTGTATATGAAGAACCGCTGAAAGATTTGAGGGATTCACTTTGACCTCGCTTCAAAGAAGCTTAGGATCGAAGAATTAGAAAAGAGACTGGAGGAACCAGGATTCTGGGATGACCCGGAGATTTCCCAGCATGTAATGAAAGAATTGAAAGGCCTTCAGGATTCTGTAAAAGAGATTGAAAAATTATTTACAGATTATGAAGATATGCTTCTTCTGATTGAAATGAGTGCAGGAGAAGACGAGGAGCAGGAAGCCGCAGAAGAGATTGAAGAGGAACTTGGAACATTTGAGGAAGTCTTTGAGAAACTGCGAATCAGCACACTTCTGATCGGACCGTATGATGCAGATAATGCAATCGTGACACTTCATGCAGGTGCAGGCGGTACAGAGGCAATGGACTGGACAAGCATGCTCTATCGTATGTACAGCCGCTGGGCTGAAAAGAGAGGATATGAAGTCGAGGTGCTGGACTATCTGGAAGGAGATGTAGCAGGTATCAAGGGAGTTACTTTTGAGGTCAAGGGAGAAAACGCTTATGGTTATCTCCGTTCCGAGAAAGGTGTACATCGTCTGGTACGTATTTCTCCATTTAATGCAAATGGAAAGCGACAGACGTCATTTGCATCCTGTGATGTAATTCCGGATATTGAAGAAGATATCGATATCGAGATCAATGACGATGATATCCGTGTCGATACTTATCGTTCCAGTGGTGCCGGCGGACAGCACATCAATAAGACGTCATCTGCAATCCGAATCACACATCTTCCGACAGGAATTGTGGTTCAGTGTCAGAATGAACGTTCCCAGCACATGAATAAAGATAAGGCAATGCAGATGTTGAAATCCAAACTGTATGTACTCAAACAGCAGGAACAGGCAGAGAAGATGTCAGACATCCGCGGAGAGGTTAGAGATATTAATTTCGGAAATCAGATCCGTTCTTATGTCATGCAGCCATATACACTTGTCAAGGATCACAGAACAAACGCAGAAATCAGCAATGTAGGTGCAGTAATGGATGGAAATATTGATCCTTTTTATTAACGCATATTTGAGCATGGATGCGGAAGCACAGAAAGGAAAAAAAAGCAGAATGATAAATGTAGCAGTAATGGGATACGGTACAGTAGGATCAGGAGTTGTAGAGGTCCTTAGAACCAATGGTGAACTCATCAATGAAAGAGCTCAGGATGTGATAAATGTAAAATACGTTCTGGATCTCAGAGATTTTCCGGGCGATCCGGTAGAAGAGATTCTGACACATGATTTTGAGACAATCGTAAATGATGCAGAAGTAGATATTGTTGTTGAGACAATGGGAGCGTAGAGCCGGCATATACATTTGTAAAACGTTGTCTGGAAGCAGGTAAGAACGTCGCTACATCCAACAAAGCTCTGGTAGCAAAACATGGAGCAGAACTTCTTGAGATTGCTCGTAACAGAAGTATCAATTTTATGTTTGAAGCAAGTGTTGGTGGGGGTATCCCAATCATTCGTGCACTGAATTCCTCTCTGACAGCAGATAGAATCGACGAAGTGACGGGAATTCTGAATGGAACAACAAACTATATGCTGACAAAGATGTTCTTTGAGAGTGCTGATTATGATGAGGTGCTCAAAGAGGCGCAGGAGAAAGGATACGCGGAGCGTAATCCGGAAGCAGATGTCGAGGGACATGATGCGTGTAGAAAGATTGCGATTCTGACATCCCTGATCGCGGGACAACATGTGGATTTCGAGACAATCCATACAGAAGGAATCACAAAGATCACAACGGAAGATATGAAATATGCTAAGAAGATGGATATGGCGATTAAACTACTCGCGTCCAGCAAGAGAGAAGGAGACTCCTTCTCAGCAATCGTTGCACCGATGCTTCTTTCCAAGAATCATCCGCTGTGTAATGTGAATAATGTATTTAATGCAGTTTTTGTTCGTGGAAATATGCTTGGTGATGCAATGTTCTACGGAAGTGGAGCAGGTAAGCTCCCGACAGCAAGTGCTGTAGTTGCAGATGTTGTAGATGCCGCAAAGCACCTTCACAGAACTGTTGTAACAAGATGGGAGAGTAAGACACTCGAACTTGTTCCGAATGCGGATGCGAAGAGAAGATTCTTCGTCAGAATTAATGGAGAAGAATCTGCACTCAAATCCCGTGTGGACGAAGTGTTCGGACAAGCTGAAGTTGTCAAAGTAGATGATGTCAAGGGAGAATTTGCTGTTATCACGGGTGAGATGACCGAGGCGGAGTATGCGCAGAAAGCAGAAGAGATGCCAGAAGTTGTGAAGATGATCCGTATGGCAGATTAATTTGTATTTGCTACATTGGATTCTGAAAGATGAAAATAAAAAAGGAAAACTATCGACTACGATAATAATACAAACAAGGGTTGAATTATTGTAGACGATAGTTTTCCTTTTATAATTTGCTCAGTGTACTGTTATGGTACGCAGAACTGAAGGTGACGTCCTTTCCCAGCCATTGAGGTGTGGGATAGGTGTTAGCTGTTTCTTCGTCTGGAAATTCAATTTCGGCGAGAATCAGTGGAGCAAGGTCATCATGGAAGATATCTAATTCAAGAAAAAGCGGAGTGGAACAGAAAGCTGCATTTTCAGGACAGATACAATTCATGGGAATGATGTAGCGTGTTTTATGAATGATGCGCCCGTCAACTTTCTCTCTCAGATGATCATAACTTTCCTTTGTGAGAGGAAGATTATATTCTTCACGAGCCATAAGCCCTTTAGACTTGTAGGTGAGAATATAATCGTCATCTTCTCTGCGTATCCTTACGACAGGAGCAGTGCATAAGTAGCCTTGCTCCAGTTCTTTGTGAGGATAATCGAAAGGAGAAAATGGCAACTCCTCAAGTTTTTGTATTAAAAATTTGCGTTCTATTTCCATAGCTAAATATTCCTCCTGATGTCGAATGTTTATACTATAATAATATGAAGTGAGTGTCAAAAGTAAATTTTGCCACTCACTGATGTAACCGGATTGCTCCATTGCTATGCAATTCCCACAATCCTCGAACACCTCAAACTTCCATAAAATGGCGTGTTCACACCATTTTATTCCGTTTTCGGTGTTCGGCGTGTCAATAAGTATAAATTGCTTATTTGTGCGAGCACAAACGCAATTTATACTTTTGACACTTACATCATAATACGTGAAATATAAAAAGGCAATGGTGAGATGAGTACTATCTTGACTTGACGAACAACTTATCTACGCAGTAAAATAAAATCGTTGTTGAGATATCATCAGAAAGCGAGGAAGCATTGGATGAAAAAAGTAGTTGTATTTTTAGCA
>ENA-OQAZ01000315-OQAZ01000315.1-human-gut-metagenome-genome-assembly--contig:-NODE-315-length-27448-cov-2.837305_pt1 | contig 27448 bp, 26 predicted proteins | sample MGYA00242737_ERZ504531 | MGnify/ENA primary metagenome ERZ504531 (study PRJEB26092, sample SAMD00036244) | human gut metagenome | host: Homo sapiens | study: EMG produced TPA metagenomics assembly of... | reverse complement strand
ATAGCCAAGACCAAGTGTCTGATTATATCCCCAGTTATTTCGTCTCGCCGGGCGCTCCTCCACTGGTCCAATCGTATTTTTTCCAGCGATACATCGAATCTCTTGCATTCTCATCAAGCTGTCCGTCATGTACAAGACAGCCTCCCGGAAAACGTATGAACTTCGGATGCATTGCTTCGAGCATCTCGCATAAATCTTTTCTAAGACCATTTGGGCGGTTCTTATATGTGTGCGCTGGAAATAGTGATACAAAATCCACTTCCACACTGCCCGGTGTCATGCAGACAAGCGCCAGATTTGCATCTGTGCAACTTGTGCCTTCTGCAATTTTAAGATCTGCCGTATACTTTTTCCAATCAGAAGCATCTGCTGTAAGCTCACATGATGCATAGATTTGTCCTTCTTTTCCAATCAGACAGGCCTTAACTGTCACTGGCTCGTCTATTTTTCTTAAATAGCAGGAAAAATGATATGTTTCCCCACCTTCAAGTGCAATTCCACTGTTAAAGCCAAGGTTTTTTACACCTGCTGCTGCCGAATTTGCCGTTATACGAAGATAGTGTGGGTTCTTTTTCGTATAAGACTATCTGTCAGAATGGTAAGTGAAACATCAGCTGCGTCTGTCTGTCCATTTTTTTCATCTAACTGACAAGGCATCCACGCATACAGTGCATGATACTTTTTATTGTCAATCGGATCAAATTCAAATGCACGGTTCTGGATCAGCTCTGCATAAAGTCCGCCATCTGCCGCATGATTAATGTCTTCAAAAAAAATGCCGAAGAGATCGCCTGTTGCTTCTCTTTTTTCCTTTGTGTTAATCTGAAATGTCTGCATGGCTCACTATTTCCTTTCCTTATAATAGACTTAATAAACCATACCACATTCTCACGAAAGCATCAACATTTTTAATTAAATTTGTGCAAAAAAGGCAGTTTCAGGAAATATTCCAAAACTGCCTTTTTCATTATTTTTATCTGTAGTAATCAAAATTAAGTTTGCTGCGCTTGCGCTCTCAGCCTCAGAAGATGCCTCCTCAGATGCTGCCTCGCTGGAAGCTTCCTCAGACTTAGCCTCAGACTTAGCCTCAGTTGCCTTCTCGGTAGCCTTTTCAGTAGCCTTCTCGGTAGCCTTCTCAGTCTTAGCTTCGGTCTTAGCCTCAGTCTGTACCTCTGCCTTTGTGCTAGCTGCGGTAGTAGTCTTCTTATCAGTCTTTCCGCATCCAGTCATCATTGCTGCTGCCATAGCGATTACTGCGATAGATGTAATAAACTTTCTCATGATTTTTGTTCCTCCTATTTATAACTATTAAATATGCTTAACAGTTAATGTCATTTGCTGCAAAAGTGATCTCCTCTTACCACTTCTGCTGACAATTGCTATACTAGTCCTTTTTTTTAATAGTGTCAATAGGTAATGTAAAATTTTTGAGAAATTTAAGTAAGCCTTAAAGATTTAATGCCATTATTGTCCAGACATTGTTGGCTGGTTAGCCTGTTGTGCAAGTGAATTGAGTATAATTTCCTCTTGTGTCTGCGCATCAGTCAGCTTCATTGCCTGAGTTTCTTCATCTACACTAACCGTAAAGATACGAACCTGGTCAATATTTGCCTCATCCATTCCCTTCCACTCCATCGTAAAGGTACCATCGTCCTCACCCGGCTTGCAGCTGTAGCGAAAATGAGTCTCAATTCCTGCATCTGGTGATACAAGTGACTGAACAGTTAAGATTCTGCTGTAATTATCAAACTGATATGAAGCACTTTCTGTCATCCAGATATCTGTGATTGATTCTGAAGCTCACGCTCCTCTACGCTCTCATATACATTTATATAGCGTCCATCTGTAATCTTTTCACTAGATCGAACCTGCGCTGCAATTCCATAGTCATTGTCAGATTCACTAAGAAGTACAGTCACAGCACCATCCATCATGCCTGTTGGAGCATCATAGGAATCAAAGAAGGAATAGCCGCTTCCGTTTTGTCCCTTTGGAAGATAGCCCTTTGTAAGTGTTTCTGCAAATGAAACTTCATTAATGTAATACCATCCATCTGCATAATAAACATCCTCAACGCCTGTATTAGCCGGGCAGTAATCCTGCATCCAAAGACCTGTAAGATTCAAGATAGCTCTTCTTGTGCTAAGCTCAGGTATGCGAATCCATCCTTCTTTAGCCTGTTCTGACACAATGCCAAGCATGCTGGCTGCCTCACCGCCTGCCTTTGCACTAACTCCAAGACGTCCAATGATGCCAGAATACAGAGTACCGTTTGCCTCTGATGCATTAAAATCTGGAACAAGCTTACAGATCATCTGTAAAAACGCTGCCTTTTGCTCATCATTTACTGCACCTCCTGTAAATGTAAGTGCACCAAGGCCGCTGCCCCAATCAGCTACCCATCCAGAAGCCAGCTTACTCATATATGTTGTACGGCTAAATGCACACACAATTGATGGTGATGATCCATCTGCAAATGCCTGACTTCCCATTTTTCTGACGTCAGCCGGAATAGTAAGTGATGTAAGACGCATACAGCCTGCAAATGCACGGCTTCCTATTGTACGAAGCGCTGATGGAAGCACAAGCCCCTCGCCAACGCCGCTTCCCTCAAATGCATTGTCGCAGATAGTAAGAAGTGACTGTGCAAAATCAACTGTCTGAAGTGATACGTCATTTTGGAATGCAGCCGCACCAATGTAACGAATACCCTCTGGGATTGATACATTCTTCAACTCTGTACAGTTGCGGAAGGTACGCTCTCTTATAGCCTGAATCGCCGCCGGCACCTGCGCATAGACTAACTTTGTACAATCAGCAAATGCTCCTGCTCCAAGATAAGTTACGCTCTGCGGTAAGTTAGCAGTTACAATACCAGAGCCTGTAAAGCTCTCTGCTCCAACTGCTGTCAGCGTCTGCGGAAATGTAAATGAAGAAAGTGCAGATGTTTCTGCAAATGCACGGCTTCCAATTGACGTAAGCGCACTCGAAGCCTGTACTGTTGTGAGTGAACTGCAGTTTTCAAATAAACCAGAACTAATTCTTGTAATTGTCTGTGGCAATGTCGCAGATGTAAGGCTTGTACAGCCAGAAAATGCACTTGCACCAAGATATGTTACATTCTGCGGAACCAAAATTGAAGAAAGTACGCTGCAATTTTGGAATGCGCCGCCCTCAATAAATGTCATGCTCTCCGGAAGTGTAATCTGTTTTAATGCAGTACAATTTTGGAATGCACCATAGTGAATTGTCGTAAGTGTTGACGGCAACTGTACTTTCTGAACTGGCGTATTAGCAAATGCAAGTGTACAGATCGTTGTAGTTTCTCCCTGAACAATAACATCTGTATAAGGAATAATCTGTGTTGCCACACCTGATTTTGCCAACTCGGCTGCATCTTTGTCTCTTAAAGATCCAGTCGGCTGCTCTGACTGCACGATAATCTCAGCCGGCACACGATACAGCAAATCATTGATGTAAATCATCTCATGCTTTCGATCTTCATACCATTTTGTTCCGTCAAACGCGTTTGCCACAATATCTCGCACACTCTTTGGATCTCAATCTGGCTGAGTGCACTACAATTTTTAAATGCATTCGATCCAATATAGCTTACGCCGTCCGGCACAACTATAGCAGCCAGATTAACACGATTAATAAAAGCTTCCTCAGCAATAACAGTTGTTCCCTGCCTGATAGAAACAGTTACCGCATCGCTCTGACAGCGATAGAGGATACTGTTAATATATACAAGCTCTCCAGTCAGTGTTGAATCATATGGTGTGCCTTCAAATAAATTGGCACCTACCTGCGTAACACTTGTCGGAATCTGTACGCGAACAAGAGCGCTGCATCCTGCAAATGCTTCTCTTCCTATATAAGTAACACCCTCTGGAATCACCACGTCAGTAATCATGGTCTGTCCGCGAAATGCACCTGCTGCTATGGAAGTAACTTTTGCACCGCCATAAGTTTCTGGAATCTCAACAACACTTCCTGAACCGTCAAATCCTGTAATGCTGACAGTCTGTCCATCCTCGCTAAAGCTAAATGTCAGTCCCTTTGTATCCTCATTAGGTGCCTGCTCAGACCACTCTGGTTCTTCCGTTGTCGTCTCCTCTGGTGTAGTTTCTTCTGTAGTTTCCTCGGTACTCTCTTCCTCGCTAGTTTCTTCCTCACTAGTTTCTTCCTCGGTGCTAGCCTCTGCACTGCTTTGTGGTGTGCTTTCCTGCGTAGAAGATTCTTCCTGTGATGATGTCGGTGTTATACTTTCACTAGGTGCCTGGGAAGACGTTTCCGGTACACTTTCTGATGAGCTTTCAGTTGGTACCTGCAAGGACGTCTCTGGAACACTCTCTGTCGGTGCTTCTATAGTAGTCTCTGGTATAGTCGCTAAAGCCTCTGATGTCGGACTCTCCAATATAGTCTGCTCTTCTATTGTCTGTGTCTGCGTTTCCTGTTTAATAATTTCAGTAGTTTCCTCTGCAAATGAATACTGCGGTATGTAAGAAACGGTCATCGCAGCAGCCATCGTCCATACGGACGCTTTCTTCTTCCATGATCTTTTCATAGTGCTCCCTTCCTTTCTCTTAAACAAAAAGAGCCGGTTTTTAACCGGCTCCCATAAATACTCCGGTAATAACTCTTTTCTAAGTTTATATTACCAGATATTATGTCAAATAAGTACTTTCAATGTCCTTACATCTCTTAAGAATCTCTTACGATGCCTGATCAAACTGGCTGTTGTACAGATCAGCGTAAAAGCCCTTCTTTGCCAAAAGCTCTTCATGCGTTCCGCTTTCAATTACATCTCCATCCTTTAACACAAGGATAAGATCGGCATTTTTGATTGTGGAAAGACGATGTGCAATAACAAAAGAAGTACGATTCTTCATCAGCTCGTCCATTGCATTTTGTATTTGAAGTTCTGTTCTTGTATCGACAGAGCTTGTTGCCTCATCTAGAATTAGCATAGGCTTATCAGCAATCATTGCACGGGCAATTGTTAACTGCTGCTTCTGACCCTGTGACAGATTAACCTGATCATTAAGTACTGTATCATAGCCATGCTGCAGTGTTCTCACAAAATGGTCAAGACCAACGGCGCGGCATGCCTCCTTCATACGCTCATCAGAGACATTTGGCGTACAATATACAAGATTTTCTCTAACAGTACCCTCAAACAGCCATGTATCCTGAAGAACCATACAAAACTGAGAATGCACCATTTCACGTTTTACTTGATTAGTCGGAATGCCATCAATGCAGATTTTTCCGCCCTGAATCTCATAAAAACGCATAAGCAGATTGACAAGTGTTGTCTTTCCTGCTCCCGTCGGACCGACAATGGCAATTTTTTGTCCTGCCTTTGCCTTTGCAGAAAAATCATGAATAATCACGCGATCTTCATCATAGCCAAACTTTACATGCTCAAATGATACGTCACCCTTTACATTGTCAAGCGTCTTTGTCTTATTGCTCTCGTCATCCATCTCCTTTGCCTCAAGAAACTCAAAGACACGCTCACCTGCTGCTGCCGCTGACTGTAAAGACTGTGCCGCCTGCGCGATCTGAGATAATGGCTGTGTAAAATAGCGCACATACATCATAAATGCAACGATTACTTCAAAGCCAATAGTTCCCTTCATAGTCAGCACTGCACCTGCCACACAGACTGCCACGTAGCCTAAGTTTCCGATAAATGTCATAATAGGCGGCATGAGTCCAGCAAGGCACTGTGCACGAAATGCACTTTCTCTTAAATTATTGTTCATGCGCTCAAATTCAGCTGCTGCCTGCGCTTCTCCATTATATGCCTTTACAACTGTATGACCCGTGTAAATTTCCTCAATGTGACCGTTGATTTCACCAAGGCAGCGCTGCTGGCGCACGAAATATTTACTGGAGTGCTTTGCAATAACTGTCATAAGAACAAAGCCAATCAATGTTGCCACAATTGCAGTAATTGTCATGATCACATCTGTTTTAAACATCATAAAAAGTGAACCGACAAAAAGCGTAACTGCGGAGACAAGATTTCCTATGCTTTGGTTCATAGACTGTGATATCGTATCAACATCATTTGTGACACGTGAGAGGATATCACCTGTCGTAGAGCGGCTGTAATAGCTCATCGGCAGACGGTTAATTTTTCCTGAAATATCACCTCTAAGCTTTTTTGAAATATTTTGTGTCACTGTTGCCATAATCCACTGCTGACCAAATGACAGCAAAGCACCACACACATAAAATGCAATTAATGTAAATCCAATCTTAGAAACTGCGTCCATATCAACGCCTGTTACAAGACCTTTTCCAATTTCCTTTGTCATCTCTGACAGCTTATCTGGTCCAAGAAGTGTCAAAACCGTGCCTCCTGCCGCGCAGATAAGTGCAATGATCACAACCGGAAGATAGCTTTTGCAATACGAAATCAGCTTTGACCATGTTCCTTTAAAATCAGATGCCTTCTCAGCAGGACCTCTTCCCATGCCAGGTCCACGCATGCCGCCTCTTCTGCCGGGCGGTTCTGTCCAGGGGTATATTCTTTATTTTCCATTATGCAAGCTCCTCCTTTGACAGCTGTGAATATGCGATCTGACGGTATACCTCGCAAGTTTCCATCAGCTCATTGTGCTTGCCCATTCCGGCAATCTTTCCATCATCAAGCACAATAATCTTGTCCGCATCGCGTATAGTACCAATTCGCTGTGCCACAATGAAACGCGTTGCATCTGCACAAGTTTTTCTTAACGTATCGCGAAGAACACGATCTGTCTTGTAGTCAAGTGCTGAAAATGAATCATCAAAAATTAAAATCTCCGGGTGACGGCATATCGCACGTGCAATTGACAGACGCTGCTTTTGTCCTCCTGAAAAATTAGATCCTCCCTGTGCCACAAAAGCATCTACGCCGCCCTCTGTCTTATCTACAAATTCCTTTGCCTGCGCAGTCTCAATTGCCTGCTTAACAACATCATCAGTAAAGCCTTTTGTACCATTATCTCCATAGGCAACGTTGCTTTTAATGCTTCCTGTAAATAAAACAGCCTTCTGTGAAACATATCCAATCTTATTTCTAAGTGCCTTCTGTGTATATTCCTTTACGTTAACGCCATCGACAAGCACCTCTCCCTTTGTCGCATCGTAAAAACGCGGAATCATGTTGATCACAGTACTCTTTCCACAGCCAGTTGAACCGATAAAGGCAATTGTTTCACCCTTATGAGCAGTAAAGGAAATGTCCTCAATGACATCCTTCTCTGCATCTGGATAACAAAAAGATACATTGCGAAACTCAACTTCACCCTTTTTGCCGTCAATTCCATTCTCTTTTGTGCCATCCTTAATCGAAAGCGGCATATCAAGCACTTCATTAATACGCTTTGCTGATACGCTCGCACGCGGAAGAAGCACGAAAATCATGACAAGCATCATAAAGGACATAACGACCTGCATAGCATACTGAGTAAATACGATCATATCTGAGAAGATAGTCAGCTTGTCAAACATCTGAGCATTGCTGATCAAATAAGCGCCGATCCAATAAATTGCTAACATCAATCCATTCATTACCATCTGGATTCCCGGCATCATAGTTCCCATAGTGCGGTTTGCAAACAGCTGCGTTTTCGTCAGCTCATCATTTGCATCATTAAATTTCTTCTGCTGATAACCTTCTGCATTGTAGGCACGAACTACATTTAAGCCTGTCAAATTTTCTCTAGTGACACGGTTTAAATTATCTGTAAGGCTTTGCAGCTTTTTAAACTTCGGAAGCGCAACAGCCACGCAAACACAAACAAAGCTAAGCAGTACAACAACAGCCACACCAGTTGAAGCAGTCCACTGCCAGTTCTTTGTAGAAATCTTGCACAGTGCCCACACTGCCATTATAGGAGCCTTAAGTAAAACCTCCAGGCCCATAACAATCAGCATCTGTACCTGTGTAATATCATTTGTAGAACGTGTAATTAAACTTGCAGTAGAGAAATTTCCAATTTCTTCCATTGAAAAGGACTGCACCTTATGAAAAACCTGTCCTCTTAAATTGGCAGAAAAATTAGATGAAATTTTTGATGCACATATTGATGTACATACTGCCGCAAGCAAACTTCCTAGTGCACATGCAAGCATCTTGCCTCCTGCTATCAAAATATCATTCATCTTGCTGCCCTTAGTCTGGACAAGCTTTGTAATTTCAGACATATAATCTGGCATTGTCAGACTAAGCCACACCTGCACGATAATAAACACAAATGCAACTGCCGCCAGAATAAAATCTTTCCATGTAAGCTTCTTTAACAACTTAACCATTATCTGCTGCTCCCTTCTTTTTTGATAGGAACTATTATAGCGTTCAAAATAGAACAGTCAATACAATTTATATAAAATTTAGATTGTTTATAAAAAAAACAAAAAAGGCAGACTCCTCATCTGCCCCTCTTTTACTCTAATTCAACCCTGCTCATGCACGCCTGTAACAGAAAATACAACCCACTCTGCGATATTTGTCGCATGATCTCCGATTCGCTCAAAATACTTTGCGATCATCAAAAGATCAAGTGCATACTCGCCGTCCTTTGGATTTTCTGAGATCATTTGAATAAGCGACTCCTTTACCTTTAAGAAAAGATCATCGACCACATCATCGTGCTGAATTGTTGCCTCTGCCATTGCTACATCACGCTTTACATAAGCCTCAACACTCTCTGTCACCATACGCATTGCAGCTACTGCCATCTGACAAATATACTGTGCATCCGTTCCGATTCTTCCATTTAAGAATCCAATAATCTCTGCAATGTCGGATGCCTGATCACCGATACGTTCCATATCTGTAATCATCTTAAGTGCTGCTGAGATCTGTCTTAAATCTCTCGCAACTGGCTGCTGCTGAAGCAAAAGCTTTAAACAAAGCGACTCGATAGTGCGCTCCATCTGGTCAATCTCACTGTCTATCGGTGCTATCTTTGCTGCTGTCTGTCCATCTGCATTTGCCAGTGCCTTTGCCGCTAATGCTAACGCCTCCTCACAAAGCGATCCCATCTTTGTCAGATCACGATTCAAAAGCGCTAGCTGCTCGTCAAACTTGCTTCTCATGTCTTCACCTCACTTTTTTTATTTCCATTAGCCAAAACGTCCTGTAATATAATCCTCAGTTCTCTTATCCTTTGGCTGCTCGAAGATCTTCTGTGTTTCACCATACTCTATCAGATCACCAAGCAGGAAAAATGCGGTGTAATCAGAAATACGCACGGCCTGCTGCATGTTATGCGTAACCATAACAATTGTGTACTGTGATTTTAATTCGCTTGCCAACTCTTCTATCTTTGATGTAGAAATCGGGTCAAGCGCACTTGTTGGCTCATCCATCAAAAGTACATCTGGTTCAACAGCAAGTGCTCGTGCAATACAAAGTCTTTGCTGCTGTCCTCCTGATAAGCTAAGTGCCGATTTTTTCAAGTTATCCTTTACTTCATTCCAGATAGCTGCGCCCTTCAAGGAATTTTCCACGATCTCATCAAGCTTTGCACGGCTTGTAATTCCATGGGTGCGCGGTCCGTATGCAATATTGTCATAGATGCTCATTGGAAATGGATTTGGCTTTTGGAATACCATTCCGATGTTTCTTCGAAGCTCATTGACATTTAACTTTGGATCAAAAATGTCCTCGCCGCGGTAACGAAGATCGCCTGTAATCTTCACACCAGGCACCAGATCATTCATTCTGTTTAACGACTTTAAGAAGGTGGATTTACCACAGCCAGAAGGACCAATCAGCGCCGTAATACTCTTCTCCTCAATATTGATATTAATATTCTTTAATGCCTGCACCTGTCCATACCACAGACACATATCCTTTACAGTAATTACGCTGCTCACTGACTCTTCCTCCTCTGAAAATACTTACCTAACAAAGTTGCAGTTAAATTGATAAACACAGTTAATACCATTAAGATTGCTGCAATCGCGAATGCAACACCAAACTCTCCCTGCTCCTTAGCATACATGTAAAGTGCAACTGTAAGTGTTGCACCTGCACTGTGAAGACCATCTATCATTCCATTTACTGCATGTGCAAGACCTGCGGTGAAAAGAAGCGCTGCTGACTCACCGATAATTCTTCCGACAGAAAGAATACATCCTGTCACTACACCATCAATGCATCCCGGAAGTACAACCGTTCTGATAACTCTCCACTTTCCTGCGCCAAGTCCAAATGCACCCTCGCGATAACTTTGTGGAACTGTCTTTAAGCTCTCCTGTGTTGTACGCATGATTGTCGGAAGATTCATGACCACAAGAGTAAGCGCACCTGCTAAAAGAGATGTCTGCAAGCTTAAAAACTGACAGAAAAACAGCATTCCTACAAGACCATATATAATAGAAGGAATACCTGAAAGTGTCTCTGCTGCGTACTCAATCATGCCAACTATTTTTTTGTTTGCGGCATACTCAGTCAGATATATTGCAGCACCAACACCAAGCGGAAGTACAATTATAAGCGTTGCAATTACGATATAAAGTGTATTTAAAATATCAGGCAAAATACCAATGTTGTCATCGAGGTAACTTGGAGATGTTGACACCAGTTTCCAGCTTATATTCGGAACACCTCTATATAATACATATCCGATCATAAACAATACAAGTCCACATGTAATTGTTATGGAAATCCCCATCAAAAACTTCATCAGACCTATATAAAGCTTACGCTTTATTCCCGGTCCATTCTTTGCAGCGGCACGCACTGTCATCACCGATTTTACATTTGCTGTCTGTGACGCCCCTATTGCTTCCTGTTTTGTCATCTTACTCACTCCTTTTATAAATCCGTTTTTCAGGCTTTCTCATGCTTTAAGAAAAAGTTCAGTGTTGCATTGATCAGCATGATAAACAGAAACAGCACCAGCGCAATTGAAAACAGCGCCTGTCTTTGCAGTCCTGCTGAATATGACATCTCACTGGCAACAGCAGTCGTCAAAAAACGAACACTCTGGAACAATGACGGCATATTTGGAACATTTCCTGAAACCATCATAACTGCCATTGCCTCGCCGATTGCACGTCCCACACCTAATACAACTGCTGCTGCGATACCACTTTTTGCAGCTGGAACTGACACCTTAAAATATGTTTCAATATCCGTCGCACCAAGTGCAAGTGATGCATCCTCATATTCCTTTGGCACTGCCTCAAGTGCATTGAGTGAAACCTTAATAATAGACGGCAAAATCATGATTGCAAGTACGATAATCGCTGCCAGAAGGCTGGCACCATCTGGCACATTAAACAATTTGCGGATACCAGGCACAAGAATCAGCATACCGACAAGACCATAAACAACAGACGGAATACCTGCTAAAAGGCTGACAGCTGTCTCAATAACACCTCTTACCTTTGGTGATGCAATCTTTGCCAGGTAGACAGATGTGAAAAATCCGACTGGAACACCTAACAAAATTGCACCTGCTGTTCCGTAAATACTCGTCATGATAAACGGTAAGATTCCAAATGATGGCTCAGAGGCGGTCGATGCCCATTTTGTGCCAAATAAAAACTGAAACAGACCAATTTTTGCGATTGCCGGCACACCAGAAATTACCAGATAAACTGTAATTAGCAATACACATCCGACCGTAATCAGTCCGAGAATCAAAAATATGCCATGTACTACTGTCTCTAACAGACTCTCTTTGCTCTTCATAAATCCTCGCACCCTTCCAATTGTGATTATTCAGCTACCGCAACAGCACCTGCTGCCAAGATAATATCTGCTGCATCCTTTGAAGTTGCATAATCGAAGAATGCCTGTGCTTCCTCTGATAATTCAGTACCATCCTTTGTAACAAGAACGAATGGACGCTGTACCTTATAAGAACCATCCTTTACTGTTTCCTCAGTTGCCTCAACACCATCTACTGATACCTTCTTTACAGTATCCTTTACTGCTGCTAAAGATGCATATCCGATTGCACCTGGATTGCTGGAAACAGTTGTGATAACATCACCTGTAGAGGTAAGTTCCTGACGATACTTGCAGGAATCAGATGTACCTGTAATAGACTCGAAACCATCTCTTGTACCACTTCCTGCCTCACGGCCAATCAGAACAATATCAGCATCCTCTCCGCCAACCTCACTCCAATTTGTGATCTCGCCAGTGTAAATCTTTGCGATATCATCAAGAGAAAGATCCTCTACTGTATTCTCCTTATTAACAATGATTGCAATACCATCAAGTGCCAGTGTAGTTTCTACTAAGCCCTGGCTCTTCTCCTCATCCTTTAATGCACGGCTGGAAAGACCGATATCGCAGCGTCCCTCAGATACAGCAGTGATTCCAGAACCAGAACCAGTTGGGTTGTAAGTAAAGGTAGCATCTGGATTTGCCTTTGTAAATGCCTCACCAAGAGCACCGATTACCTTCTCCATAGAAGTAGAACCATCAGTTGCAACGCTTCCAGATACAGGAGTCTGTGCATCTGCCTTAGACTCAGCTGCTGCAGCAGATGTATCCTTAGCCTCTGTCTTGGCCTCAGTCTTAGCTTCTGTAGAAGCGGTAGTTGCTGCTGTTGACGCGGTGGTTGCTGCTGTTGACGCTGTAGTCTCCTTTTTATCTGTCTTTCCGCATGCGGTCAATGTTGAAATTGCAAGAGCTGCGGTTACTGCCATTGTGATCATCTTTCTCATAATAAAAACTTCCTTTCTGTTTCTACCCATTTTGTTGTGTTTGTTTTGTTTTCTCTTAACGCCACTAATCTTATTGTTTCTTTGTAAAATCAGAAAGCAGTGATATGTCAAATCTATGTAAAAAAATAAAAAGAGCCACCAGGGACTGATATGATACCTCTTAAGTAGACAAGGCAAATAACAAAAATCTACTTAGGAGGTTTTTTATGTCTAAATCATCATATACACCTGAGTTTAGGGCTAAGATTGCGCAGGAGTATTTGAATGGCAACTGTTCCAGAAAAGATTTATCTAAAAAATATAATATACCAGAATCCACAATTAGAGATTGGATAAATGTTTATAAAACTCATGGTATAAATGCATTTATTAATACAAATGGGAATAAGCAATATACGAAAGATTTCAAAATCCAATGTGTTGAAGCTGTATTAAAAGGAGAATCTTCTGTACTTGACGTTGTTTCACAGTATCAAATATCAAGTTCACATATGTTACGGGAATGGATTTCGTTGTATAATGCTAATAGAGAACTTAAGGATTATATTCCGAAAAGGGAGGTCTATATGGCAGACGCACGAAGAAAAACAACCATTGAAGAACGTAAGGAAATCGTAGATTACTGTATTAATCACAACCGTGACTATAAAGGAACTGCAAGCATTTATAATGTCTCATACAGTCAAGTTTATTCCTGGGTAAAGAAGTATGATGTACAGGGGGACGATGGATTAACAGATAGGCGAGGACGCCACAAAACAGATGAAGAAGTCAACGAATTAGAACGCCTTCGGAGAGAAAATATCCGATTAAAACGACAACTTCAAGAAAAGGATATGTTAAACGAACTGTTAAAAAAAGTACAAGAACTCGAAAGGATGTGAGGCTCGGGAAACTTCGCTATGATTCAAAATTTATAGCAATAAAGTTTTTCTATGAAACAAAGAACTGGAGTATTAATTGGATGTGCAAACAGCTTGAAATATCAAGGGCTGCTTACTATAAGTGGTTGCACCGCGAGATACCGAAAAAGGAAGCAGAAAATATGAAGCTAGCAGAATTTATAAAGGAGTATGATGAGCGTTTCAATCATATTTTGGGATACAGAAGAATGACCTCTTGGATTAATCACTTCAACCATACTGATTATAAACCGAAACGAGTACATAGAATCATGAAAAAGCTGGGAATTCATTCTGTAATCAGAAAGAAAAAGAAGAAATATACTTCATCAGCACCAGAGTCTATAGCAGAAAATAAGCTGGGCAGAGATTTTTATGCATGTGCTCCCAATGAAAAGTGGGCTACAGATGTAACTGAGTTTAAGGTTCCAGACGAGAGCAAAAAACTGTATCTGAGTGTAATTCTTGATTTATACGACCGATATCCGGTTGCATATGTTATCAGTCCCCGAAACGACAACAAACTTGTATTTAAAACCTTTGATAAAGCGCTTGCTACCAATCCGGAGGCGAAACCACTCTTTCACAGTGACAGAGGATTCCAATACACCAGCAAAGTATTTCAAAGAAAACTCAAGGAACACGAGATGGAACAATCAATGTCACGAGTTGGTCGCTGTATAGATAATGGCCCCACAGAAGGTTTTTGGGGAATTATAAAAACAGAAATGTATCAGATGTATGAAATAACCAATGAAGAGTCATTGAGATTTGCGATAACGGATTATATAAGATTTTATAGTGAAGAACGACCGCAAGACAGGTATCATTGTAAAACACCATTGGAAGTAAGGATGGAAGCTCTTTCCTCTGAACATCCGGCGGAATATTTAATTCCTAGGAACAAACGAATAGAAAAATACAAAAAAAGATGGTGTGCATAGAAAAAACGACCGCACATTTTGTACGGTCGTTCATCAGCACCTCATTTTAGATATTTAACTTGTCTACTTGACAGGGGGCATATCAGAATGATCTCCAGTGGTTTTTGCTATTATTTGGTCCGACGACGAAATCACTGCACCGAAGGGCTTTCGTAGCGTCCACTTCGTCCTGCTGATCTGTCAAATTTCTATGCAAGCATGAAATTTGTTCAGATCTAGCAGGACGAGTGAACTGTTGAAACACAAATTTCCTTGAAAATAGGAAAATTTTCCATTGCCAAAGAAAAAAATATCATGTATAGTTAAAGAAAAGAGATTTGAAACCGCTTGCAAAGGACAGCTTGAATAAAAATTGCACAGCGGGTGACAGAAAGGCATGGTACATTTATGGCAAAAGAGCGTGCGAATATTTATACAATCGCAAAAGAGGCTGGTGTATCTCCGGCAACAGTTTCGCGCGTGCTGACCAATAACGCCAGAGTCAGTAAAGAAAAGCGTGAAAAAGTACAAAGCGTGATACAAAAATATGGATACACACCAAATGCGCTGGCACAAGGTCTTAGTAACTCAAAAACAAGGTCGATTGGTCTAATGATTGCTGATATTTACAGCCCATTCTATTCGGCGGTAGCGACAGAATGTGAAAAAGCAGCAGATAAAGCAGGCTATCTGCTGTTGATGCTTACGTCGTTGGGTGATCCAGAGCTTGAAAAAAAAACAGTTAATGAAGTTGTATGAGCAGCAGGTGGATGCAATTATCGTAGTTGGCGGTGTAATAGACAGAATTGCGGTAGATGAAGAATATGTAGAACAGCTTAATCATATCTTGGAAAGCACACCAATTATAGCAACAAATCGTCCTGTAGGTGTGAGAAATTGTAAGATACATCTTGATGAGGGCGGCAGCATGGATCTGGCGATGGACTATTTATTTAGTCTTGGTCATGAAAAGATTGCAATAATTAGGCGGACGAAAGGATGCGAAGTCTACACTGGAAAAGCGTATGCGATATCGCACAATGATTAGGCAAAGAGGAATTGTATATCGTGAAGATACGTATTTGATTCCATTGATTATTCTAATGACAGCGGTTACAACTGTACGAAAGAGCTTTTAAAAAATCCAGATCGACCAACAGCAATAGTGGCAATCAACGATTTTACGGCAGCAGGTGTACTTAGGGCAATTCACGATGAAGGACTTCGTGTTCCGCAGGATATCTCAGTAGTAGCATTTGATAATACGTACCTGTCAGGTGCATTGACACCGGCATTGACATCAGTAGGAGCCAACTATACAGAGTTTGCAAAGCATCTTGTAGAGGCAGCAATCCGTGCATCAGAGAACGAGACATGCCTGAGGACTATATGGTTCCGGTTGGTATTAGCGTAAGAGATTCCTGCACACATGTGCCTGAAGAAAATCTTTGAGGAATATGAAAGTGGTTTCATAAGGCCAAAGGAAGACAGAAAATAGCAAAATAGGCTAGTATAACAAGAAATCAAGGAGTGACATATGTTCACTCCTATTTTAATTGTAAAATATGCACAATAAAAAGGCTTGCATATTAGTGAGTTATTACAAAGATGTTAGAATGCGCAAAAATATGTTGACATATCAGATAAAAAATATATAATAAAACTATGAAAAGGGTTTCAGCAAGGATAGTTGAAATGCACGAATGAAACCTCACCTTTCTGATAGAAAATATACATAATGTGACATGAATTTATTTTTTTATGAGAAAGATGAAAGCGGTTTCATAAATGCGTCAAAATAACTTTATAACCGCGAGCGCAGCAGTGGCTGAAATTCAAATTTTATTCTTTATTATTATTAAGGAGGGTAACATGGCAAAGCAAACATCAACTTTACCCCAGTATCAGTACAAGAGAAAGCATGGCTTTTTCTATAACCTTAAAAAGTATCGTGTACTGACACTGATGTGTGTACCGGCAATCGTATTCTTCTTTGCATTTAACTACATGCCGCTCCCAGGTATCTATGTGGCATTCGTTAAGTACAATTACAGAGACGGTATTTTCGGAAGCAAGTTTGTAGGTATGAAAAACTTTGAGTTCTTGATGCAGTCTGGAAAGCTCCTCGGCCTGACAAAGAACACGATTCTTTACAACTTGGCTTTCATCTTCTTAGGAAACATCATTGCGATGTTAATGGCAGTTTTGTTAAACGAGATCCACAATAAGTATTTTAAGAAGGTTTCACAGACATTGATGTTCCTTCCATACTTCATCTCACAGGTTCTTGTTGGTTTCCTTGTATTCAACCTGTTAAACTACGATACCGGATTTATCAATGGTATTTTAGTAAAGCTAGGTATGGAAAAATGGCAGCCGTATTCCGATAAGAGTGTATGGCCACCAATCTTAATTGCCGTATATCTGTGGCAGGTAACTGGTTATAACTCAGTTGTTTATTTCGCATCTATCTGTGGTATTGATACTTCTATCATCGAGCAGCAAAAGTGGACGGCGCAAACTGTTTCCAGAAGATTCGCTACATTATTCTGCCAAGTCTTCGAAGCACAATCGTTATCTTACTTTTGTTCGCACTTGGTGGTATCGTAAAAGGAAACTTCGGTCTGTTCTACAACATTGTTGGTACAAATTCACTGTTGTATGATACAACGGATATTATCGAGACATACGTATATCGAAGTACAATCACAGACTTTAACTTCTCAACAGCATCTGCAGTCGGTCTGTATCAGTCAATCATCGGATTCTGTATCGTTATGGCAAGCAACTTTGCTGTTAAGAAGATCGATCCTGAGTACGCATTATTCTAAGGAGGGAGAAAGAAATGGCAAAATCGACAGTAAAAGGTACGAAAATCAAGCTGGATCGCTCCGATATCATAATCCGTACAATAGGATATGTAGTAGTTACACTTTATGCGTTGGCTTGCGTGTTACCATTCCTGATTATTATTGGAACCTCATTTACAGCTGAGGAAGTGATCCGTATAGAAGGAGCACAGCTGTTCCCGAAGCAGTTTACAACAAAGGCTTATGAGATGGTACTTCAGGGTGGTGCAATCTGGAAGTCTTATGGACTGACTATTACGATGACCTTAACTGGTACACTCGTTGGTCTGGGCATCATTTCCATGACTGGATATGCTTTGCAGAGAAAGGATTTCCCATTCCGCAATGCAATCTCATTCTACATCTATTTTACAACACTGTTCTCAGCAGGTCTGGCTCCGTACTACCTGTTAATGACACAGACCTACAAGCTGCAGGATAACTACTTAGCAGTATGGCTTCCGCTTCTGATGTCATCTTGGCTGATCATTTTGATGAAGAACTTTGTAAAGTCTATTCCTCATGAGATCACCGAGTCTGGTAAGATTGATGGAGCTGGTGATATGAAGATTTTCACAGCATTGATTCTTCCAATGTTAAAGCCGGCACTTGCAACAATCGGTTTGTTCCTTGCAATCGGTTACTGGAATGAGTGGTATCAGTCATCACTGTTTTTAAGTGAGAAGATGAGTGTTTATCCATTGCAGTATACTCTGTACAAGGTCGTAAATAAGGTAAACAGCTTAAAGAGTACAGTAGCAGGTCAGTATGTTGACTTGTCCGATCTTCCGTCAAATGGACTTAAGATGGCAAATGCAGTCTTGGCAACTGGACCAGTTATTCTGCTTTATCCATTTGTACAGCGTTACTTTATCGGCGGTATCACCGTCGGAGCCGTAAAGGCTAATGATTTTTGATTAATAGCAGGATAGTCTGCATTAATAGATACTTAACAAAGAAAGCAAGCGAGGAGAAGACTCGCACAAAGAAGGAGGATTTTAATATGAAGAAGAAGTTTCTTGCATCCGCATTGGCAGCATCTATGGTAGGAACAATGTTCGCATCAATGCCGGCATTCGCAGAGGAAGAGTCCAGCAGCGCAGCAGCAGAAGAGGTTACAAGCGCAGAAGCAGAGGAAGAGTCCAGCAGCGCAGCAGCAGAGGCAACTACGGGCGAGGTTCCAAATTATGATGATGTCTGGGCAGAGAAGTGGGCAGATGTTGATACATCTGAGCATGTAGTTATCAATTACATGACTACTGGTGATGCACCGACAAACGATGCAACACAGAAGATGTTAGATGAGCTGAATGCAATCCTGACAGAGAAGGTTAACGCAGAGCTGCAGATTTACTACATTGGTTGGACCGATTATCTGTCAAACTACAACCTGACTCTGGCTCGTATGGATGGTTCTGTAGATTTAGTTGGTACTGGTACCGACTGGCTGGATGCATGGCCAAACGCAAAGAATGGTGCTTTCCTTGAGTTAGACGAGGAAATGCTTGCTAAGTACGCACCAGTTACTTATGAGACTGTTCCGCAGGAAGACTGGGATCTGTGTAAGTACAATGACAACATTTATCTGATGCCAGAGGATAATTACGCGCAGTGGACAAATCATGGTTTTGCATATCGTCTTGACTGGGCAAAGGAAGCTGGTCTTGAGGATGGCGTTCACAGCTGGGAAGATATGACAACATACTTTAAGTATGTATGCGATAACAAGGATGAGCTTGGCGTTGTAACTCCTTGGGATTCTGATGGCACACAGTTCTCACAAATGGCAGGCGGCTGGATTTCTTCCCATAGCGATTTCGTATCAATTGATGGTCTTGCAGCAGCAGCTTACTGGGGCGGAACAAAAGATGATCTGTATACAATTGTAAGCCCACTGTATACTGATACCGATTCTCTTGTAGAATTTGCAAAGATGATGAAGGAATGGGATGAGATGGGTGTTTGGAAGACAGACGTTCTGAACAATACCTCTTCTGATAATAGAGAGGACTTCAAGCTTGGCAAGACTGCTGCTGAACAGCATCATACCGAGACTTGGACTGATCTTGTAAGTAAGACTCCAGAGAACGTACCGGTGCTGAGGTGGATTCTTCTGGTTTGGCGAGGAAGAAAAGAATGTTACTGCTTTGAATATTACTCACGGTGCAATGGCAGTTTCCTACGGTTCTGAGAACCCAGAGAGAGCTCTGATGGTTTATGATTACTGAGAATGATGCTGAGTGCTACGATCTGATCAACTATGGTCAGAAGGGTGTTCAGTGGGATGTAAACGATGAAGGTCTTCGTATTACTCCAGAATCCTATAATTCTGATACTGATGGTATTACAACTAACTTCTGGTGGGGACGTAACGATCTGTTAGAGATCCGTGACGCTACAAAGGATTGGGACAAGATTGATGTTATGTATAAAGAATTAGAAGATGCAGCAATTGATTATCCTTATGGTAAGTTTGTTGCAAACGTTGATGATATTCAGTCCTATATCAACAACATCAACGAAGTTAACACCAACTACATGAAGCAGATCGCATATGGTAAGTACACTGGCACCGCAGAAGAGATCGTTGCTGAGTATCAGCAGGCTCTGAAGGATGCAGGTATGGATATCGTTATCGAAGAGCTTCAGAAGCAGTTAAATGAAGTTTACGGTGACGCAGAATAATAAAAATAGTAACTACCCACAGTAATGGGTCAGTAAACGCGTAAAGGGCGGGGTGACCTTTGGTCATCCTGCTCTTTTTTTGTAACATAATTTAGAAAGAGGAGCAATGATGACACATACATTTGAGATCAAAGACAATTTTTATCTGGACGGCAAGCCATTTCAGATCATCTCTGGTGGAATCCACTATTTCCGTGTAGTTCCGGAGTATTGGAAGGATCGTCTGGAAAAATTAAAGGCGATGGGATGCAATACAGTTGAGACTTACATTCCTTGGAACATGCATGAACCAAATAAGGGCGAGTTCCATTTTGACGGAATGCTCGACATTGCAAAATTTGTAAAAACAGCACAGGAGTTAGGTCTGTGGGTGATTATTCGTCCATCACCATATATCTGTGCAGAATGGGAGTTTGGCGGACTGCGGCTTGGCTTTTGGCAGAGGATGGCATGAAGCTTCGCGGCTGCTATAAGCCGTTCTTAGATCATATTCGTTCTTATTATAAAGAACTGTTCAAGGTTTTGGCACCTCTTCAGGTAAACTATGGCGGACCAGTCATCATGATGCAGGTAGAAAATGAGTATGGCTATTATGGTGATGACACAGAGTATCTTGAGACAATGAAGCAGATCATGATCGATTTTGGTACTGTTGTACCTCTTGTTACATCAGATGGACCTATGCATGAGTCTCTTTCCTGTGGTCACTTAGAAGGTACTCTTCCGACTGGAAACTTTGGTTCACGCACCGAGGAACGCTTTGAAATATTGAAGCAGTATACAAATGGCGGTCCTTTAATGTGTACCGAGTTCTGGGTTGGCTGGTTTGACCATTGGGGCAATGGCGGCCATATGAGAGGAAACTTGGAGGAGAGCACAAAGGATCTTGACAAGATGCTTGAGCTTGGCCATGTCAACATTTACATGTTTGAGGGCGGCACAAACTTTGGCTTTATGAATGGATCTAATTATTACGATGAGCTGACACCAGATGTTACTTCCTATGATTATGATGGCGTACTTACAGAGTCTGGTGATATAACAGAGAAATATCGCCGCTATCAGGAAGTTATCCGCAAGTATGCACCGATTCCGGAAGTAACATACAGCACAAAGATCGAGAAGAAAGCATACGGAACCTTACAGTATGATGCAAGAGTTGGACTCTTTGAATCTCTTGATGATCTTTCAGCACCTGTAAAATGCAAGTTCCCGACTTCTATGGAGCGTTTAGGACAAAATTATGGATATATTTTGTACCATACAAAGCTTGAGAAAGAGCAGAATCTTGAAAAGATCCGTTTGTATGAGGCAAATGACCGTGCAAATCTCTTTGTCGATCAGAAACCGCTTGTAACGCTTTATGACAGACAGCTTCTTTCTGAGGCAAAGGCAGGAGAGGATTTTGCGAAGGAAGATGGAAATCCAGTTACCTTTAAGAAGGGTGCACCGCTTGATATTCTTGTTGAGAACATGGGACGCGTAAACTTCGGACCAAGAATGGAGCATCAGAGAAAAGGTATCGACGGACACGTACAGATCAACGGTCACACTCACTTAAACTGGGAAGAGTATTGCCTGCCGCTTGACAACATCGAAAAGCTCGATTATACAAAGGGCTATACAGAGGGACTTCCGGCATTTTATCACTTTACGCTTGACGTGGACCAAAAGGGAGATACCTTCCTCGATTTCGAAGGATGGGGTAAGGGATGCATTTTCTTAAACGGATTTAATCTGGGACGATTCTGGGAGATCGGACCACAGAAGAGACTTTATATTCCGGCACCGCTGTTAAAAGAAGGACGAAATGAAATCGTTGTGTTCGAGACAGACGGCAAACAGCTAGGAACAATAACCTTAAAAGATGAGCCGGATATCGGCTGATGAAGCTGGGGCGGACATTGTAATGTGTCTGCCCTTTTTTAATAGGAGAAAAAATCATGGATAGAACATATATTACACTGAACGAGAACTGGAAGTTTCACTACGGCGAGGTACCGGAAGGCTGGTACAAGGGATACGATGACAGTGCGTGGACTAGCGTTACGCTGCCGCATGACTGGTCAGTACACATGCCGTTTGAGCAGACTAATTCCAGCGGAACTGGATATTTAAGCGGTGGCATTGGCTGGTATCGCGTGCGTTTTTCACTTCCAGAAGCATATAAAGGAAAACGCGTAAGAGTTGTATTTGATGGAATTTATAAAAATAGTAGAATATGGTGTAACAGCTATCACATTGGAAAGCGTCCTTATGGTTATACACAGATCAGCTATGATATTACTGACTTTGTTCAGTTTGGCGCGATTGATAATGAGATTACTGTGCGTGTATGCCATACTGATTTAGCAGATTCACGCTGGTTTACAGGCTCTGGTATTTACCGCAAGGCATATCTTGTAGTGGAGGAGCAGGTTCATGCTGTCTGGAATGGTGTTGCCTTTAATGTGTCAAGAGCAGATGAGCAGTCGGCGGCTGTTTGTGCAAATGCAGAGATTGCAAATGAGCTAGATGAGCGCGTGATTGGAACGCTGACTGCTAGTCTAAAGCTATGTGGAAGTGATGAGGAGTCGATTGTTTTTGCTAGAGTACCTGCTGCAATGGAGGCACATGAGAAGAAAACCTTCTATTTAAATGGAATGATTGGAAAACCAAAGCTTTGGTCTTGTGAATCACCATCATTATATGAGCTTTGCATTTCATTTGAAAAAGAAGATGAAAATGTGATTGTATTAGATAAAGAGCGCGTTGGTATCAGAACATTTTCATTTGATGCTGATCAAGGCTTTTTCCTGAATGGAAAGGAAACAAAGTTTAAGGGCGTATGTGTTCATCATGATGGCGGCTGTCTTGGTGCAGCAATGTATCGTGAGGTATGGCTTCGCAGACTGCTTAAATTGAAGGAAGGCGGCTGCAATGCAATCCGCTGCAGTCATAATCCTCATATGCCAGAGCTGTATGATCTTTGTGATGAGCTTGGACTTTTAATGATGGATGAGGCATTTGATGAGTGGGAGAATCCGAAGAATAAGTGGTCTACCGGTCATAATGTATATCCGCCAAAGCATGAGGGCTACGCAGAAGATTTCCCAGAGTGGCATGAGCGTGATCTTGCCGATATGGTACGCCGTGACCGCAACCATCCAAGCATCGTTATGTGGAGCATTGGAAATGAGATCGACTACCCGAATGACCCATATTGCCATCCACTATTTGAAACCATGACAGGAAACAACGATGCCAACAAGCCGGCAAAGGAGCGTCAGTATGACCCGAATAAGCTAATGCTGAGCGACTTAGCGTAATTGCAAAGGAATTGGCAGCGATTGTGCGCACACAGGATACCACAAGACCAGTTACATTGGCAGCAGCCTTCCCAGAGCTGTCATCTCATATTGGATTTTTTGATGCACTTGATGTTGTGGGCTACAATTATAAAGAGCATCTGTATGAGGAAAGCCACAAACGTTTCCCAGACAAGCCATTTTTAGGCAGCGAAAATGGCGGCGGCTATGAGCAGTGGTGTGTGGTGCGCGATAATGCATATATCAGCGGACAATTTTTGTGGACAGGAATTGATTATCTTGGAGAGGCACATGGATGGCCGATTCATGGTTCATCAGCTGGTTTAATGGATCTTGCAGGCTTTGAAAAGCCGGGCTTCTATAGAAGAAAGGCATTCTGGAGCACAGAACCATTTGCTTGTATCCTGACACGCCCAGATGATGGTGATGAGCATGAGTGGAGACCGTGGAATGCACATTGGAATTATACAGACGGAGAAAATGTCGTTGTACGCGTCTTCACAAATGTGCAAAAAGAAACTATTTCTCTTAGTATAGTTGGTATTGATGGTGAAAAGTCATTGCACGATGGAACATATCTTGAAAAAGAAGGCTGCACCGAGTGGCGTTTTGCTTATGAGCCAGGTGTACTTAAGGCAGTGTGCGGCGAAGCGAGTGCAGCATTCAGACAGCAGGAAAAGCAGTTGAGCTGTCTGCAAATGTATGGCATGCAGAAGAAACTATAAATAAGGAAGAAGTGATGCAGATCGAGGTTTCACTTACCGATGAAAATGGTGTTCTTGCGGCAGAAGATCTGGAAATCACGGCAGAGGTAATAGGAGGAACACTTCTCGGACTGGAAAACGGTGATTTAGCAGACCTAACGCCATACTGCGAGTCACACAGAAAGACACACAATGGCAGATTGATTGTCTATGTAAAGCCAAAAGAAGATGTAAAGGTATGCATCAGCTGCCCGGCATTAGATAAAAGAGTGTGGATTGAATAATAATATATGAACAAAGAGGAATTACTATGGCTGCGGCGGTACAACCAATATTGCGGAAAATTCATGTATAAGGAGCGATGCCGCCGCGGCATCTCTGAACAAAAAATATCAAGAGGTGTCTGTACCAGAACTGAGTTTAGGAAAATGGAAAATGGCGACACGCATGGAAGAAAATGATAGGTGACTATCTGCTGCAAAGACTAGGTGTGCCGACTGAATATTTTGAGGTAATGGCAGATGCAAGGGAATTGAACGGATGGAGAGACCGCGAGGATATCTGTCTAGTTGTTTTTGAGCAGCCGCAGAAAGCACAGCAATTACTAGAAGTGTATAAGAAAAAGTATCGAAAAAAAACGCCATTTGAAGAGAAGTTTTTAAAGAAAATGCAGACCATTCTTCTGATGCAGGCGTACAAAAAAAGTTTTGAGAGCAAGAGCGTTGACGTTGAACGTGAAAAATCAGAGGGAGAAAATCTGGTGGAAAGCGCACGGCAGACGGTACTATGTACATTACCCGATGGATGGGAAAAAAAGAAGCTGTCAAAGTTTTTACTGGCTCCCTGTGAGTTGGAAAGTATTTTGCTTCTGGCAAATTGTCTGCTTCTTATCGGTAAGACAGATGAAGCTATGCAGATGCACAAGAAGGTAGCCGACTATGTAAAACAGGCAAAGTTTGAACCAAAGGTTCAGATATTGATTTATCCACAGGTGGCATTTCTTGGAATGAAACTCGAATTGTATGCAGGCAATGAAGAAAAAGCGTTTTCATATGGAATGGAAGCACTTGAGCTACTCAGACATCAGTACTCACAGCGTTATGTTGTTTTTGTTTTGGAAGAACTGCTTAATGTGTTAGAATGCATTAGCGTAAAAGGAAAAGAGGATCAGAAATACAAGGAAGAAGAGACAGAGGTAACAGAATTTCTCAAGACATTTGAGAAACTATATCGGTTGTTTTCACATCCTAAAAAGAGAATGTGGCAGAGCATTAGTGTCAGCAATACGCATGAAATTGGACTGACACTTAAAATGCTTAGAAAAGCAATGGGATTGTCAGCGGCAAAGGTATCGGCTGCAAATCCAGACCATCTGACTGCGCGACAGATAGAGAAAATAGAGGCGGGAACGCATCGACCTTCTGGCAGAAATTATGAAATGCTCATGCAGTTTTATCATAAGACGGGACTAGAAGGGCAGCTGTTACTTGAGACTGATTCGCTGGAAGTGCTGCACCAGAGACAGGAAATTGTTGACTTCATTATACGCGAAGAATGGGATAACGCATGGGAAAGTTTTCAGAGCTTTAAGGAAAAACTGGATGTGAACGTGCCATTAAATCGGCAGGAAGTGCTGTTTATGGAAAGCAATATTTTGTATAAGCGAGAGAAGTTGGCCTCAGATGAATATCTGAGAATGTTAAAAGAGGCGTTGTCCTGTACAATGCCAGAACTTCCGCTGGAAAAATGGAATATGTGGGTGTTCCAGAGAGAGGAGGGGAGTCTAGCTGGGAATATTGCAGATAAACTTGAAAAATCTGGTGAGTATGAGTGTGCAAAACAGATTTATCAAGCGTTGTATGAGTCTTTTGAGTTACAAATGAAACGTACTCAAATTCCTTATAGAGGTTATGTTGTGATAACAACCGGATTGGTTAATTTATTGGGTGATCATAAATTATATAGACAATCAATGCAAAAGGATAAGAAAATTATAAAAGCATTACTAAATGATACGATAGAGGATGTTGATTTTTTCCTGTATGATATTTGTTGGAGTTTATACGAATTAGAAAAAGAAGAAGTTGATAAAAAAGAAGAATATCAGAATTGGCGAAGAAAGCTTTTTCTTATCTCATATCAACTTGCAAGCTTTTTCTATTCAGAAAATAGTGTAAAATTTTATGAAGAGCAAGCAGTGAAATATTTAGGAGAAAAGATGACGCTATAAGCCTGCATCAAGGCCGAGTATCAAGAATAAATACTAAGAACAAATACGATAAATTTGAATCGTTTATAAAAAAACTAAGAAAATACGTTGGATTTATGTAAAAAACTGTCATAAATTCGACGTATTGTCTTTTTATAATAAACTGTGATACAATAAAACAAAAGCAGGGGGAATCGTAACAACATAACAATAAAACATATGAAATTGGAGGAAACGTGTATGAGAAAACGAATCAGTGTATGTATGTTAGCGGCAATGATGAGCGTGACCAGTATGTATTCATTTGCAGCGCAGGGAGCTGAAAACGAGACAGGAAGTGAAACGGAAACAAGTATTGAAGTGGAATCGGATGCAGAAATAGATATGTTAGTTGATCCAATGAATGCAGACAAACTTTTAGTGAAAATAAGAGTAATTCAGCCAGAAGAAATTTTAGATGCATATTTTGGCAAAGAAAATTGGGATGAGAATTTGCTAAGTGAAGAGCAAACAATAGAGGGATCTAGTAGAAATTTGTATGATAATGAAAAACAGAAAATTCTAATCACAAGTGATGGGATTGTATATGAGACAATACTAGTTACTTAATAAAGAAGGTAGACCGGATGAAGAATCAATGATTGAAGAGTGGGAAAAACTACTGCAGACATTGAATATTGACATTATGGATGAATATATAAGACAGACAGATTATTTGAATGGTGATAGACCAACTTATACTTATTATATTCAGCAAGATGGAATAAAATTCTCGCCAGAGACATACTCAATTGGAAAAGTCGGAAATTCAACAGATTATTTTGGTGTATTTGTGAGTGTTTCAGTTGAAAAAGATGGATATATTATTAAAATGCAAAGACTACCTGAGATTGTTCAAATAGAAGAAGTCTCACAGCGTCAGCGAATAACAGATGAGGAAGCACTACAGGCAGTATATGATGCAGTATGGGATGCATTACAGATTCCAGCATTGGAAACAAATCCGATTGCAGATTCACTACAGGTTGAGGTTCAATACATTCCAGTAGATATGGGAACAAATGCTGGAGAATATGTATATGATATCGGATTTTATGTAAACAGCTGATTGATCAGGATGGTGACGGACAAGTTATTGGTCATTTTACAGTCTTGTCGATGCAACAATGCCG
>ENA-OQAZ01000314-OQAZ01000314.1-human-gut-metagenome-genome-assembly--contig:-NODE-314-length-27502-cov-2.330703_pt1 | contig 27502 bp, 31 predicted proteins | sample MGYA00242737_ERZ504531 | MGnify/ENA primary metagenome ERZ504531 (study PRJEB26092, sample SAMD00036244) | human gut metagenome | host: Homo sapiens | study: EMG produced TPA metagenomics assembly of... | reverse complement strand
CGGTCGTATGATTGTAGGGGCTATTTCTTGTCTGATCAAAGAATCTGCCGGTGACGGGTTTCCCGGACAGCGATGCCGGGAAAGCCGCCACTGACAGACCACAAAGGGCAGGTAAGAAAGAAGTCAGACCGATCGCTGTGATCAGAACAGCCAGCGGTGAAGATGCATTTCGAAGCGGACGGTAAGCAACACGCTCAATAACTAGTCCGAGAATCGTACAGATGACAACCGATAATATAACTGCCAGAATTGGATTCACGCCTAAAGAATTCATGGAGATAAAAGCTGCATAACCGCCTACCATGATGATATCACCATGTGCAAAATTCAGCATCTTTGCGATACCGTATACCATTGTATAGCCAAGTGCTATGATTGCATAGACACTTCCAAGGCTGATACCGTTGATCAGATAAGAAATAAAACTCATACCGCACACCCCTTGTCGTATTTTTAATATAACCATCGTTTTCTTAAAAAATAAGAATACCACACAGATATCAAAAACAGACTTTACAAGTCTACCTTTGATATCTGTGTATGGTTGTTTTCTGTGTTTGCCTACTTATTCAATAGGATTCGCTTATAACAGGAAAAAGGGCTGCCCATGGCAGCCCTCCTCTGGCTTCCTTACCGAACTGTAAGTGCCTCTTCATTTTTATTATGATGATGTTGGGGGCAAAAATCCCCACCTGACATGCCTGTGGATGTTCCGTGCTTCGCACTCCCACAATCGACACCGACATCATTACATTGCTACGTAAGCACCATCTTTGATCACGACAGCTTTTGGTGCCTTGTCCGGCTCACCGTCTGCTGTCCAGGTCATACCTTCACCGGTCAGACCATCGTAGCTGATCTCTGTCATGGCAGTTTTCATTGCATCACAGATGTCGCTTACGCTCATATCAGCTGTCACACCTGCTTTTTCTGCTGCTGCTTTCATGATATAGATTGCATCGTAAGTATCCGCTGCGAACTGGTTCGGTGTATCGCCGTAAGCTTCTTTGTAAGCAGAAACAAATGCCTGTGTCTTTTCATCATCTGCATCAGCTGCAAACGGTGTCAGAAGCATAACGCCATCAGCCAGTTTTGTATCGAAGTTCTTAACTGCCAGCAGACCATCCAGACCGTCACATCCGAAGAATGTCGGAGCATAACCCATGGAGTTTGCCTGTGTCAGGATCAGAGAAGCTTCTGTATAGTAGATCGGCAGGAATACCATGTCAGCACCTGCATCCTTTGCTTTCTGCAGCTGTACTGAGAAGTCTGTCTTGCTGTCTTCGGTAAATGCTTCAGCAGAAACAACTTCGAAGTCTGATTTTTTGCCTCTTCTGCAAATTTCTGATAAATACCGGAAGAATATACATCAGAGCTGTTGTAGATAACGGCTACTTTTGATGCCAGCTTATTCTCACCGATGTATTTTGCAGATGCAGTACCCTGACCCGGGTCAGAAAAGCATACACGGAACGCATTGTCATATTTAATAGATTCAACAGCGGAACCTGACGGTGTCAGCTGGAACATATTGTCTTCATGTGTTTTTTCAACAACTGCTGTACAAGGTGTGGATGTAACAGTACCATCAGCATCTGCATACCCCAGTCTTTCAGGGAGTTGTAAGCTGTTTACCGATTTCTCTGCATCATGCTCATCATCTTCAAATTTAAATTCAACCTGCATGCCGTTGATACCGCCTGCTTCGTTGATCTCTTTTACTGCCAGCTCTGCTGCATTTTTAACAGCCAGTCCATATACGGCTGGCTCCTCCGGTGATCGGTCCGATTCCGCCAATCTTCAGTGTATCACCTGCTGTTGCTGAATCAGCAGTTGTGTCTGTGCTTGCTGTGTTGTCAGATTTACTTCCACATCCTGTCAAAGAAGCAGCTACCATAGAGACTGCTGCAACGGTAGCAAAAAATCTTGTGAATTTTTTCATAATATTTTTCCTCCTTCTAAAACTTCACTTTACAGATTTTTTATCTTTATTATATTTTAATAAAAAATCTTGTGTTCTATAATACCGCCGGGTTTTGTGCTTGTCAATTATTTTTTATGTTTTTACCTCGTTTGTACTGAGATTCCGTAATTTTTCGGTCGGTTTCTTTGACTTTTCCTGAATATTTCCAAAAATATTCTGAAAAAGTAATGGATGAAACAGAGAGAATTATTTTTAGAATTTCCCGCGATTCATAATAGTTTTTTTTTCAGGAAATGTAGTAAAATAGAAAGGAATGCCAAAAAGAAGCTGAAAGGAGCTTAACTTGTGAAAAATTTAATTGTAGGACAGTCCGGCGGACCGACCGCCGTTATCAACAGCAGTCTTTACGGTGTGATCCGTGAAGGTTTTAACCGCAGCGAAGAGATTGAACATGTCTACGGCATGATCAACGGCATCCAGGGATTTTTAGACGGACGCTTTATGGATATGAAAGAACTGGATAACGATACACTGGAAGCTCTGCGTACAACTCCAGGAGCTTACCTTGGTTCCTGCCGTTTCAAACTTCCGGATGATTTAAATGATGCGATCTATCCTCTGCTGTTTCAGAAATTTGAAGAGATGAACATCGGTTACTTCTTTTATATAGGAGGAAACGATTCTATGGATACGGTCAGCAAACTTTCCCGCTATGCTGCTGCCCACAACATTGATGTACGTATCATGGGTATTCCGAAAACGATCGACAACGACCTGATCCTCACCGACCACACACCGGGATTCGGCAGTGCCGCAAAATATGTGGCTGCTTCCGTCTGTGAAATCGGACTGGACGCTTCTGTTTATAATACAAAATCTGTTACCATCATTGAGATCATGGGCCGCCATGCCGGCTGGCTGACCGCAGCATCCGTACTTGCCCGCAAATTCGAGCAGGACAACCCGGTGCTGATTTATCTGCCGGAGGCGGATTTTGACCAGGAATCTTTCCTTGCTTCTCTGGAAGAATGTTTTAAGACAAAAAACAACCTGATCGTCTGTGTATCCGAAGGCATTCATGACAAGGATGGCACCTTTATCTGTGAATATGCAGCCTCTGCAGGTGTCGATGCATTTGGACACAAAATGCTGACCGGCTGCGGCAAATATCTGGAAAATCTGGTGCGTGACCGCCTCGGTGTAAAAGTTCGCTCGGTCGAGCTGAATGTCAATCAGAGATGTTCTGCCTTCCTGCAGTCTGAAACGGATGCACTGGAAGCTGCACAGGCCGGAGCTTTCGGCGTGACTTCTGCCATCAGCGGTGAAACCGGAAAGATGGTCAGCTTTGTCCGTAAATCTGACAAACCATACGTGATGGAATGTGGCCTTGAGGATGTCAACCTGATCTGCAATCAGGAAAAGACGGTTCCTGTTGAATGGATCACAAAAGATGGAACTGATATTGCTCAGGCATTTATTGATTATGCACTTCCGCTGATCCAGGGATCTTTGAAACTTCCTATGAAAGACGGACTGGCTGTGTACGCATACCGCAAGCCTGAGAAATAACTCTCACCTCCCCAAAACAGTCCGTCCAAGTCGATCTCACATGAGACTTGGCACACGTTTACAAACACTTCCGGCAATGACAGAGACGTAAGTCATCTCACATCTGACACAAAAACAGCCGTAACCTTCCGAAAACAATTTTTGTTTCGAAAGATTACGGCCTTTTCGTTTTAAAGCGAATATTTACAGCCTTTTTCGCTGCTTATTGATCTGCGTTCAGTATTTTTTAATATGCTTTGCCCCAGTATACCATTTTTTTCGCCGGTTTTCCGCAGCATACGCATACGTCGGAAATGGTTTCCTGTTCCAACGGCATACAGCGTGATGTGATTCCTGCATCTTCTTTTAATTTATCTTCACATTCACGTTCACCGCACCACATTGCCTTGATAAATCCTGGTTTGTTGTCTGCAATGTCTTTTAACTCTTCCATGTTATGAGCAACATAAGTATGTGCATCTCTGTGTTTGCGTGCTCTCTCCAGCATATCTTTCTGCATGCTATCCAGGATCTTCGGCAATTCTGCTGCCAGTTCGTCGATTGCTACGGTGATCTTTTCACGTGTGTCACGGCGTACGACAACAGCCTGACCTGCTTCGATATCTTTTGGTCCCATCTCCACACGAACCGGAATACCACGCATCTCCTGCTCGGAGAATTTCCATCCCGGGCTTCTGTCAGTATCATCTGTTTTCACTCTTAATCCAGCCGCTTTCAGTGTTGCTTCCACTTCTGCTGCTTTCTCCAGGATGCCTGCCTTTTTCTGCTGGATCGGGATGATATCTACCTGTACCGGAGCGATTCTCGGCGGCAGCACCAGACCGCTGTTATCTCCATGTACCATGATGATCGCACCGATCATACGTGTGGTCATACCCCAGGATGTCTGGTGAACATATTTCAGTTTGTTGTCACGGTCTGTAAACTGGATATCATAAGCTTTTGCAAATCCATCACCGAAATTGTGGCTTGTTCCGGACTGCAGTGCTTTTCCGTCGTGCATCAGGGATTCAATCGTGTAAGTTGCTTCTGCTCCGGCAAATTTTTCTTTGTCGGTCTTTCTTCCTTTTACAACCGGAATCGCCAGAACTTCTTCACAGAAATCTGCATAAACATTCAGCATCTGGATCGTACGTGCTTCTGCTTCTTCTGCTGTTGCGTGTGCGGTATGTCCTTCCTGCCATAAGAACTCTCTGGAACGCAAAAACGGTCTTGTTGTCTTCTCCCAACGCATAACAGAACACCACTGATTGTATACTTTCGGCAGATCACGGTAAGAATGAATATCTCTGGAGTAGAAATCGCAGAACAGTGTCTCAGAAGTTGGACGTACACACATACGCTCCTGAAGCGGCTCCAGTCCTCCGTGTGTTACCCATGCTACTTCCGGTGCAAAACCTTCTACATGATCTTTTTCTTTCTGCAGCAGACTTTCCGGGATCAGCATCGGCATGTATACATTCTGTACGCCGGTCTCTTTGAATCTGCGATCCAGCTCATGCTGGATATTCTCCCAGATTGCATAGCCTGCCGGTTTAATCGCCATACATCCTTTTACGCTGGTATAATCGATCAGCTCTGCTTTTTTTACCACATCGGTATACCACTGTGCAAAATCTTCATCCATAGATGTGATTGCTTCAACTAATTTCTTTTCTTTTGCCATCGTTTTCTCCTTTTCTTGCTGAAAATATTAAAGCCAGAAGATGCCATACAAACCGTTTCATACATGGTACTCTCACAATTCTCCTCTTTGGCACCTAATAAAAAAGCCCCGGTCTCTGCGTAAACGCAGGAACCAAGGACTTGTCATATCTTCGGCGGTACCACCCTGATTAGCACTGTTAAAAACAGTACTCACTCATTTTCCGTTATCGCCGGAACTACGCTGTATTTTCATACAGGACTCCAAGGCAGGTTCCATCTCTTCCGCACAGGAATCTCGCACCAGTGATCCCCTCTCTGTAGATTGTCCGAAATGTACTATCCCTTGTCTTCGTCTTGCCCCTATGACGAGCTGTCAGCTCTGTTTCATTCATCAGTTTAGGGCAAAATCCTGCGTTTGTCAATAAGAAACGGCAATTTTTCATTTCTTGCTTTTTGTCCGGGTGTATATTAAAATACTGATGATTCAAGGGACAAATGGACACAAAACGGATGCTTGCATACGTATTTGTGTCTATGAGGACCGCCAAAACATGAGGAGGCAGCTATTTGTGCAGTAAATATGCGAATTCCGAATGTTTTCGTGATTTTGAGAGTACAAAATACGGAAAAATCACGTATGGCTCATTGATATAGACAAACCACAGGGAGGATACCTATGAATAAAAAAGAGATTTCTGAGTTAAAGAAGCAATTCACACCGGACAACTGTACGATTTCCCGAATCTGCGGCTGTTATGTCGATTCGGAAAAGGAAAAACGTCTGGAGATGCGTGAATCATTTCTTTCGCTTTCTGATGAAGAAATGTTTAAATATTTTGAAATTTTCAAGAAGACACTTTCCGGAACGATCGGCAAAAATCTGCTGAATCTGGAATTTCCACTGAAAGCAGAGACGGAAGGCGGCGAGCAGGAATTTCTGCTGCGTTTAAAAAACAGCCGTCTGACGGATGATGCTCTTGTCGATGAATGTTATGACAAGATCATCGAACATTATTACAATGCGGAAAATTATTTTATCATTCTCGTACATGCTGCCTACGATGTTCCTGGAAAGGCCAAAGATAATACAGAGATGTTCGATTCTTCCGATGAGGTTTACGAATACATCCTGTGCTGCATCTGCCCGGTCAGGCTCTCCAAAGCCGGACTGTGCTACAACGAAGCGGAAAACCGCATCCGTGACCGTATCCGTGACTGGATCGTGGAACTTCCGGAACGCGGTTTCCTGTTCCCGGCATTTCATGACCGCAGCACTGACCTGCATGCGATGCTCTACTATTCAAAAAAGCCGGAAGAACTTCAGGCAGAATTTGTGGAAAATATGTTTGGCTGTGAAGCTTCCCTTACTGCCGGGGAACAGAAGGAATCATTCCAGGCTGTTATTTCCGACACTCTCGGTGAAGAATGTAATTATGAAACAGTCAAAAATATCCATGACAATCTGACTATGCTGATGGAGGAACACAAAGATGATCCGGAACCGGTCATGCTGGATAAAAGGGAAGTAAAGCAGCTTCTGGAGCGAAGCGGTGTGGAAGATGAAAAACTTTCTGATTTTGATGCTGCCTATGACAATGCAGTCGGTGAAGATACTTCCCTTATGGCTTCCAACCTTGTAAACACCAGACGTTTTGAGATCAAAACCCCTCTGATCACAATTCAGGTCAGCCCGGAGTATGCTGATCTTGTGGAGACACGTATTGTGGATGGCAAAAAATGTCTTGTTATCACGGTGGATGATAATGTAACCGTCAACGGAATTCCGGCCAAAACAATGGATCTTGATGAATAAATGCTCCGGATCAGGTATCGTTTCTGTTTGATTACGATTCTGAACTAAAAATGGATTCTGCTTTATTTTTATAATTTTTCATCTGTTGATGTCATCTGGACATTACTTGGAGCCGCACTTGTTTATTTTATGCAGGCTGGTTTTGCAATGTGTGAGGCCGGACTTACGCGTGCCAAAAATAACCGGCAATATTCTTATGAAGAATATGATGGATTTCTGTATCGGAACTCCCGCATTCTGGCTGGTCGGATTTGGCTGATGTTCGGCGGAAGCGGTGCTTTTATCGGAAAACTCGATCCGCTGATCCGCGGAAGTTATCAGTTTGGATCTCTGCCGACCTGGTGTTTCGTCATTTTTCAGACAGTTTTCTGTGCAACATCTGCCACGATCGTTTCCGGTTCCATGGCAGAGCGGACAAATTTCAAAGCTTACTGTTTATATAGTGCCATGATCTCTCTGATCGTCTATCCGATCTCCGGTCACTGGATCTGGGGCGGCGGCTGGCTTTCTCAGCTTGGCTTCCATGATTTTGCCGGAAGTACTGCCGTACATATGGTCGGCGGTGTCACCGCATGCATCGGTGCAAAAATCCTTGGTCCTCGTATCGGAAAATATGACAGGGACGGAAAACCAAAAGCAATCCCCGGTCATAATCTCACCGTTGCCGCACTCGGTGTTTTCATTCTCTGGTTCTGCTGGTTCGGATTTAACGGAGCAAGCACAACTGCAATGTCAACTGATGCCGATCTTACAAAAGCCAGTCTGGTATACATGAAACACAAACCTTTCCGCTGCTATCGCAACCTGTACTGCCATGATCTTTACCTGGGTTCGTTACGGTAAGCCGGATGTTTCCATGACATTAAACGGTGCCCTTGCCGGTCTGGTTTACGGCGGAGGTATCCATTATTTCCTGATCCAGCTGCTCGGTGTTGCCTCTGTTATGCTCTGGGTTATCATTACCATGACCATTATTTTCAAAGTCATCGACAAACTTGTTGGTCTGCGTGTTCCAGCTGATATCGAAATCGAGGGCCTGGACTATCACGAGCATGGTCTGGCAAGTGCTTATGCCGGATTCAACATTTCTGATATTACTGCTACGATGGATGTGAATGAAAATACAGATCTTGGTGAATCTGATTATACGAAAGCAAGCGATTCACAGAAAAATGCCGCCGTCAAAGTAGCCGGTGAAGAACTGGTTGCTGCCAATCCAACCGGCATGTACAAAGTTTCCATCCTTGTAAAACTTTCCCGGTATGACAAACTCCGCAAAGCTCTCAATGAACTTGGTGTCACCGGTATGACCGTTACACAGGTTATGGGCTGCGGTATCCAGAAAGGTTCCGGCGAAAAATACCGTGGTGCCGAAGTTGACGCTACACTCCTCCCAAAAGTTAAAGTAGAAGTCATCGGTGGCAATATCCCGGTGGAAAAAAGTCATCGAAACTGCCAAAAAATGTCTCTATACCGGTCACATCGGCGATGGCAAGATCTTTGTATATGACGTACGGCATGTTGTAAAAGTCCGTACCGGCGAAGAAGATCTGGCGGCTCTGAAAGATGTAGAATAATCGTTTCAGAAAATACAGGATTTTGCAGCTTCAAAGATCTAAGGAATCTCATCTTGAAGTATAACACTCTGCTTTTAAAAACAGGACATTGGGTCTCATCCCCCATTGTCCTGCTTCTTTTCATTGTCATCTCCCATTGTTCTGCTTCTTTTCATTTTTCCCAGTTTGAAACTGTTTGTCGTGTCACATGAAATAACGCCCCAAATTGCTCTTGTGTTAATTGCTGTTCTTTTCGAATTGTTGATATTTGATTTCCAATATTCATAATAATAAGTTCCTCCTTCTGTCCAAATTATATAGGACAGTTGTATATTAAGTAAAGCAAGGATCTGTTTACAGTGCGTGTATTATAATGCAAAGATTCTTTGACATACGTTTTTTTGAAAATTCCGATTGAGATTTCATCTGTTTTAAGAGTTCAGACTTTTCTGAAAGCTATACCTCTTTTAGAATTAACTCGATATCCGACAGACAAAATCATATCCAAATTATAAATTTTGGGTTTTCGTCCCCCTGTACTTCTGTCGGAAAAACCGACAGAAGTCTCATCCAGTTCTCCTGAAGCAAGAATATTTGAAATATGTTCGCTTACTGTAGCGTGCTTAACATCAAACAACACTTCCATTTGTTTTTGCGTCAGCCAAACTGTCTCCTGCTCAGGATTGATTTGAACTTCTATATTGACATCACCATCTGTAAATAATACGATTTCATTCTTCATCTTTTAGTTCCCCTCCACGAATATTTCCCGATAACATTTCTAATGTAGATTTTACTGTATTTTTCAGATTCAGTCCATCTTTTAGTCCCAACCGGTAGAAAAACATTTCTGCACATACACCCATGTAGCTATACCACTGGCCTCAGAGATGATTCCTGTTATGATTTTACGCATGATATCCTCAAATTCTGCTATTTCCTCTTTGGAAACGGTGTCATAGACATCAGGGTATAGTGGTTATCGGAAGCTGGTGCTCAGGATACAACCATCAAGAAAATTGTGGGACACTCCGGCACTATGACTTTGACCAAAAAAGCTTCACCACATATCTAGACATTTCACCAAGAGTTAAGGGTAAAGAAAAACCCCAGAAACACAAGGTTTCTGAGGTTTGATATACTTTTTCGTATTCTCTTTTTGATAATCGAGATTAACGTTTTGAGAACTGTGGTGCACGTCTAGCTGCTTTGAGACCGTATTTCTTACGTTCTTTCATTCTCGGGTCACGTGTCAGGAATCCTGCTTTTTTCAGGACTGGTCTGAACTCGCCATCTACGTGAAGCAGTGCTCTTGAAAGACCATGTCTGATAGCACCGGCCTGACCTGTTGTACCACCACCGCGTACATTTACCAGTACGTCGTATTTATCAGCTGTCTCTGTTGCTACTAACGGCTGACGAACGATTACTTTCAGTGTTTCCAGACCAAAGTACTCGTCGATATCTCTTTTATTGATTGTGATCTTACCTGTACCAGGTACTACATATACTCTTGCGATAGATTTTTTTCTTCTTCCTGTACCGTAGAATTTGTTAGCCACTGTCATTTACCTCCTGTTAAAATGTTAATACTTCTGGCTTCTGAGCTGCATGTTTGTGATCCGGACCAGCATATACAAAAAGTTTTTTGTACATTTCTCTTCCCAGAGGTCCTTTTGGAAGCATACCTTTAACTGCCAGTTCGATAACTCTTTCCGGTTTCTTGTTTAACATTTCTTTCAGAGTTGTCTCTTTCATTCCTCCAACGTAGTCGGAATGTCTGTAGTAAACTTTCTGTTCCAGTTTTTTACCTGTTACTTTGATTTTGTCTGCGTTTGTGATGATTACATAATCACCTGTATCGATAAACGGAGTAAAGATCGGTTTGTTTTTACCTCTTAAGATCTTTGCTACTTCTGATGCTAATCTACCTAATGTATATCCTGTTGCGTCCACTACATACCATTTTCTTTCGATTGTTGCTGGACTAGCCATATAACTTTTCATGGGGTAACCTCCTGATTGATATTCCATTATGAGTTTCTATAGTAAAATGTCGTTACCGGGGCTTGGATCAGACATTTACATACTTCGTCACATTGCTTAATTATATTATACAGACCCGTGTGTGTCAACCTTTTTTTACATTTTTTTTACGATTCTTATGAACCTTTTTTACGATTGTGAGTCTGCAAAGCACGGAATGATCCACCGGTATCGCAGTTTTAATTTTTAACCTCAACATCTTAACACTTAAAAGAAGATTTCCGCACATCATTGAACATCACCACTACCATCAAAAGCATCAGAATCATCAGTCCGACAAAATGTACCATTCCTTCTTTCTCGGGATCGATCCGTTTCCCACGGATCAGCTCAATGATCAGAAAGACCAGTCTGCCGCCGTCCAGTGCCGGGATTGGCAGAAGGTTCATGACACCCAGGTTTGCTGTCAGAAGGATCGATATGTTCAGCATATTCAGCCATACATAGAAACCTCCGGAGGACTGTGACTCCTGATACGTCTCTCCGATGTAACTCACAACACCGACCGGACCGGACATATCATTGATGCTCGCCTGACCGGTAAAGAGCATTTTAATACTCTCGATTGTCAGCTGAATCCAATATTTTACTTCATAGGCACTGTATTTCAAGGTGCCGAGGATACCGCATTTTTCGCGGTAATTGGAACTGCAGCTGATACCGAAAATGTAGCGACCGCTCTCATTTGCAACCGGATCCATCTGAACGGTGATATCTTTGCCGTCGCGTTCTACCGTCATCGTCACGGACTGTTTCTGATGAAAGGTCACATAGTTGGTTACTTCTCTTGCCACATGGATATTGCTGTGATTGATCTTTTTAACAATATCGCCTTCTTTCAGGCCTGCTTCTGCTGCCGGGTATCCGTCACTCACCTGCAGGATCACCGGTTTATCGTACCCGATACTTCCTATAATAAACAGGGACAGTACAAATGCCAGGATAAAGTTAAATACCGGACCTGCTGCAATAACTGAAATCCTTGCCCATACGGATGCCGCTGCAAATGCTCCCGGTTCCATCGTTCCTTCATCTTCTCCAAGCATCATGCAGGAACCGCCAAACGGCAGAAGTTTCCAGGAATATTTTGTTCCTCCTTTGTCAAAGCTTAACAGTCTCGGTCCCATTCCCAGAGAAAATTCCACAACCGTAATGCCATTTTTCTTCGCCAGCAGGAAATGTCCGAATTCGTGAAAAAGAACAATCAGGCTGAAGATCAACAATGCTATAATTATGCTCAATTTACCACCTGCTTTCAATCATTTCATAAGTTTCCTGTTCACACTGCAGGATCTGTTCCACCGTTGGAGCTTCAATCACTTTGTGTGCATCCATACAGGTTTTGATGATCTCGTAAATATCCAGAAAACCGATCTTGCGGTTCAAAAATTTGCTGACTGCACGCTCGTTTGCCGCATTAAATACAGTCGGCATGGAGCCGCCTGCTTTTGCCGCTGCAAAGGCCAGCGGAAGTCCTTCGAAATTCTCCATATCCGGTTTTTCGAAGGTGATCTGTGACAGGCTCCAGAAATCCAGACGTTCTCCGGCAGATATTCCCGATCTGGATAGAACAGTGCATACTGGATCGGAAGCTTCATATCCGGGGTTCCAAGCTGGGCGATCACCGCACCGTCTTTGTACTGCACCATGGAATGGATGATGCTCTGCGGCTGGATCACAACCTGGATCTGATCCAGTTCCACATCAAACAGCCATTTTGCCTCCATCACTTCCAGTCCTTTGTTTACCATACTCGCAGAATCAATCGTGATCTTATGTCCCATCGACCAGTTTGGATGTTTCAGTGCATCCTCAAGCTGCACATGTTTCAAAAATGCTTTATCTTTTCCGCGGAACGGACCGCCGGATGCTGTCAGCAGGATTTTGTCGATCTGTGTTTTCTTTTCTCCGTTTAAGGACTGGAAAATCGCACTGTGCTCGCTGTCCACCGGAAGGATCTTTACGTTGTATTCTTTTGCCAGAGGCATAATGATATGACCGGCAGTTACAAGTGTCTCTTTGTTTGCAAGTGCAATATCCTTTCCTGCTTTTATTGCTGCAATGGTCGGGCGTATCCCGATCATGCCAACGATCGCTGTCACCAGCACTTCTGCTTCTTCCATTTGTGCGATCTCAAGAAGTCCCTCCATGCCGGAAACGATCTTTACCGGAAGGTCTGCGGTACGGATCCGCAGCTCCTTTGCTTTTTCTTCGTCCCAGACAGCTACAATCTGCGGATGAAACTCGCGGATCTGGCTCTCCAGCTGTGTAATATTATGACCTGCTGCCAGTGCTTTTACGCAGAGCCTTTCCGGATTGGCACGCACCACATCCAGCGTCTGCGTTCCGATCGATCCGGTTGAACCCAAAACTGCTATATTTTTCATTTGTTCCTCCTTATCTCATCATAAACATGGAAAGATAATAAATAACCGGTGCAGTAAAGATCACACTGTCAAAACGATCCATGATCCCGCCATGTCCCGGTATCAGTGTACCGTAGTCTTTGATGTTGTGATTACGCTTGATCGCTGATGCTGCCAGATCTCCGACCATGGAGATCAGTGCTCCGACTGCACAGATGATCGCATAGGTGATCACCGGATTTTCTGCCTCCAGATGACTGCCTACGACTGCCGCATAGATGGCTCCCAGAAGTGCCGCACCAACAACACCGCCGACGGCTCCTTCCACGGATTTCTTCGGGCTTAAAACCGGAGACATTTTGTGTTTCCCGATCAGCATGCCGACACAGTAAGCACAGGTATCACATCCCCAGGAACACAGAAAGATCAGCCATACAAGAAATGCTCCGTCGCGGATCATCCTGGTCTGATAAATGTAGGACAGCATGACACCCACATAGACCACACCGAAAAAGGCTGCCATCACCTGTTCTGCATGATATTTCGGATAAGAAAACACATAGACAAACATCATGGCGATCAGCACAATGATCAAGTTCATCATCGCATACTCCGAATATCCGAGACTCAGCAGAATATAATGTAAGATCACGCCCAGATATCCCACCACTGCCAGCAGGTTTTCACCCTGTTTCTGTACCTTCACTGCACGATACAGTTCAAACATACCGATCAGCGATACGATGGTCAGTGTTCCGTACAAAATCCAGCCTCCGCTGCAGATTGTCAGAAGTGCCACTGCCACCAGAACGATACCGCTGATAAGTCTTGTCACAAACATATCTTATTCTCCTTTCACACCGCCATATCTGCGTTCTCTTCCATTATATTTCTCAATGGCCTTTAACAGTTCTTCTTTATTGAATGCCGGCCACGGAACTTCCGTGAAATAGAACTCCGAATAAGCCAGCTGCCACAGCAGATAGTTGGACAGACGCAGCTCACCGCTGGTGCGAATCAGAAGATCCGGATCTGGTATCTCTCTCGTATCCAGATATGCAGAGAAGAGATCTTCTGTGATGTCTTCCGGTTTTACTGCCCCGTCTACGCAGTCCTGACTGAGCTGCCGGATCGCACGCACGATTTCATCACGGCTTCCATAGTTGATCGCAAGGTTAAAATTCAGCCCGGTATTGTTTTTGGAAGACTCAACCAGTTCTTTTAAGCTCTCCTGCAGATCATCTGCAAGTGCCGTCGGATCTCCGAGAACACGGACTTTCATATTATTTTCCCTTGCTGTCTTGATACAGGTCTTTGTATAGCTTCGGAAAAGCTTCATCAGCCCGTCAACTTCTTCTCTGGAACGTTTCCAGTTCTCAGTCGAAAACAGATAGACCGTCAGATATTTGATGCCGATATCATAAGCGTCACGGCAGATTTTTTCCAGATTCTTGGCACCGCGTGCATGCCCGTAATTACGCGGCATCCCTTTGCTCTTTGCCCAGCGTCCGTTGCCGTCCAGAATGATTGCTACATGTTGTGGAATATTCATACACAAAACCTCCTGTGTGCAAAAAAGCAGGGATGCCACACTGCAACATCCCTGTATTTACCCAATATTTACCTTCTAAGACTACACGGTCATGATCTCTTTTGATTTCTCCTCGATAGCCTTGTCGATATCCTTGATGTACTTGTCTGTCAGCTTCTGGACATTTTCTTCCAGCTCTTTGACTTCGTCCTCGGATACCTCTTTTCCCTTTCCAAGTTTCTTGAATGCATCGTTTGCGTCACGTCTGATATTACGAACAGCAACTTTTGCACCCTCGCCTTTTTTCTTCACTTCTTTTACCAGATCTTTTCTTCGTTCCTCTGTCAGTTCCGGGAATACCAGACGGATCACTTTTCCGTCGGTATTCGGATTGATGCCAAGGTCGGATGTCTGGATCGCTTTGCAGATCTCTTTGATCAGAGATGCATCCCACGGCTGGATCTGGATCATACGCGGCTCCGGAACGGTAACGTTTCCTACCTGCTGAAGTGGCGTCGGTGTTCCGTAGTACTCTACGGTGATACGATCCAGTACGTGCGGATTGGCACGACCTGCACGGATCGCTCCGAACTCTTCGAGCAGATTGTTATATGATTTTGTCATTTTGACATCGTATGCTTTGATTCTTTCATCCATTTCTGATTCCTCCTGTATTCTGGTATTATACGGTAACTTTTGTTCCGTTGAATTTGCCGTTTACGGTATTGACTATGCTGTTCTCTTCGTTCAGCCCGAAAACAAGCATCGGCATCTTGTTTTCCATGCAGAGAATGGACGCTGCCATATCTACTACGCCCAGTTTGCGGTCGATGACTTCCTGAATAGAGATTTCATCGTATTTTTTTGCATCCGGGTTGGTCTTTGGATCACTGTCATATACACCATCAATGGATTTTGCGAGCAGGATCACATCTGCCTCAATCTCAATGGCACGAAGCACGGTTGCTGTATCGGTGGAAAAATACGGATGTCCGGTACCTCCTGCAAAGAAAGATACAATCCCTTTTTCAAAATATTTATTGACACGGTCTTTTGAGAAAAGTTTTGTAAACGCTCCGCATGCAAACGGTGTCAGGATCTGTGTTTTCATTCCGACAGAACGGAAGATCTCCGATACATAAATGCAGTTCATGACCGTTGCCAGCATTCCGATCTGATCCGCTTTTGTGCGGTCGATATTCTCACTGGAGCGGCCTCTCCAGAAGTTACCGCCGCCGATCACGATGCTGACTTCCAGACCTGCATCGACAATCTCTTTTACCTGTTTTGCTACTTTTGTAACGGTCGGCTCATCAAAGCCATATGTTTATCACCTGCAAGTGCTTCGCCGCTTAATTTCAATAATACTCTTTTCATTCTGCACCTCAATCTGTTTTTTTGTTTCGAGACAGTTTATGTGTCTGTTTACCTGAAACTTTCTGCTGAGAGTATATCATATTTCCTTTGAAACTACAACTAAGAATTCTCCGAGTACTTCCACGGATTTTTCCTTCGGTCGGCATATTTTTTTGCACCGGAAGAGAACCTCCGCAAATTTTGCTATACTTTTTCCCGCGTTTTTGTTATAATCACGCTTGGTATCCGCACAGCATACGATCTGTTGCCCGTCGGATACCCGGTAACTCAGAAACATAACCTGAATATGGGAGATATCATATGAATGCAACTTTATTTCTGGATGCTGCACTGGACGCACTGCTTGACAGTCTTCGCATGCTTCCCTTTTTATTTGTAGCTTTTCTGATCCTGGAAGCCCTCGAACACTATTCCAGTAACCGGCTGACGCATTTCTTTCAGCACAAAAAAGGCGGACCGGCCATCGCATCCCTGCTTGGCTGCATCCCTCAGTGTGGATTTTCCACTCTGATCTCAAGCCTTTACTGCGGAGGCATTGTCACAGTCGGAACCTTGATCGCTGTATACTTATCCACTTCGGATGAAGCGATCCTGATCCTTCTTGCACATCCGGATCGGGCCGGTGTGGTCGGAAAGCTTCTGCTCGCCAAACTGATCATCGCCATTCCTGCCGGATATCTGGTTGATTTTATCTGGAACAGATGGAGACATCCTCAGAAACACGTCGAGGATCTCTGTGACCACTGCGGATGTCACGATCATCACGGTATTATAAGGCCGGCACTGAATCACACGTTAAAGCTTTTTGCTTTTATCCTTGTGTTCAATGCCGTTCTGAATCTCCTGCTCGAAGGGATCGGGCTGGAATCACTCTCGAAAGCCCTGCTTGGCGGGACTGTCTTCCAGCCGTTTCTGACTGCACTGCTTGGGCTGATTCCGAACTGTGCAGCTTCTATCCTGATCACGCAGCTCTTCCTGGAAGGTGCGATTAGTTTTGGTTCTGCCGTTGCCGGTCTGTGCACCGGTGCCGGAATTGGACTTGTAGTCTTGTTTAAAACCAGTCGGAATAAAAAAGAATGTTTTGCCATTACCGGTATTCTCTATCTGATCGCTGTGATCGCCGGAATGATCCTGCAGCTGATCGGATAAAACATCCGCATCCGCTTACAGGCACTCTGGCTTCTATTTGATGTCCAGTTTGGCAAAAGCCGCCGCAAACGCGTTATTTAACGGTTCGGCGGCTTCTTTTTGCTGTTTTTTCAGATAACTCTGCACATCCCGTTTGCTGACACCTGCTCCTTCCTTTTCTCTTCGGTTTTTAAATGCTGAAAGTTTCTCTTTGTATCCGCATTTGCAGATAAATGTCTGATCTTCTCCTTTTCCGTACAGTTCCATCTTTTTATGGCATTTCGGGCATCTCGCATTGGATGTTCTGGAAAGAGTTTCCCGATAGCCGCATTCCCTGTCCTGACATACCAGCATTTTGCTGTTCTTTCCATTGACCGCAAGCAGTCTTTTGCCGCACTGCGGGCATTTCTTGTTGGTCAGGTTATCGTGGCGGAAGGTCTGTGTGCCTGCTTTGATCTCACGGATCAGTTCTTCGGTATAATCGCTGATTTCCGCAATAAATGCTTTTTCCTGTAAGTTTCCTTTTGCAATGCCGGAAAGCTTCATTTCCCAGGCTGCCGTCAGCTCCGGTTTTTTCAGTTCGGACGGAACCAGCTCCAGCAGCTGTTTTCCTTTTCCGGTCACATGGATCTCATTTCCCTTTTTCTCCATCAGGAAAGAGTTAAACAATTTATCAATGATATCGGCTCTTGTCGCTACCGTACCAAGTCCGCCCGTCTCACCCAGTGTTTTTGCCGCTTTTGCATCTTTGCTTTCCATGTAGCGGACCGGATTTTCCATGGCGGAGAGCAGCGTTGCCTCCGTAAAATAAGCCGGCGGCGTTGTCTTTCCGGTTGTAACTGTCACTTTTGCGACCGGCATACTATCGCCCTTTTTCACGGACGCAGCGTCTGTTCTTTCGGTGCCGCTGCCAAATCGTCCGCTTCTTCCCATTCTTCATCCGTTTCAAGATTTTCATAGGCTTCTTTCCAGCCTGGCTCTTCACAATCTTGCCTTTTGCCGTAAAACTCTCTCCTGCCAGCTCGCCGGTAAATACGGTCTGATCATACTCAAATGCCGGAAGCAGTACCGCCAGGAATCTGCGTACCACCAGATCATAGACTTTACGCTCTTCGTTCGTCATTGCCTGCAGATCCACAAACTGTTCGGTCGGAATGATTGCATGATGATCTGTCACTTTTTTGTTATCCACAAAAGAAGCATTTTTCCGGATCGGACGCATGGAAAGGCTCCCCGCCAGTTTGCGGTAAGGTCCGACACTGCATGCCTTTAAACGTTCTTTTAAAGTATCTGCCACATCGGTTGTGATGTATCGGGAATCGGTTCGCGGATAAGTCAGTACTTTATGGCTTTCATAAAGCCGCTGCATGATATTTAAGGTTTCTTTTGCCGAATATCCAAAACGTTTGTTGGCATCTCTTTGCAGCTCTGTCAGATCATAAAGTCCCGGTGCAAATGTTTTTTTTGCTGTTGTTTTCACCTCTTTTGATGATCATTTTTTTGCCGCTTTTAATCTCTGCTTTTACTTTTTTCTCCATTTCATCCACTCTCTGTTTCTGAAATGTGCAGTAACCGGAGCTTTTTGCATCTTTCCAGGTGAAACGCACGCCGCCGGATAAAATCTGCATGCCATAATATTCCTTCGGTACAAAACTGCGGATCTCTTTCTCGCGGTGTGCCACCATCGCAAGTGTCGGTGTCTGGACACGTCCGCAGGACAACTGTGCATTGTATTTGCAGGTCATCGCTCTGGTAGCATTGATGCCGACCAGCCAGTCCGCTTCTGCCCTGGCTTTTGCCGCATGGTAAAGATTGTTGTACGCTCTGCCGTCACGCAGGTTTGCAAATCCTTCGCGGATGGCTTTGTCTGTGACTGAGGAGATCCACAGACGTTTGATCGGCTTTTTGCATTCTGATTTTTCCAGAATCCAGCGTGCTACCAACTCTCCTTCTCTTCCGGCATCGGTCGCAATGATAATCTGATTTACATCCTTGCGGAACAGCTGCTTTTTCACCAGCCCATATTGCTTTGCCGTCTGTCTGATAACAACAAGCTGCATTTTTTCCGGCATCATCGGCAGTGTTTCCATGTCCCATTTGCTGTATTTTTTATCGTATTCTTCCGGATCTGCAAGCGTCACCAGATGTCCCAGTGCCCAGGTTACAATGTACTTGTCCCCCTCGAGTGCTCCCGGAATGTTTTTGCTGCAATGTAAAACTCTTGCAATATCTCTTCCCACAGAAGGTTTTTCTGCGATCACTAATGATTTCATATGCTTCTTCCTCTTTTCTTCTATTTTGTTTTGGGTTTTATCTGATGATCAGTCGCTGTGTATGATATCTGAACTTGTTTGCTTTGTTCCTTGTGCGGACCTGAAATCTATTGTAAACGAAATTTTCGCTCATGTCACGAAGTTTAAGTCGAACATATTTTAGTCGGAGAGTCAAGCGGATACTCTCAATGAAAGCAGAGAACTTGCCTGATTTGATCAAATATCTGACTGTGATATATTTCAGCCTGTTTTCAGTTTTTTATGCTATACTGATGATGCCAGGGTTACAGAATTTCGCAAGTACGCAGTACAGAGCAATTCGTATGGCATCATCAATTATAATATTCATTCGCAGGCACTGTTTACAATGGCTGATCTTATCTGCTGCCGAAAGCAACAATGTGGAGGCTTATATTTCGTTCTTACGCAAGAAATTCCACTATCTGGATTCGAAAGTCACGATCGGAACTGTCCGCAAAGTCTGCTACCGGCTGGAAAGTGAGGAAACATCATGATCAAAAAACTGCGTCGCAAATTTGTGATCATCAACATGTCCCTGGTTGCCGTGATCCTCTGTGTGGTGCTTGGCATGTTCTGTTTCACCCGTGTACACGCTTTTCGTGCAGAAAGTGAAATAGCAATCCGGCATTCTGTCCACAATACCGGAAAGGCCATCCCGGAAGAAGACCTGCCACATCTGTTTGAACGCTTTTACCGCACCGACAAATCGCGAGCCCGCACGGACGGCGGTTATGGACCTGGCCTTGCCATCGCTCAGACCATAGCAAAAAACCACCGTGGTAAGATCACGGTGGTCAGTGCCAAAAATCTCGGTACTTCTTTTACGGTCACATTTCCTGTGTCAAAAGAAAAAGAATCTGCCTGATTTCTGATATTTATTTCTCATGTTTAGCTGCAAAACGCTCTGACTGTTCCTGGATCAGTGCTGCATCTTCAAAATAATTGATACGCATCGCACGCTTCACTTCAGCCATCGTTTCTGCTGCTGCTTTTCTTGCTTCTTCGCTTCCTTTTTTCAGGATCTCATAGATCTCCGGAATGTGCTGTTCCAGCTCTTTTCTTTTTGCACGGATCGGTCCCAGCTCTTCCTGCATCACAGCATTGAGGAAACGTTTTACTTTTACATCTCCAAGTCCGCCCCTCTGATAATGTGCTTTCAGCTCATCCAGATTTTTATAGTCCGGCAGGTAACGCTCAAAATGTTCCGGTCTGCTGAATGCATCCAGATAAGTAAAGACTGCGTTTCCTTCTACGCTACCCGGATCAGACACTTTGATATGGTTCGGATCGGTGTACATACTCATGATCTTCTGGCGAACTTCTTCTTCTGTATCGGACAGATAGATGCAGTTGCCAAGAGACTTGCTCATCTTCGCCTTACCGTCCGTACCCGGCAGGCGGCAGCATACTTCATTCTCCGGGATCAGTGCGGTCGGCTCTACCAGTGTCTCGCCGTATACGCTGTTGAATTTGCGGACGATCTCTCTTGCCTGCTCGATCATCGGCAGCTGGTCTTCTCCTACCGGAACAGTCGTTGCCTTGAAAGCTGTGATATCGGATGCCTGGCTGATCGGTAGGTGAAAAATCCTACCGGGATGCTTGTCTCAAAATTACGCATCTGAATCTCAGTCTTAACGGTTGGGTTTCTCTGCAGTCTGGAAACAGTAACCAGATTCATATAGAAAAAGGAGAGCTCTGCCAGCTCCGGAACCTGTGACTGAATAAAAATCGTACATTTTTCCGGATCCAGTCCGCAGGAAAGATAATCCAGTGCTACCTCAATAATATTCTGACGGATCTTCTCCGGATTGTCTGCATTGTCCGTCAGTGCCTGTGCATCTGCGATCATGATAAAAATCTTGTCGTACTCTCCGGAATTCTGCAGCTCAACTCTGCGTTTCAGAGATCCAACATAATGTCCTACGTGAAGTCTGCCGGTCGGTCTGTCGCCGGTCAAAATGATCTTTTCCATCTTTATTCCTCCTGAAATGCAGCCTGAAAACCGCATTTAATCATCTGATTTCTCTGTCCTCTAGTATAGAACAGACGAGGCTGCAACGTCAATCCTTTTTTCCACTCTGCCAAAAAACAGACTCCTGTATTCTTTCTTGATACAGGAGTCTGTTTTCATTACTTTAATTTGAGAATATCCGTCTTCGGCGGATTTCACTTAACATGCTGCCAGGATTTTCCCATTTGGATTGTTTTCGAATCATTATGGCGTGACTATTTTACAAAATCACTTCTCATCCACCACCTGGAACACGTAAAACTTCAGATAATAAGACTCTTCTGCCGCCCACAAAATCGGGTGATCCGGTGCTTGGGTGCGGTACTCGACCTGACGCAGGCGTTTGTGGACATTTCTTGCCGCCTGATGGATGGTCTGTGTGAACAGTTCATAGGTCATAAAGTGTGAGCAGGAACAGGTTGCCAGGAAACCTCCGTCACGCACCAGTTTCATCGCACGCAGGTTGATCTCACGGTAGCCTTTCACGGCATTTTTTACGGAATTTCTGGACTTGGTGAAAGCCGGCGGATCGAGGATGACCACATCGAATTTCTCCCCTTTTTCTTCCAGTTCCGGGAGAAGCTCAAAGACATCTCGGCAGATAAATTTCACGCGGTCTCCATGCCGTTTAACTTGGAGTTCAGTATTGCCTGCTCTACGGCAAGTTCAGAAGCATCAACTCCTGTCACTTCTTTTGCCCCGCCATATCCGGCATTTAAGGCAAAGGATCCGGTGTGTGTAAAGCAGTCGAGCACTTTTGCATCTTTGCAGAGATGCTGGATCGCTTTTCGGTTGTATTTCTGATCGAGGAAGAATCCTGTTTTCTGTCCGTCTTTGACATCGACCATGTAGCGGACACCGTTTTCTTCGATCTCCACGTTGGTATCAAACGGTTCTCCGATAAATCCCTTGTACAGCTCCATGCCTTCCTGACGGCGTACTTTTGCATCGCTTCGCTCATAGACACCGCGGATCTTGATGCCGTCTGCTGCCAGGACTTCTTTTAGCAGCTCCACGATCTGATCTTTCAGGCGGTCAATGCCAAGTGCCAGGGACTGTACGACCAGCACATCGGAAAATTTATCTACCACCAGTCCCGGCAGAAAGTCTGCCTCGCCGAAGATCACACGGCAGCTTCCGGTATCGCTGACTTTTTTGCGGTAATCCCATGCCTCCTGCACACGCATCTTCAGAAACGCCTCATCAATCTCCTGATGACGGTTTCTTGTCATCATCCGCACACGGATTTTGGAATTGCGGTTGATAAAGCCTTTGCCAAGTCCGTAGCCGTCAAAATCATGTACTGCCACGATATCTCCGTCCTCAAAGCTTCCGAGGATACTTGCGATCTCATTGTCAAAGATCCACAGTCCTCCTGATTTCAACATTCTTCCTTCGCCCTTTTTCAGGGTAACGATTGCTTCGCTCATTCTTTTTTTCTCCTTATCTATCCTACCAGGTCAAACAGCGACAGCTGGTTGCTCTCTGGCAGATCGCCAGAATTCCCAGATCATCCATCAGGTCGATGACTGTCTTGCTGACTTTTGTCCGGTCTCTGAAATCATCTTTTGATAAAAAATTTTCCTTCTTTTGCCGCATCCATAACGGCATCCGCAGCCTTCTCTCCAAGACCCTCGATCGTACTTAACGCCGGCATCAACTTGCCGTCGATGATCTTAAAACGTCTCGCATCTGCCTGATAGAGATCAAGTGGCAGAAAATCATAACCTCTGGCATACATTTCCTGCACGATCTTCATGTCTTTCATGGAATCCTGCTCTTTTTTGGAGAGTGCATCGCCTTTTTTGCGATATTCGTCCATGTAGTGAAGCAGTTTTTCCTGTCCCTGACACATCAGCTCATAGCTGAATGCAGAAGCTCGTATACTGAAATATGCCGCATAATATGCCAGCGGATAAAAAATCTTGTACCAGGCAATGCGGAATGCCATCATAACATAAGCTGCCGCATGTGCTTTCGGGAACATGTATTTGATCTTTTTGCACGACCAGATATACCAGTCCGGCACATCGTGTGCCAGCATCTCCTCTTCCCACTCCGGTTTCAGTCCTTTCCCCTTTCGCACGCTCTCCATGATCGTGAAGGACTGCTCGCTGTCCAGCCCTTTTCCGATCAGATAAGTCATGATGTCATCTCGTGTACAGATTGCCGTGGAAATGGTTGCCTTGCCTTCTTCGATCAGGGTCTGTGCATTTCCAAGCCATACGTCTGTTCCATGGGACAGACCGGAAATGCGGACCAGATCTGAAAAGCTCTGCGGTTTGGTATCCACAAGCATCTGGATAACGAAATCGGTTCCAAACTCCGGAATACCAAGCGAACCGAGCGGACATCCTCCAAGCTGCTCTGGTGTAACGCCAAGTGCCTCCGTGCTGACAAAAAGCGACATGACTTCTTTATTGTCCAGTGGAATGTCCTGTGCATTGATGTCTGTTAAATCCTCCAGCATACGGATCATCGTCGGATCATCGTGTCCGAGAATATCGAGCTTCAAGAGGTTGTGGTCAATGGAATGGTAGTCGAAATGCGTCGTTATAATATCCGTTGTCATATCGTTTGCCGGGTGCTGCACCGGTGTGAACGAATCAATCTCCTCGCCAAGAGGCAGAACGATAATACCGCCCGGATGCTGCCCCGTTGTCCTTCGCACGCCGGTACATCCTTTTACGATACGGTTGATCTCGCAGGTACGCTTCCGCTCGCCGCGTTCTTCGTAATAATTTTTCACGTAACCAAATGCCGTCTTTTCGGCAAGCGTACCGATCGTTCCGGCACGGTAAGTCTGGCCTTTTCCGAAAATAACCTCGGTATAGCGGTGAGCATTTCCCTGATAATCACCGGAGAAATTCAGGTCGATATCCGGCTCTTTGTTTCCCTTAAATCCAAGAAATGTTTCAAATGGAATATCAAATCCTTCTTTTCGAAGCTTCGCTCCGCAGACCGGGCAGGTCTTATCCGGCATGTCACATCCGGCTCTTCCTGCATAGCTTTCACATCCTCGGAATCAAAATCGCTGTAGTGGCATTTCTCACAATAATAATGCGGACGCAGCGGATTTACCTCGGTGATCCCCGCCATCGTCGCTACGAACGAAGATCCGACCGAACCTCGTGATCCTACCAGATAGCCGTCCTCGTTCGACTTCCACACCAGTTTCTGTGCGATGATGTACATAACGGCAAACCCATTGGAAATGATAGAGTTCAACTCTCTCTCCAGTCGCTCGACAACGACTTCCGGAAGATCCTCGCCATAAATCTCATGGGCACGGTTGTAGCAGATCTCACGCAGACTTTTGTCCGAATCCGGGATGACCGGCGGACATTTATCCGGTCTTACCGGCGATATTTTTTCGCACATATCGGCAATCTTGTTCGGGTTTGTGATCACGACCTCTTCTGCTTTTTCACTGCCAAGATATTCAAACTCTTTGAGCATCTCTTCTGTGGTACGCAGGTAAAGCGGTGCCTGTTCGTCGGCATCGGTAAATCCTTTGCCCGCCATAATAATGCGGCGGTAAACTTCATCCTCCGGATTTAAGAAATGCACATCGCAGGTCGCCACGACCATTTTGTTGAACTCTTCTCCGAGTTTTACGATCTTGCGGTTGATCTCCTGAAGATCTTCGATCGTCTCCACATCGGTCTTGTCGCTTCGAGCATAAAAGCATTGTTGCCGATCGGCTGGATCTCCAGATAATCATAGAAATTGACCAGCCTTGCGATCTCCTGATCCGAGCGATGGTTTAACACAGCCTGATACAGTTCGCCCGCTTCACAGGCAGAACCAAGCAATAGTCCCTCTCTGTGACGCACAAATTCGCTCTTCGGGATCAGCGGTCTTCGGTTATAATATTTCAAATGTGAACAGGAAACCAGGCGGTAGAGATTGATACGTCCAAGATCGTTTGTCGCCAGCAAAATTGCATGGTGCGACGGACTCTTGCGGATCTTATCCACGGAAGTACGACCCAGCTCATTGACTCCATCCAGCGTTGTAATATCTCTCTGCTGAAGCATTTCAATAAATTTCACAAAAATCTCTGCCGTACATCCGGCATCATCAACGGCTCGATGATGGTTCTCCAGTGATACTTTCAGTGCCTTTGCAACCGTATCCAGCTTAAAACGGTTCAGTTGCGGCATCAACACCCTTGCAAGTGCTACGGTATCGACAACCGTAAATTCTTTTTCAATGCCCTGCCGTTTGCAGTTTGCTTCGATAAATCCCATGTCAAACGATGCATTGTGTGCGACCATCACGCATCCTTCCGAAAATTCCAGGAACTTCGGCAGGATTTCTTCGATTGTCGGAGCGTCGAGCACCATGTTGTCGTTGATGCTGGTCAGCTCCTCGATCCGATACGGGATCGGCACTTCCGGGTTGACAAAGGTGCTGAATTTATCCGTGATCTTACCATTTACCACTTTGACGGCACCGATCTCGATGATCTTGTTTGCCACCGTACTGAAACCGGTTGTCTCCAGGTCGAAGACTACATAGGCATCCTCCAGGCTTTGATTTCTGGAATTGACAACGAGGTCCTGCAGGTCATCCACCAGATAAGCCTCACATCCGTAAATGATCTTAAAGTCCTCATCCGGCGAAACCGCGTGGTTCGCATCCGGGAAAGCCTGCACAACACCGTGATCTGTGATGGCGATCGCCTTATGTCCCCAGGATTTTGCCCGGTTTATGATGTCTTTTACATCGGAAACGCCATCCATATCACTCATTTTTGTGTGACAGTGCAGTTCCACACGTTTCTCCGGCCAGGTGTCCACCCTCTGTTTGCGGAAATCCTGGATTTTTTGATACCAAACACCGAACCGATACTGAGCTGTCCGTCAAACCGGTCGATTGTCGTCACGCCGCGGATTTTCAGAAACGCACCGGTTTTGATATCTTTTAAAATCTCCGGCACCTGCTCTGTCTGTGCAAAAATCTTGATCACAATGGTATCTGTAAAGTCGGTCACTTCCATCATAATAATTGTTTTATTATTACGGATGTCACGCGTCTCCAGCGTCTGTACCTGTCCGCGGATCGTCACTTCACCCATCTCTCCCTGGATCTGCTCGATCGCCAGAGATTCACTTTCAAAGTCACGTCCGTAAAGCACATCCGGATTGTCCGAGCGACGCACGCTGCGAGGTCCGTCTCCTCTGGAAAATCCAGAACGGAATCCTCCTTTTCCCTGGAAATTTCCTCTGCTTTTTGGCATATCTGCTGCTTGTTTCTCGACTTTTTTCTCGCTCTTTCCGTCGTTTTTCTTTTCTGGTTTTGCTTTCTCTTTTTTCGCCGCTTCTGCCTTTCCTTCCGCTTTTGCAGCCTCCACCTGTCCGTTTTCTTCCGGCAGATTCTGAGGCTCTTCCGGATTACCAAGCACGGCATTTTGCAGGATCGCATCGACTTCCTGCTGAATACGCAGCTCGCTGTTTTTATGCGACTTGCTCTCCACCGGCTCTTTGAAAACAGTCTGCACCTTAAAATGCATGCCGCAGCGTTCGCAGAAAATTTTCTCCAGGATCTGCAAAAGCTCCTCAAGACGCTCTTCCGCTATCACATTCTTTTCGATGGTCAGCGTCATCTCATCGTCCGCTATGAAAGTACATTCTGCCTGACGCAGAATGCTGTAAAGGAAGATATTATAATCTCTGATTTCAGATAGAATACTGCTCTCATACTCCTGCATCAGCGTTCTTGGCGTATATTGTCTGGATAACTGAAATTTGACAATGATCTTTACGTCCATCGATGCATTGCCAAAAATCTGTCTTCGTATCTCATGCTCCGTATCCTGCACGGACTGCCAGTACAAAAGCCTCGGGCTTTCCAGATATACCCTCATTCTGTCTCTTGCAGAAGTGACGGTTACTCTCGTAACCGTCGCCTGAGAAAGTAATCCTCTTAAGTTGTCATTTACCTTTAAAGTCGGAAATACATCAAAAAACTCTTTAGGCATGAATCTCATTCCAGTGAAGAAGCTCTTCTCTGAGAGCATCCAGAAGTTCACTCTCAGGCACTTTCTTCACCACTTCCCCCTTCCTGATCAAAAGACCTTCGCCTTTTCCGCCGGCGATCCCGATATCCGCTTCTTTCGCTTCGCCAGGTCCATTTACCACGCAGCCCATGACCGCAACTTTGATATCCAGTGGAATTATCTTCTACCATATTTTCAACTTTGTTTGCCAAGACCGATTCAGATTCGATCTGTGT
>ENA-OQAZ01000312-OQAZ01000312.1-human-gut-metagenome-genome-assembly--contig:-NODE-312-length-27517-cov-4.847426_pt1 | contig 27517 bp, 36 predicted proteins | sample MGYA00242737_ERZ504531 | MGnify/ENA primary metagenome ERZ504531 (study PRJEB26092, sample SAMD00036244) | human gut metagenome | host: Homo sapiens | study: EMG produced TPA metagenomics assembly of... | reverse complement strand
AAGCTTCCGTGTTCCCCTCAGGCCAGCTTAGTTGGATCCCAGCAGCTTCTTCTTCCTCATCGCCCAGCTGGTCAAGTACGTCCTTCCGGTTTGTGGCTTGCATGGTGCGCTCCTGCTACCGATGCAAGCCCGTTGGGGCATTTCAGCACCGCAAGATGGCCTCACTCGCCAGCGCGTGACGTGAATATTTGCGGTTCTGTTCCCGGTACCGGAGCGTTGTGTATTTTTCCAGGCGCTGTCCGGGCTCCGGCAAAAGTTCCATAATAGGCCCGGCAAAGCAACAGCTCAATTCACCAATATCATGCACCCACCCCAAAAAGCAGGCGGTCTGTGTCAGCAGGTCCTCGTCCAGCTCGATATGCTGACGGACGCTTTCCGGCAGCCACTTCTGCACCAGATACACCATAATACCCGCCGTATCCCTCAGATGCATCCAGAGCGGCAGCCAGAAACCGCTGTTCACCGGGTCTGTTTTGCCTGCAAACAGCCGCACTTCGTAGGGAATACCTCGTTGTTTCATCCTGTTCCACCTCCACTGCAGTCAGGGAAATCGCATTTTCCGCATCATCGGGGTTTCTCTGAGGATAGAATAGCACGCAAAAAGTCCTATAAAACGGATGTTTGCTGCTTTTTTCATGGTTTTTTCAGTTTTTTTGATGTTTGCCGTTTTCCGGCTATTACCCCCGCAAGGCGGGGAAAGTGTTGCTCCCTATCAAGCATTCGGAGCACATCCGCTGATGCGGATCCCAGAGATAATACATATCAAGCATTGTTCTAAATCTCTGTACACCAATATTACACCTTTTTTCTCAGCTTTACAAGCAGATCCTTCAGATTCAGCAAATGACACAAAAACCGTCCCGGCTTTCTGTTACAGAAACCGGGGCGGTTCACTTGCATTATTTGTGCTTTTTCAAGCGCTCACGCAAAACCTTGCGGGGATTCTTGATCGCAGCCTGAGCGGGTGCTAAAATCACAGAGCGTTCGCAACAGTGATATGCCGTTTCTTTAACACGCTGTATCACCAAAGAACGGCTTCACTGTACTAAGAGAAACTCCGTTACGCTTTGCTTTTTCCTGTTCATAAGTCACACGGGTAACTTCCTCAATAAAAGCTCGGACTTCCGGCGTTGCTGTTGACCATGTGACATTAAAGCGTCTGCAAATTTGATAAAATGTGCGATAAAATATCTCTCGCTCTGCATCACGCTGGAAATATTCTTTTGCACTCATCAAACACACCTCATTTCAAGTAAGTTACAAAAATGTTCATTGCCGCCTCACCAGAAAGTTCATAACGCGGTGCTCCGCCAAAACTCGGCAATGGACAAGCTCCATAGTCCCGGACATAATGCTCTGCCAGCTCCGGAACCTTTGCCTCGAACGTGACCGTCCCGCCGCATTCATGGTCAATCGACAGCTTGATTCCGTACGCAATCAACACTCGGCCAATGCCCTGATACTTTTTAGAATGCCCGACAATTGTCGGATTGCTTTCCGGCTGGCTCTCAATGTAGGTAATATGAACCATCACGTCATTTTCCAATATTTCGTATGCAGCCAGCGCAACCAACTCGCCACTACTCGTCTTTAAGGCATACTTTTCAAAGGCATCATCCTGAATATAATCTGACAACCAGCTTGTTTGCCAGACGGGTTCTTTTTCAGTCTGTACCGCATCAGACTTTTTCATGTGCACGATTTTCACACTGATATTCTGACTGCCGTCTGTTTTTATAATAAATGGTACAAACTTTGCCATACAGACCTCTTTTCCTAAATAAAGCATTTTACAGTTTTATTATACTCAGTCGCTCTTAAATTTTCAACCTGTCACCGCCTCCGCTTCTTTTCAAATCTTTTTGTGTAAATATGTAAAATAAATATAATCCACGATATAAAAACCGCTCCGGCTTCCTGTTACAGAAACCGGGGCGGTTCGTTTGCGTTATTTGTGTCGGTTCAGGCCCTTACGCAATTACTTGCGGGGGTTCTTGATCGCAGCCTGGGCGGGTGCCAAAATTACAGAGCGTTCGGAGTAACGATGATACGTTATTTGTGAATTTCCAGTGTGTTTTACCCCATCTCCGCAATGATCTTCTCCAAATTTTCTTCCTGCAAATAGAATTCCGGCAGTTTTGCCTTGTCATATAGAACGAATGGGCGGCGTTTGCAAGGAGCAGTCATACACAAAACGCCCCCGGCTTCCTGTCATGGAAACCGGGGGCGCTGCGGTTTTATGGGAAACGCCTCAGGCGCTGCAAAGCCTCAGTGCAGCAGAGAGCTGACCCATGCCCGGGCGGCCGTCTTGGCCTGGAGCTTGTTATACATCTTCAGGGTGGTGTTGTACACCTTCTGGCTCATGGCATTGCTGGCATTGGTGGCGGCAGCTGCTTGGCTCCAGCGTGTCGGCAGCGGCAACGGCGGCCTTCATATCGGCGTAGTCGGCCATGATCTCCTGCTGGAGCGCGGCGTAGCTGGCCTTGGCTGCAGCCTGATCCTTTGCGGTGACCTGATTGCCATTGCTGCCGTAGGTCAGCAGGTTGGAGAGGGCGTCACGCACGCCGTAGAAGGAGTCGGTCCAGTCGTCCGGGTAGGTGTAGTAGCGACCCTTGGCATCCTGATACCAGACGCCCTCGGTGGGCTGCTCGTCGGAACGGGTGACCTTATGGACTGAGACCTTGTAGACATCTGCGGTGTCGGTGGTCAGCATCGGATAGTAAGGGACGAAGGCGTTGTACACGTCGTCGTCAAAAGCGGTCCACTCGGTAATGGCGGTGTTCAGATCGCCGGTGGCGCTCACCTGGAACAGATGAGTCTCCACATTGCCCGTCTTGCCGATGGGCTCGGTCTGAAAGAAGTGGATGGAATCCTCCACCGAGAACTTCTTGGTCAGCTGGATATTGGAGTAGACCGGGACGATGGCACCGTTCTCGCCGACGTTGCTGATGGCAAAGTCGGTCTCACTGTAGTTGTCCTTTGTAAAGGTGTCGGTGCCGTACAGGTAGTTCAGGCCGGCTGCCATGCGGTCCGATGCGATGTCGCCGTTGTAGGAGGCATCCAGATCGATGACATTGGCAGCGGCGTCGCCCACAAAGGTACCGGCCTTCTGGGCCACGGAGATCAGGTTGGCAGAGGCCACCACATGGTCGGTGTCATCCAGATCGATCTTGCCCATAGCGGCGACGTTGGGCTGCATGAAGACCACGCTGGAGGAGAGCTTCAGGGCAAGGTAGGTGTGGCCCGTCAGGTTCTCCACGAACCAGGTCTCGTTCTGATCGGCAATGAACACGCCGGAGCCGCCGGCTGCACCGGCGTTGTCGTAGATGGAGGTCAGCAGGGCAACACCCTCGCGGGCCGTGGAAGCTTCGCTCAGCAGCACCGTGGTGATCTCGCTTCCTCAATGCCGTTGTCCACATAGGGGTCTACGCTCAGCACGGCGTCGGTGCCGTAGAGAGACTCGGTGGCAGAGACCATGACGCCCTTCTCGTTGGTGCCAGCCTCCTCATAGGGAGTGTGCTCGTGGGTGCTGTCGCAGTCCGGGCAGACACCCAGACCATTGTCGTCCCGGCGGGCGGTGTAGCGGTAGCTGTCGTGGGTGAAGGTGTAGGTAAAGCCGTAGCAGCCCTCGTACACCTCGCCTGCGGTGTGCTTCCCGGCAGGGCTGACGTTGAACAGCTTGTTGTAATCGTTGGTGCCCAGATCCTCGATCCGGCCAAACATGGTGGTGCCGTCCTCGGTGAGGTCGCTGCCGACATAGAGTGCCGTGCAGGCGAAGGCGGAAGGAACCACGGCAAGCGTCATCGCACAGGCGATGAAAGCCGCAGCAATTTTCTTCTTCAAAGACATAATAGTATCGATCCCTCTCTTGTTGATTGTCGGCATTTCGTCGGCAGGTGTTATAATACACCCATTTTAATGAAAATACAAGTATTTTCCCGAAATTTTAGCATATATTCATTTTTATATGGTATATATTCATGCTACATTTTTCATCTGCCCTCCGTGGGCGCAAAAAACCGCCCCGATCTCCTGTTACGGAAACCGGGGCGGTTCACTTGCATTATTTGTGCTTTCTCAAGCCCTCACGCCATTACTTGCGGGGATTCTTGATGGCAGCCTGCGCAGCGGCGAGGCGGGCAATGGGCACACGGAAGGGAGAGCAGCTGACGTAGTCCAGACCAACATTGTGGCAGAACTCCACGCTCGTGGGATCGCCGCCGTGCTCACCGCAGATGCCCAGGCCCAGGTCAGGGCGGGTCTCACGGCCATCGTGTGCGGCCATCTTCACCAGCTTGCCCACGCCGATCTGATCCAGGTGCTGGAACGGATCGCTCTCGTAGATCTTGTTCTCGTAGTAAGCGCCCAGGAACTTGGCAGCGTCATCACGGCTGAAGCCGAAGGTCATCTGGTCAGGTCGTTGGTGCCGAAGCTGAAGAACTCAGCCTCCTTGGCGATCTCGCCGGCAGTCAGGGCTGCACGGGGGATCTCGATCATGGTACCGACCTGATACTTCATGTCAACGCCAGCAGCAGCGATCAGCTCATCAGCGACCTTGACCACAACGTCCTTGACGAACTTCAGCTCCTTGACCTCGCCGACCAGCGGGATCATGATGTGCGGGGTGATCATGCAGCCAGTCTCAGCGGAGACATTCAGGGCAGCCTTGATCACAGCGCGGGTCTGCATGGCAGCGATTTCGGGATAGGTAACAGCCAGACGGCAGCCGCGGTGACCCATCATGGGGTTGAACTCGTGCAGAGAAGCCACGACGTTCTTCAGGTCGTCGAAGGTCATGCCCATATCGGCAGCCAGCTCCTTGATGTCCTCGTCCTTGGTGGGCAGGAACTCGTGCAGAGGGGGATCCAGGTAGCGGATGGTCATCGGGCGCTCACCCATGATGCGGTACATGGCCTCGAAGTCACCCTGCTGGAACGGCTCGACCTTAGCCAGAGCAGCTTCGCGCTCTTCCACGGTACGGGCGCAGATCATCTCGCGGACAGCCTTGATGCGGTCCTCAGCAAAGAACATGTGCTCGGTACGGCACAGGCCGATGCCTCAGCACCCAGGTCAACGGCCTGCTGTGCGTCACGGGGGTTATCGGCGTTGGTCATAACCAGCAGCTGACGAGCTGCGTCTGCCCAACCCATGAAGCGGTTGAAGTTCTTGTTGCCGGTAGCGGCCACGGTTGCGACCTGCTCGCCGTAGATGTTGCCGGTAGAACCATCGATGGAGATCCAGTCGCCCTCAACGAACTTGTGGCCGTTGATCTCGAAGGTCTTGGCCTCCTCATCGATCTTGACCTCGTTATCATTGCCGCAGCCGGAGACACAGCAGGTGCCCATACCACGGGCAACAACGGCTGCGTGGCTGGTCATGCCGCCGCGGACGGTCAGGATGCCCTGAGACACCTGCATGCCCACGATGTCCTCGGGAGAAGTCTCCAGACGGACCAGAACGACCTTCTTCATCTTGCCGGACTTGACCATCTCCTCTGCTTCCTCAGCAGTAAAGACGATCTGGCCGCAGGCGGAACCGGGAGAAGCTGCCAGGCCCTTGCCGACGACTTCGGCGGCCTTCAGGGCAGCGGCATCGAACTGGGGATGCAGCAGGGTATCCAGCTGCTTGGGCTCCACGCGCAGAACAGCCTCCTGCTCGGTGATCATGCCCTCGTCCACCAGGTCACATGCGATCTGCAGAGCGGCCTGAGCGGTACGCTTGCCGTTACGGGTCTGCAGCATGTACAGATGGCCGTCCTCAATGGTGAACTCCATATCCTGCATATCGCGGAAGTAGTTCTCCAGACGGGTTGCGATCTCAACGAACTGATCGTACACCTCAGGCATCTGATCCTTCAGGTGGCTGATGGGAGAAGGAGTGCGCACGCCTGCGACGACGTCCTCGCCCTGTGCATTGATCAGGTACTCGCCCATCAGCTTCTTTGCGCCGGTGGCGGGGTCACGGGTGAATGCGACGCCGGTGCCGGAACGATCACCGGAGTTGCCGAATGCCATCTGCTGCACGTTAACAGCGGTGCCCCACTCGTAGGGGATCTCGTTCATCTTGCGGTAAACGTTTGCACGGGGGTTGTCCCAGCTGCGGAACACAGCCTTGACAGCCTCGATCAGCTGATCGCGGGGATCCTGGGGGAACGGCTTGCCCTCGTTCTCCTCGTAGATCTTCTTGAAGACGCCGACCAGTTCCTTCAGGTCCTCGGCAGTCAGGTCAACGTCGTTCTTAACGCCCTTGGCCTCTTTCATCTTGTCGATCTCGACCTCGAACAGGCTCTTCGGGACCATCATAACAACGTCTGCAAACATCTGCACGAAACGGCGGTAGCAGTCGTATGCAAAGCGGCGTTGCCGGTCTTCTTGGCCAGGCCCTCAACAGCCTCATCGTTCAGGCCCAGGTTCAGGATGGTATCCATCATGCCGGGCATGGACTGACGGGCACCGGAACGGACAGAGACCAGCAGGGGGTTGGTGTTGTCGCCAAACTTCTTGCCGGTGATCTCTTCCAGACCCTTGAGATGCTCGAAGATGTCAGCAGTAATATCGTCATTGATCTGACGGCCGTCTGCATAGTACTGGGTGCAGGCATCCGTAGTGATGGTGAAGCCTGGGGAACCGGCATACCGGCAGCAGTCATCTCTGCCAGACCGGCACCCTTGCCGCCCAGAGTATTCTTCATGGTGACCTTGTCGCCGCCGAAGGCATCGTTGCCCTCGCTGAAGTAGTACAGATACTTTTTGCTCATGCGTGTTTACCTCCCATTTGGTGACCCCCGGTGCCACGCCCGGCGGTCTCATCGCACTTTTTTCTCAAAGCTGATGAACATTGTCTTGTGAATGCTAAACTATTATACCAGAAAATTCCCACATTGCCACCGGGCAAAACACCGAATTTGTTTGATAAATTTTGTGCAATTCCCTTGAAATTTACCCAGTTTTCCGCTATTATAAAATGGGAGAAGTTCGAGAGGTTTTTTGTTTTACAGAGCCATTTTTCCGCATCTGGGATACATGCTGTTATCCATTAAAAATTCCGGCGGAATTCCACCTGCGGAACGGGCCGGAATTTCTCCCTCATGGATACAACAAAATACCACACCTTCCAAGGAGGGACACTATTTATGGAAACCATTTCCAACGAAGCTCTGGCCGCAGCACGCGCCAAACTGGACGCTGCCGAGAGCCGACGCGAGAACATCCTGCTTTTTCACATCGCCAACGGCGTGAACATTGAGAGCCGTACCGTCCAGATCGACGAGGGCGTTGTCATCGCCCCGGGAGCCACCATTCTGGCGGGCACCATCCTGCGCGGCAAGACGGTCATCGGCGCAGGATGCGTCATCGGCCCCAATACCCTGATCGAGGACAGCACCGTGGACGAGGGCACCACCGTCAACGCCAGCCAGGTCTACGGCAGTCATCTGGCCCCCACAACAACATCGGCCCCTTCACCCATGTGCGGGTAAACACTGTCACCGACTACGGCGTGCATCTGGGTGCCTATGTGGAGACCAAGAACTCCAACTTTGCCCGGGGCAACACCGTGAGCCACCTGACCTACATCGGCGATAGTGACGTGGGCAAGTACTGCAACTTCGGCTGCGGCACCGTCACCTGCAACTACGACGGCAAGGATAAGTTCCGCACCCAGATCGGCGATTACTGCTTCATTGGCTGTAACACCAACCTTGTGGCTCCGGTCAAGGTAGGCGACGGTGCCTACACCGCCGCCGGCAGCACCATCACCAAGGACGTGCCTGCGCAGGCGCTGGGCATCGCCCGGGAGCGCAGACCAATCTGGAGGGCTGGGCAGCGCCCAAGATGGAAGCCTACATTGCCAAAAAAAAGAAGCTGGAAGACGAGCAGAGCAAGTAAGCTGTCCGTTTTTCGCGTACAGACCGCTGCACAGGATGGCCCTGCGCGGCGGTTTTTGTTTGCAGGTGCATCTTTTTCGCTTATAATGTATATCTTTTTTCACGCGCGTATGTTATACTTAGGACTTGCATCGGACAATTTATCACAAAAAGGAAAATATAACACTCATGAATACAAATGACATCTGGCTGATCGCCGGTCTTGGCAACCCGGAAACAAAATACGACGGCACCCGCCACAATGCGGGCTATGCCGCGCTGGACTATCTGGCCGACAAGTGGGGCATTTCGGTCAGCAAAACCAAATTTGAAGGCCTGTGGGGTCAGGGCGAAGTGGACGGTCACAAGGTGGTGCTGCTCAAGCCCCTGACCTACATGAACCTTTCGGGCGACTCCATCGCCCCCACGGCGGGCTTTTTCAAGATCCCTGCCGACCACGTCATCGTTCTGTGCGACGATATCACCCAGAACCCCGGCAAGCTGCGCATCCGGCCCTCCGGCTCCGCAGGCGGACATAACGGCCTGAAGAGCATCATCGCCCGCTTGGGCGGGGAGAACTTTCCCCGCATCCGCATCGGCGTGGGTGCCAAGCCCCACCCGGACTACGACCTTGCCGCGTGGGTGCTGGGCAAGTTCCCGGCAGAGGATGCCAAGGCTCTGAGCGGCCGCTACCCTGATCTGGAAGCCGCCGCAAAGCTCATCATGGACGGCAAGCTGAGTCTGGCACAGAGCAAATATAACGGGTAAGAACCCCATTTAAAACGCCCTCCGCTTGCGCTCTGGGCATTTTCAGCGGAATTTTATTTTTATTGTTTGTGTTTGTCGCGGCCTGCGGGCCGCTCCAAACACATTTTCACCGAGTGGGGCAGCACTGGCAAGCTGCATTTATGTTCTTTGATGCATTTTGAGGTCACGCCCCCTCTCGTGAGAAAGCAGCAGAGAAAAGCCCGCAGGCTTTTCTCTGCTGCAAATAAAAAATAATCATTCCTCTGCCATTGCCAAAGCGAATGCGGCGGCAATTTCAAATCGTCATCCCAGTAGGAAAGGAGGTTTTTTCATGTACGAAGCCTTGCTCAAGGCCACACCGGAATATCAGAAGATCGCCGCCAGCTTTGCAAAGCCTGGTCCTGCCGCGCTGTTCGGTCTGCCGCCCGCAGGCCGTGCCCTGCTGTACGCCGCATTGCAAAAAAGACCTTGGCCGGGTGCTGTGCATCGTAACCCCCGGCGAGGCCGAGGCCACCCACTTTGCGGACGACCTCAAGGCGTTGGGCCTTTCTGCCGCCGTGTTCCCGCCCCGGGACTTTATGCTGCGCCCAGTGGAGGGCGCGGGCCGCGAGTACGAGTACCGCCGCCTTTCAGTGCTAGGCTCCCTTGCAGGCGGGCGGCTGAACGCGGTCTGCGTGCCCGCCGAAGCCCTTTTGCAGTACACCGTGCCCCGGGATGAATTTTTAAAGAACACTCTTACCCTCAAACCCGGCATGGTGTACAACCGTGAGGGGCTTGTGGCCCGGCTGTTCGCCGCCGGGTATGTGCGGCGCAGTCAGGTGGACGGCCCGGGACAGTTCAGTGTGCGCGGCGATATCGTGGATATCTATGCGCCGGATATGCGCCAGCCTGCCCGCGTGGAGTACTGGGACGACGAGATCGATTCCATTTCTTCCTTCGACCTGCTCACCCAGCGGCGGGACAGCGCACTGGAAAAGATCTATCTTTCCCCTGCCCGCGAGGTGCTGTTCGGCGATACCGCCGAGACTGCCGAGGCCCTGCGTGCCGCCATCAAAAAGGCACGCGGCCGGCACCGCACCGCACTGGAAAAGGCCACGGAAGCCGACCTTGTTCAGCTGGACTCCGGCTGATGCCGGAAGCCATGGATAAATACTACGGCCTGCGCTATCCGAGCCCGGCCACCCTGCTGGATCATCTGGACACACCGCTGTTCATTCTGGACGAGGTGGGCGGCATCCGGGATGCCCAGAAGGCCACCGAGTTCCGTCGCAGCGAAGAGCTGACCGGCCTGTTGGAAGAGGGTGTGCTCTGCCCCGGGCTGGATGTACTCTACCAGACCATGGACGACCTTGCCGCTGCCGCCCAGAAGCAGAGCACCCTGCTGTGCGAGAACTTCCTGCGCGGCATGAACGAATTTAAGCTGAAAGACCTCATCAACGCCGAGGCCTTTGCCGCCCCCAACTGGAACGGCGACCTTGCTTCCCTGCGGAGGATCTGGACCCCCTCATTGCGCAGGGCTATGCCGTCACCCTGTTTTCCGGAACGCCCAAGGGTGCCGCCGCCCTCACCCGCGACCTTGCCGACAAGGGCTACTCCGTGAGCATGAGCCGGGATGTGCGGCCCACAAAAGGCATCGTACAGGTGCTGCCGGGCCATCTGACCGCCGGGTGCACCTTTCCGTTTGCCCATGCGGCAGTGCTGTCCAGCCGCAGGCACGGCCTGGAGGAAGAGACCTCCGCCGAGACCAAAAAGCGCAAAAAGAACAAGAACGCCCTTTCCAGCCTTTCGGACATCAAGCCCGGGGACTATGTGGTGCACCAGAGCCACGGCATCGGCATGTATGCGGGCATCCAGCGGCTGGAAGTGCAGGGTGCCACGAAAGATTACCTGAAGGTGCAGTACTCCGGCTCGGACGTGCTGTATGTACCGGTGACCCAGCTGGACCTGCTGAGCCGCTACACCGCCCCCGGCGACGAGGAAAAGGTAAAGCTGGCAAAGCTGGGCGGTGCCGAGTGGCAGCGCACCCGCGCCAAGGTAAAAAAAGCCACCGAGGAAATGGCGCAGGAACTGATCGAGCTCTACGCCCGCCGCCGTCAGGCCACGGGCTACGCCTTCCCGCCGGACGGCGACTGGCAGCGGGACTTTGAGACCCGCTTTGACTACGACGAGACAGACGACCAGCTGAACGCCACCGCCGAGATCAAGCAGGACATGGAAAAGGGCTGGCCCATGGACCGCCTGCTGTGCGGCGACGTGGGCGTGGGCAAGACCGAAGTGGCCCTGCGCGCCGCCTTCAAGTGCGTGATGGGCGGCAAGCAGTGCGCCATCCTTGCCCCCACCACCCTGCTGGCGTGGCAGCACTACAACACCATCCTCTCCCGCATGGAAGCTTTTCCCGTGAAGGTGGAGATGATGTCCCGCTTCCGCACCGCAAAACAGCAGAAGGAGACCCTCCGGGGCCTGCAGTCGGGCAGTGTGGACATCGTGGTGGGCACCCACCGGCTGCTGTCCAAGGACGTGAAGTTCCATGACCTCGGCCTTGTCATCATCGATGAGGAGCAGCGCTTCGGTGTGAAGCACAAGGAAAAGCTCAAGGAGAACTTCATCGGGGTGGACATGCTCACCCTGTCGGCTACCCCCATCCCCCGCACGCTGAACATGGCCATGAGCGGAATCCGGGACCTTTCCACCATCGAGCAGCCGCCCATCGAGCGGCAGCCCGTGGAGACCTTTGTGCTGGAATACAACGACGTGATCCTTGCCGAAGCCATGAAGAAGGAGCTTGCCCGGGGCGGGCAGGTGTACTACCTGCACAACCGGGTGGACAACATCGAAGCCTGCGCCGCCCATGTGAGCAAGCTGGTGCCCGGCGCACGCATCGGCATTGCCCACGGCAAGATGACCGAGGAAGAGCTGAACCCCGTGTGGCAGCATCTGCTGAACGGCGAGATCGATATTCTGGTGTGCACCACCCTCATCGAGACCGGCATCGACGTGCGCAACTGCAACACCCTCATCATCGAGGACGCTGACCGCATGGGCCTTGCCCAGCTGTACCAGATAAGAGGCCGGGTGGGCCGCTCCGGCCGCAAGGCCTATGCCTACTTCACCTTCCGGCGGGACAAGACCCTGACCGATATCGCCCAGAAGCGGCTCTCCGCTATCCGGGAGTTCACGGCCTTCGGCTCCGGCTTCCGCATCGCCATGCGGGATCTGCAGATCCGGGGTGCGGGCAGTCTTCTGGGCCACAGTCAGCACGGCCACATGGAGGCCGTGGGCTACGACCTCTACGTGAAGATGCTGGGGCAGGCCATTGCCCGGGCCAAGGGCGAACCCATCCGGCGGGACAAGAGCGAATGCCTTGTGGACCTGCGGGTGGATGCCTTCATCCCGGAGAAATATATCGCAGACGGCCCGGGCCGCATTGAAGCTTATAAGCGCATTGCCGCCATCCAGACGGCAGAGGATGCCGCCGATGTGCTGGACGAGCTCATCGACCGCTACGGCGACCCGCCGCCCTCGGTGAGCGATCTGTCAACGTGTCGCTGGTACGCGTGCAGGCCAGCACTGTGGGCGTGACCGAAGTGACCCAGAAAAAGGACACCCTCACCCTGCAGCTGGAAAGTCTGGAGCTGCCCATGATCCGGGGCCTGCTGGTGGCCTTCAATGGCCGCGTCACCGCCGGTGCAGGCAACCGGCCCTATCTCTCGGTCACGCTGCAGCCCGACGAAAAGCCGCTGGAGCTGCTGCAAAGCATCCTCAAGGCGATGGCAGAGATCCTTGCCTCCGCCGAGCAAAAATAAACATCATAGGAGCATTACCATGAAAAAGAAACTTCTCGCGCTGATCTGTGCACTTGCACTGGTGTTCAGCCTTGTGGGCTGCACCATTTCCGCCCCGGACACCGTGGGCAGCATCGGTGATTTTGAGATCACCTCCGGCATGTATCTGCTGGCACAGTACGGTGCTTACCAGCAGGCCGCCCAGCTTGCCGGCACCGATCAGGACACCACCGACGTAAAAGCTTCCTGAAAGAGACCATCACCACCGACTCTGACAGCGGCGAGACCGCAGTTGTGAGCGACTATGTGGCCCAGAAAACGCAGGAAACGTTGGAAACGCTGGCCGCTGTGGATGCCCGCTTCAAGGCGCTGGGCGGTGAGCTGACTGCAGAGCAGCTTTCCACTGCCGACCGTTATGCCCAGCAGATGATGGACCAGTACGGCGACACCTACACCGCCAACGGCATTGGTCTGGAGACCGTCAAGGCATATGAACGTCTGCAGGTGGAGCACACCGCCCTGCTGGATATGGTCTACGGCCCGGACGGCGAGACCCCAGTGGAGGACGACGAGCTGACCAGCCATCTGGACGACAGCATGTATGAGATCTGTTACATCAGCATCCCGCTGTACAATACCAGCACCTACGCCTCTGCGGACGATGACCAGAAGGCCGAGATGCTCAAGCTGGCACAGGCCGCTGCTGACAGCGTCAACGCCGCAGGCGGCGAGACGGTCTCGGATCAGGTGAGTGCCCTGCATGAGCCGCACAGAATGCCCTGCCGGACATCTACGCTGTGCTGGACGGCGAAACTTCCGACGACAGCGCCAGCGTCCAGACCGAGCTGCTGACCGAGAGCGATGTTGCTTCGGCCTTTACGCAGGATGGCGCAGCCGATGCTCTGCGCAGCCTTTCCTACGGCGAAGCCGCTGCCGTGCAGATCAACAGCCACACCCTGCTCCTGATGGTGCGTGTAGACCCGCTGAGCGTTTCTTCGCTGGACGACCTGCGCAGCCAGATCCTGAGCGATATGAAGGGCGGCGAGCTGGACGACGCACTGGCCGCAGGCGGTGCAGAGCTGGCACACGATCTGGACAGCTCTGCCATGAACAAGCTGCCCGCCAAAAAGATCGTGAACAACAGCGCCAACAGCTGAGAGCTGCTGTAACATAAAACTCCCTCAGTCATCGCGCAGCGATGACTGAGGGAGTTTTTTCTTTCACCGCGTCACTTTTGCGAACTCTGCGGCAAGGGCAGCATTCACCGAGCGGACGGCATTGGCATCCGGCTTGATCTCGGCCCGGTCATAGGTGAACAGACCGTTCACCTCATCTTCCACATCCGTCAGCTGGGTGTACACCAGCGCTGAGAGTCCTTTTTTGAGCTGCGGCAGCACCGTGCCCAATTGCAGCTTTTTGCAGCGGGCGGTCAGGTCTGCGCGGCTCTTGGCCGTGCCGTAGCCGTAGGTTTTGCCCGGTGCTTCGTGCCCCGGCATGGGCCATGCAATGCCGCCGTATTCACTCAGGGCCACGGTACGGCTTCCGTGCTTTACATGCAGCGGATAGAAATAGTTGTGGATGGAGCACACATCTCCGCCGCCCTGATCATACCAACCGCTGGCCTCGTCCACAAGGCGGGTATCGTCCAGCGTGCGGATGGCCTGCACTGCCCCGGCCGCATCAAACTGGCCCCAGCCTTCGTTGAAGGGTACCCAGCAGCCGATGCACGGATGGCAGCGCAGGGCTTCCACGGTGGCTTGCAGCTCTTTGCGGTATGTTTCCCGACTGGATGCTTTTCCGCGGCTCAGCAGGCCCCAGAGCGGCTCTGCGTCGGGCAGGCGGCGCACAAGGGGCTGCAGCACATTGGTCAGGTAGGTGACGAACCACAGGTTGTATCTGCTGCCGCCGTTCACCATGTCCTGCCAGACCACAAGGCCGAGCCTGTCGCAGTGGTAGTACCAGCGCTGCGGCTCGATCTTGGCGTGCTTGCGCAGCAGATTGAATCCCAGCGCTTTCACCTCGCTCAGCTCCCGCTCCACCGCCGCATCGGAAGGCGGGGTATACAGGCCCTGCGGCCAGTAGCCCTGGTCCAGCAGGCCGTTGAGCAGGATGGGCTTTCCGTTCAGGCAGAAGCGCAGCACGCCCCGCGCATCCGGCTCACAGCTCCACTTGCGCAGGGCAAAGTAGCTGTGCACGGTGTCGAACTGCTCCTCCCCTCCTGCGTGGTGCCCACGGTCAGGTCATACAAAAACGGGGTATCCGGCTCCACGGAAAGAAATGTTCCTCCGGGATGTTCAGCGTCACCTCGCCGTCCTGGTCCGCTTCGTCGCTGCCCCAGTCCTCGGCAATGGTCACGCCGCCAGCGCGCACCACGGCCCACAGGTTCACTGCACCTCCGGGCATGGAAGTATGGGCTTTCACGGTCACGGTGCGGGCATCGTAGTCCGGCGTGACCGTGAGCGACTGGATGTAGTTCTCCGGTACACGCTCCATCCAGACCGTCTGCCAGATGCCGCTCTGGGCCGGATAGAACATGCCGCCGGGCTTCAGGGTCTGCTTGCCCCGGGCCTGCGTGCCGCTGTCCGTGGGGTCCTGCACAGCCACCCACAGGCTGTTGCGGCCCGTATCGTTGAGCTGGGCGGTGACATCCAGTGTGAAGGGCCAGTAGCCGCCCCGATGGCCGCCCACCAGATGGCCGTTCACCTGCACCGCACAGGCATCGTCCACCGCGCCGAAGTGCAGCAGCACCCGGCCCCCTTCTCCCGGAGGGGGAGCAAAGGTGCAGTGGTAGTGCAGCCACTGGCCGGGCTGCAGGGTGCGGCCCACGCCGGAGGCCTTTGTTTCCGGAGAGTAGGGCACCAGAATGCTGCCGTCCCACGCAGCGGGGTATTCTGCTGTCTGAGTAATGGCGTACTTCCACAGGCCGTTCAGGTTCTCATAGCTGTCCCGGCGCATAGCCGGGCGAGGATATTCCGGGAGTGGGTGCATGGTTTCACCGCCTTTGATTTGTTGGTTTCATTCTAGCACAGGGCGGGTGGCTTGTATAGACTGAGCAGCAACGATTTGGAATTGCCGCCGCGTTCGCTCTGGACGAGTTGTGGCAGCGGCCTGCAGGATGCGAGTGCCGTCCAAGGCACGAAGCAGACGCAGGGAGCCGCAACCCGCCGCCTCCCGCGCCTCGAAAGTAGCGGAGACCTTGCTGTGTTGAACACACAGCATTTGCTGCGCAAACCGGTCTGCGCCTTGAAAGCCCCACCGGGGCTTTCATGCCCTACGGGCACCGCCGTCCTTTCTGGTACTCTTTTGTGCGTGCAAAAGAGTACATATTCGGCGGTAATGCCTTTTGCAAAAGCCATAGAATCTGCCCCACGCAATTACGCTCTGCACCGGAAGCATTTTCCACATACAAAAAGGCTACTGCACCAAATGGCGCAGCAGCCTTTGCTTTTGCAATGATAAAACAGAAAACCAGAAGTCAGAGCTTACTCTTCGTCCTCGCCCTCATCCTCGTCATCTTCGTCATCATCGTCCTCTTTCGGCTTATAGAAGATGCCGCTCAGGAGAATGCTGATGAAGTACAGCAGCACCATGGGCCGGCCACCATGCACTGAGACACGATATCCGGCGGGGTGACAACGGCCGCGATGAAGAAGATGATCACGATGGCAACACCGCGCACCTGCTTGAGCAGCTGCGGGTTGATAATGCCCATCTTGGACAGGATGATGGTGATCAGAGGCATCTCAAACACGCAGCCAAAAATGATGAACATGGTCAAGCAGAGGTTGACATAGCTCTCGATACTGGTGGTGGTCTGGATGTACTCGGCACCCTCGATGCCGGTGCTGAGGAAACGCAGCATGAAGGGCATCATGAGCTTGTAGGCGAACAGCACGCCCACGCAGAACAGGATAAGGCCCAGCAGCATGACCAACTTGAAGAAGGTGCTCTCGCTCCTTTTCAGACCCGGCCTTGCAAATGCATAGATGTGGTAGAACGCCACCGGCACAGTGACCACCACGCCTGCCAGAATGGAGACGCGGAAATACTGCATCAGCTTTTCCTGCGGGGCAATGGAAACAAACTCGTAATAGTCGCGGCCCATGGCAGTGAGCAGATCGATCAGACGGTCGGCATATGCCAGCGAGACCACAACACCCACCACGAACACCACCGCGCAGATGATCAGCCTGTTCCGCAGTTCTTTCAGATGGCCGGTCAGCGTCATGCTGCCGTCCTCTGCCATGACTTCGGCTTTTTTCTTTTTGCGCTTAACGTTCGTAGCCACAATTACTCCTCGTCTTCGTCCTTCTTGGAAACCTGCTTCTCGGTCTTCTCCTCGGAATCATCGGAGCCTTCCTCGTCCTCCATGCCCTTCTTGAAGCCGTTGATGGTCTTGCCGAACATCTTGCCCAGCTTCGGCAGGTTCTTGGGTCCAAAGATCAGCAGAGCGACGACCAGGATAATCAGCAGTTCGTTAGTACCAATACGCATAATAAAAATCTCCTTTTTACTTTGCCGCGCCGCGTGGCGGGCTTATTGCATGTATCAGGCAACCGCGGGCGCGGGTGCATCCAGTAAGTAATCAGTCCTTCGGCAGAACATCATTCTGACGAGGGTCTTCCTCCACCGGCTCGGCCGCAGGAGCAGCCTCGGCAGCTTCCTGTGCGGGAGCCGCTTCTGCAGCAGGCTCGGCCTTTTCCTCTGCGGGTGCAGCGGCAGGCTCAGCCTTTTCAACCGGGGCGGCGGGTTCTTCGGCCTTCTCGGCAGGTGCAGCGGTCTCCTCAGCGGGAGCGCTCTCCTCTGCCTTGGCGGCAGATGCAGCGTCCTCTTCCAGCTCTTCCACCGGCTCCTCGGTCAGCTCGGTCACTTCCTCGGCGGCTTCTGCTTGGCAGCTTCCTCCTTGCTGGTCTTGCCGATACCGGTAAAGCTCTTGGTCACATCCTTGACGCTGTTGTCGATATCCTTCTTGATATCGGTCAGCGGGGCAACAGCTTCCTTCAGGGGAGCCTGGATCTCATTCAGCGGCTCCACAACGTTCTTCTGGATCTCCTCAGAAGCAGCGCCGGTGTACTTTTTCAGTTCACGCAGCATCTTGCCAATCTTCTTTGCGTAGACGGGCAGCTGATCCGGGCCGATGAACACGAACGCCACGATTACGATGACGACAAGTTCCCAAAAACCAATTTTCATACTAACTCGTTTCCTTTCCTGTGCGGCGGGACGTTTTCCGGGGCCGACGCACCTGCATTGCAGTGCGTGCCGCGAACCGTTCTTTGCCTGTTCTTCGTCCGCTTCCGTGGGGGTTCGGCGCTCTTTGCGCCTGTGTTGCCCTACTTATACCGAAAAGTGGTGAACTCATTCTGAACAATATATGAACTTTTCATGAACGAATGCATATTCAGGGTATTTTTGTAAACAAATAATATTTTACACTTGCTTTATTACGTTTTGGATAGGATACAACAACGCAGTCTTTTGCAAAAAAAAGGGGACACCGCACAAAACGGTGTCCCTGAAGCGTCCTTTGCGGGGATCAGTGGCCGCAGCTCTCGCAGTGGTCGCAGTCCTCTTCGAGCTTACCCACGATGGTTCCGGATCGATGCCCTGACGGCGGTAGTAGTCGGACAGAGCAGCCTTGACGGCCTGCTCGGCCAGAACAGAGCAGTGCACCTTGATGGGAGGCAGACCTTCCAGAGCTTCCACAACGGCCTTGTTGGTCAGCTTGAGCGCCTCGTCGATGGTCTTGCCCTTGATGAGGTCGGTGGCCATGCTGCTGGTGGCGATGGCGGCACCGCAGCCGAAGGTGAGGAACTTGACATCCACGATCACGTTGTTCTCGATCTTCAGGTACATGCGCATGATATCGCCGCACTTGGGGTTGCCCACTTCGCCCACGCCGTTTGCATCGGGGATCTCACCCACATTGTGCGGATTTGCAAAATGCTCCATGACCTTTGCGCTATACATGCTTGCCATAATTACTGCTCTCCCTTCAGGCTGAACTGGCGGGCCGTGTTCTGGCCCTGCAGCCACATACAACTCATAGCACGGCGGCGGGGGATCACTTCCTCCAGCACGTCGCACAGATATTTTGCTTCTTCCATGGTGTTCTGCGGGCCAAAGGTGAACCGCATGGAGCCGTGGCCGATCTCCTCAGGCACGCCGATGCTCAGCAGGACGTGGCTGGGGTCCAGACTGTCGGAGTTGCAGGCAGAGCCGGTGGAGGCGCAGATGCCGTGCATATCCAGATCCAGCAGGATGGTCTCGCCTTCCAGACCCGGGAAGCTGATGTTCACATTGTTGGGCAGACGGGGGCTGCGGCCGCCGTTCAGGCGGGCTTCCGGGATGTTCTTGAGGACGCGGTCGATGACATAATCGCGCAGCTCGCTCTCGTGGGCCATGCGCTCATCCAGATGCGCCGTGGCGATCTCCAGTGCCTTGCCCATGGCAGCAATGCCGGCCACGTTCTCGGTGCCTGCACGGTGGCGGGCCTCCTGACTGCCGCCATCGATCAGGTTCTGGGGCCATACGCCCTTGCGGCAATACAGGGCACCCATGCCCTTGGGGCCGTTGAACTTGTGGGCGCTCATGGACAGCATATCCACGCCCAGCTCCTTCACATCCACGGGGATGGCACCCACAGCCTGCACGGCGTCGGTGTGCATCCACACACCGTGCTTGTGAGCGACCTCGGCGATCTCCTTGATGGGCTGGATGGTGCCGATCTCGTTGTTGGCCATCATGATGCTGACCAGCGCGGTATCGGGACGGATGGCAGCTTCCACGTCCTCGGGACGGATGTAGCCCTCGGCGGTGGGCTTGATATAGGTCACTTCAAAGCCCATGCGCTCCAGTGCAGCCATGCTGTGCATGATGGCATGGTGCTCAAAAGCGCTGGTGATGAGGTGCTTTTTGTTCTGGCGCGCCTTGGTGAAGGCGGTGCCTTTACGGCCCAGTTGTCAGCCTCGGAGCCGCAGCTGGTAAAGAAGAGCTCAGCCGGACTTGCATTGATGGCCTTTGCCACCTGCGCACGGCCGGTGTCCACGAATTCCTTAGCCTCATAGCCCACACTGTAATGGCTGCTGGGGTTGCCGCAGGCACCGCTCAGGCTTTGACCATCATTTCCAGTGCCTCGGGAGCACAGGGAGTGGTGGCAGCATTATCCAGATAAACCACTTTTTCCATGTTTTCCATAGGAATGATCCTTTCTTATTGAACGCGTCTGCGGGAGCCTTGAATGCCCTGTGCAGATGCGGAATCCTTTCAACGGATAAGTTATACCATATCATTCCCTAGTATGTCAATATGAATACTGGATTTTCGTGATTCAGTCACCTTTTTTGCCCTTTCCGGTCAGTTTTCCCAGTACCACCTTCCACTTGGGGTAGCCCCAGCGCTTATCCTCGGCAAAATCGTCCGCCAGCTTCCACGGAAAATTGCTGCCGTCAAAGTAAAGATTGCCCGTCTCGTCCACGCGGTCCAGCTTTTTGGGCAGATACGCCTCGTCGTAGTAGCTCTTGCGGCGGTCGGGCAGCACCCAGTGCAGGGTGCCGTCCTCGTCCATGCCGGATGCCCATACGCCGAACACGAAGGTTGCGGCTTCGCCGTAGCAGTGCTGCTCAAAGCGGATGGCACCATCGTAATAGAACTTGATGACCTCCAGCGTGCCGGATTCCTTTTTGCCGTCGCGGCCCAAGGTGGGGCGGTAGTCCTGCTGGTAGCGGCAGCCGCAGTGACTGCCGGCAAAATCTTTTGCGTGGAACGACATGGAGTGATCCTTCTTTCTTTTTAAAAATGCCCTTCAAAGTCGCCCTCGATCTCATAGGGCCAGCTCAGGATGCCGCCCAGATCGTACAGGCGGGTGTAGCCAAGGCTTTCCAGCTTGCGCACGGCATCGGCACTGCGGCGGCCGGTGCGGCAGTAGATCAGCCATACAGCGTTCTTATCCGGCAGCACCTCAGCCGCACGGCTCAGCACCTGACCCAGCGGCAGCAGCTTTGCGCCGGGGATGTGGCCCACGGCAAACTCGTCCGGCTCCCGGACATCTACAGCAGCCGCCTCGTGTGCATCCAGCAGACGGATGGCATCGGCAGCCGTGATCTTCTCACTCATACTCTCACTCCTTATAGTATCCTTTTATCCATCCTATGATAACAGACCTTTTTTGTTTGCACAAGAGGATACCTTTGCAAAATCCGAGCAACGTGCTATACTATAGGAAGCAATAAGGAGAGGATCGCCATGAAATTTTCGACCAAAAGCCGTTATGCCCTGCGCCTGATGGCCGAGCTGGCACGTTATGCGCCGGGCACCACCGTGAGCCTGAAGGAGATCAGTGAGCGGCAGAACCTGAGCCTGAAATATTTGGAGCAGATCGTGACCCCGCTGGCCCGTGTGGGCCTTGTAAAAAGCGAGCGCGGCAGTCAGGGCGCTACCGCCTGACCAAAGCCCCTGCCGACTACACCGCCGGCGAGATCCTGCGCGCCATTGAGGGCAGCGTGGCACCCATTCCCTGCCTTGGCAGCGAGACCAACGAGTGTCCCATGTGGGAGCAGTGCTTCACCCTGCCTTCTGGACCGGCTTGATGAGGTGATCAACCAGTATATCGACAGCGTAACGCTGGAACAGCTTTCCAGCCAGCTGCCTGCATCCGATAAAAAAGAAGGCTGTTGCAGCTGCGGCACGAAAAATGCCTGAATCTTGAAAGAAATGCTTGACATTCGCCTTTGCATCGGCTATAATAACAAAGCATTCAGCGAATGCCTATAGGGGTATAGCTCAGCTGGTAGAGCAGCGGTCTCCAAAACCGCGTGCCGTGAGTTCGAAACTTACTACCCCTGCCATAAACGCACAGGTTCTTCGGAGCCTGTGCGTTTTGTTTTTGTACTCAAAGCAATCCGCACTCCGTCAGCCTGCTTTTGCAGTCATACAACAAAAAACACCCCGAAGTCCTAAGGCTTCGAGGTGTCTGCTGTGGAGCTGCTATCCAGATTCGAACTGGAGACCTCATCCTTACCAAGGATGCGCTCTACCAACTGAGCTATAGCAGCAAATGGCGACCCGGATCGGGCTCGAACCGACGACCCCCAGCGTGACAGGCTGGTGCTCTAACCAACTGAGCTACCGGGCCATGATCGCTCAAGTTCGTGCGGCGTTTACCGCCGGAACGTGCCTTATTATACCGGAAGATGGGCGGCTTGTCAAGCGGAAAAAACAAAAAAGCCGCAAAAAAGATGAAAAAGGCGGACTTCCTCAGTCTGCTCACTGCATTTGCAGCCAGCTCCTTCCATGAGGGAGCCTCTTTGCAGGGGCACAAAGGCCCCATCAGAGGGGCTGGCATCGCGCAGCGATGACTGGGGGAGTATGTTTGCGCAAAAACAAAACCTCCGGAACGGCTGCTCCGGAGGTTTGTGGCAGGGGTAGTAAGTCTCGAACTCACGGCACGCGGTTTTGGAGACCGCTGCTCTACCAACTGAGCTATACCCCTAAATCTATGCTGCATTCGCTGAATGCCTGCTTATTATATAAGATTCGGCGCAAAATGTCAAGCATAAATTTTCAGATTTTGGTGTTGCAGCCGCAGCAGCCGTCCTTGGCGGCGGGCAGGCTCTGGGCCAGCTGCTCCAGAGTGACGCTGTCGATGTACTGGTTGATGACCTCGTCCAGCCCGGCCCAGAACGGCAGGGTGAAGCACTGCTCGGACATGGGGCACTCGTTGGTCTCGCTGCCAAGGCAGGGGATGGGGGCCACGCTGCCCTCAATGGCGCGCAGGATCTCACCGGCGGTGTAGTCGGCGGGGGCCTTGGTCAGCCGGTAGCCGCCCTGGCTGCCGCGCTCACTTTTCACAAGCCCCACCCGGGCCAGCGGGGTGACGATCTGTTCCAGATATTTCAGGCTCAGGTTCTGCCGCTCGCTGATCTCTTTCAGGGAGACGGTGGTGCCGGTGCGTAGCGGGCCAGCTCGGCCATCAGCCGCAGGGCGTAGCGGCTCTTTGTGGAAAATTTCATGGTCTACTCTCCTTGCTTCTCTCTTTAGTATACCACGCGGTACAGGTTTTGCAAAGCGAAAACGCCGGTTTCTCTTGCCGAAACAAAAAACGTCTGTTATCATATAATAGAGAAATTATCGGAACTTGGAGATGAGACAATGGTAGAGAAGATCACTCCGGCCGAAGCCATCCGCCTGCTGGATGCAGGCAAGGCGCAGGCCGTGGATGTCCGGGAGCCGGACGAATTTGCCGTGGGGCATATCCCCGGCGCAAAGCTGCTGCCCCTGGGTGACGTGCTGACCCGTGCAGAGGAGGTCATGCCGGACAAAAACGCCAGTGGCTGATCTACTGCCGCACCGGCCGCCGCAGCGCCGATGCCGCACAGAAGCTGGAGGCGCAGGGCTACACCCGCCTGCGTGATCTCGGCGGCATCCTGAGCTGGCCGTATGAGATCGAGGGCGATTTTGAGGGGCATTTTTAAGGAACTCCCCAGTCTGCTTCGCAGACAGCCCCCTCTGAGATGGGGCCTGTCCGTGCGGTAAGCCTCCCTCCTAGAGGGAGGTGGCAGCGCACAGCGATGACGGAGGGAGTTTTGTGCAAAAGAAAGGATGTGCACTTATGGCGTTCGACCCGAAAAAGTTTGCCGGAGCCATTGCGGCTGCCGGTATCAGCAGGACTACCGCCCCACGCTGGGTCGGGACGGCAAAAAGGAATCCGGTACGCTGGAGGTCATCAAATTCTATTATGATGGTGCCATCCGCTTTGAGCAGCACTGCTACGGCGAGGCGGCGACCTTTGTGTTCGGCGTGTGGGCTTCCGGTATGGATGCCGACGGCACCCTGCACTGGGCCTGCCGGATAAGCGCAAGAGCTATTATGATGAGGAGTACCTGCCCAAAAAGCTGGATCGTGTGGACGAAGCGGGCAATCTGTACTTCGATGGCAGCACCTTCCCCTGGAAGCTGGCCGACGATTTTGCCGAAGATCGGCGCTGGGGCTACCCCAAATGGAAGGTGGTTCTGGGAAAGCTGGCCGGAAAAGGCCGCTGATTTTGCAAAGAATCTTACGAAATGATGAAATCAGAGTATTCCTATTGACCTACTAGGGAATGATATGGTATACTGTCAGCGTCAAAGAGTATTGAGACCGGGCCGAAGCCCGGCAATACGGAAAGATATCTGTATTGTGCTTAGAAAGGATTCTTCCTATGGAAATCAGCGAGAAAGTGGTTTATCTCGACAATGCCGCAACAACTGCCTGCGCCCCTGAAGCACTGGCTGTTATGGTCGAGGCCCTGAGCGGAGCCTGCGGCAACCCCAGCAGCCATTACAGCATCGGCTACGAAGCCAAGGAGTTTGTGGACACCGGCCGCGCCAGGTGGCAAAGGCCATCAACGCGGCTCCGGCGGAGATCTTCTTTACCGGCTGCGGCTCTGAGGCCGACAACTGGGCCGTGAAGGCACTGCCTTCACCAAGGCCCGCCAGAATAAGAAGCACCTCATCACCAGCGCCTTTGAGCACCACGCCATCATGCACAGCATGGCGGCTCTGGAGCGCATGGGCTTTGAGGTCACTTATATCAAGCCCACCCCGGAAGGTTATATCCGCCCGGAGGACGTGGAAGCTGCCATCCGTCCCGATACCGCGCTGGTCAGCATTATGATGGCCAACAACGAGATCGGCACCATCCAGCCCATCAAGGAAATTGCGGAGATCGCCCACAAGCATGGCGTGTGGATGCACACCGATGCGGTGCAGGCCGTTGGCAGCATTCCCGTGGATGTCAAGGAGCTGGGCGTGGATATGCTGTCCATGAGCGCCCACAAGTTCAATGGCCCCAAGGGCATGGGCGCACTGTACTGCCGCAAGGGCATCTGGCCCCAGAACCTGATCGACGGCGGCAGCCAGGAGGCCCGCCACCGCGCCGGCACCGAGAACGTGGCCGGTATCGCCGGTATGGGCAAGGCCCTGGAAATGGCCGTCGCCCACCTGGACGAGCGGATGGCCCACGAGAAAGAGCTGCGTGATTACGTCATTGACCGCGTGCTCAAGAACATCCCGGAGGCCCGCCTGAACGGCGGCCTGGAGCACCGCCTGCCTGGCAATGCGAACATCAGCTTCCCAGCCTGGAGGGCGAGACCATCCTGCTGGATCTGGATATGCACAACATCTGCGCATCCACCGGCTCTGCCTGCAACTCCGACAGCCTGGACCCCAGCCATGTTCTGCTGAGCATCGGCGTGCCGGAGGAGATCGGCCACGGTTCCATGCGGTTCACCTTTGGCCCGCAGAATACCATGGAGGAAGCAAAATATCTGTGCGACGTGCTGGAGGAGGTCATTCCCCGCCGCCGTGCTATGAGTTGTATGTGGCTGCAGGGCCAGAACACCGCCCGTCATTTCAGCCTGAAGGGAGAAAACTAAGATGGCAAGTATGTATAGCGCAAAGGTCATGGAGCATTTCGCAAACCCGCACAATGTCGGCGAGATCCCCGATGCAAACGGCGTGGGTGAAGTCGGCAACCCCAAGTGCGGCGATATCATGCGCATGTACCTGAAGATCGAGAACAACGTGATCGTTGATGTCAAGTTCCTGACCTTTGGCTGCGGTGCCGCCATTGCCACCAGCAGCATGGCCACCGACCTCATCAAGGGCAAGACCATTGACGAGGCCCTGAAGCTGACCAACAAGGCCGTTGTGGAAGCTCTGGAGGGTCTGCCCCCCATCAAGGTGCACTGCTCCGTTCTGGCAGAGCAGGCCGTGAAGGCTGCCCTGTCTGACTACTACCGCCGTCAGGGCATCGATCCGGAACCCATTGTGGGCAAGCTGGAAGAAGACTGTGACCATTGCAGCGGTGAGAGCTGCAGGGCCTGAGCAGGATCCGCAGAATCATAAAAAGGGGTGGTTCCCGGTGCTGGGTATTCGTAAAACAGTTTTCGAGAAATGACACGGCAACTGCCTGTCAGGATTGGTTACGAGTACCCGGCTAGGCCGAGGAAGCATCAAGTCCCATGTCCGCACCGTCAAGGTATTGGATATGGGACTTTTTGCATTTCAGGAACGTGTACACCTCTGGAAAGGTGTAACACACTAGACTTTGTAGCAAAGTTGTGTGCCAAGGGTGCTGCGCCCCTTAGAATCCCTGCTCACATCGCCTGTGGGCGATGTGGATTCGCCGCATAGAAAGCTCTCACAAAGGCGCACCCCGGCTGTTTGCGGCGAGGAAAAGGCACTTCTGCGGAAGTGTAATAACCCACTATGACACTTTCATCCCTGCGGCCTGCAAAGTGCCGTGGGCTCTCCGAGGGGGAACGGTTGTATAAGGTACGTTTCGGGCGAATCGCTGCGTACGTGCGTACGGAAAGTTGGTACGCACGTACGCAGTAAAACAGCCAAATTCTCGTATATATGGGTGGTCATTTGACCACGAGTGTGGTATACTTCACTTGGAAAACCAATTAAGGTAGATATAATGCACAGGGATGTGCTTTATATAATAAAAGCAGGATAAAAACGCAACGCATTTCTTCCTGAGAGATGCCAGAGCTGGTAGGTAGCCCAGCCGTCTGCACCGCACGGTGTAGGTAAGTAACCTTCCCTCCGGGTTGTCCATTCCTGTAAGGATTTATTTCAGGAGGGTTTCGTTATGGACATTGATTCTACAAAGCTGACTGTGTTTTTTGAGGCTCCATTCTGGATTGGAGTGTTTGAGCGTATTGAGAGAAGAAAGCTTTCAGTGTGTAAAGTCGTGTTTGGCGCAGAACCAAAGGACTATGAAGTCTGGGAGTATCTGCTCAAGAATTACAGTCGGCTGCGCTTCAGTCCATCTGTTGAGACAGTTGTAAAGAAAGAGTCTGTGAATCCAAAGCGATTGCAACGGCAAATCCGAAAGGAAACAGCTGCCACAGGAATCGGCACAAAATCACAGCAGGCGTTGCAAATGCAGCGAGAAGAAAACAAGCTGGTGCGAAAAGCACTTAGCCGTAAACAACGCGAAGCAGAAAAGCAGCGTCAATTTGAACTGAAACAGCAGAAGCGAAAGGAAAAGCATCGGGGCAGATAATGCCCCTTTGCTTTTATCTGGCAGGGTTTGGGGCAGGCACGCCCCAACAAGAAGCTGTCCCAAAGGGGCAGGAAATTTTCAAGAATTGAAAATTTGTGGCCACGGGACGATTCTTGCCCTCTACCGCTGCGCTCAAAACGCATTTTCAACAAATGTTTCCGAATTGTTAAGACGCAAAAAACAAGTAGAGGTTGTTCTGCTCATGTAATGGGGTCACCGTTTGCTCCGAATGAAGTTCCTGCCCCTGTTTGTGCAGCGGCGTTGTCCGGCTCGCTCACAGAAAGTGTGAGGTCGTGGCACAGTATCTCGTTCAGACGGCTTATGTAAGATTCAAGGTACAGTATGAAGAAAGCCGGGCGCAGTGCAGACACTACAACCTGCTTCTTTCAAGCACAAGAATAACACTTTGCGGTTGTGCAGTCAACAACTAAAAACAAATTTTAGAAGATTGAACAACTACATAAGATTTTATTTGTGAAAAAGAAAAATACCGCCCATGCAGCGCAGCGATGATTTTGTCGGGTGAATCGGCGGCAAAATGAATCGGGTGTGTTGCGGGGCGGTAAGTTCTTTCGTGGACTTTTCCTCACGGAAGTGGTGGGTCTCACGGTGATAACCAACCACTTTCTGTGGCTGTGTTCAAAATGAACACGACCACATCTTGTGGATGGTTTCAAACCAATCCACAAAATCAGTGAGATTTGTGACAGAGAATATCATGTTTCGCAAGGTGCGTCAAGATGATTTTGAAAAATTTATGACGGTAAAACATAAGAAGTCTTACTATTTGGCTCAAATTGAAGTCTACTTGACTTTTTTATTGAAGAAATGTCCGTTTTATGCTGCTGCATCTGTAACAGCCTGACGATAAGCACTTGCAGCGTTGTTATTTTATTCAACTGGCTGGGGGATAGTCCTCTGCATCGGGCGAAGTATTCCTCAGTACGGTTTCCACCGCGCACAGAGCAATCTTGGCAAGATTCAGCGTGGTATGGGGATTCATGGCGGTATGCTCCGTCTATTTTTCTGTGTATAGAATACCACATAAACAAAAAGAGAACGGACGGTCGTTT
>ENA-OQAZ01000311-OQAZ01000311.1-human-gut-metagenome-genome-assembly--contig:-NODE-311-length-27533-cov-2.248230_pt1 | contig 27533 bp, 34 predicted proteins | sample MGYA00242737_ERZ504531 | MGnify/ENA primary metagenome ERZ504531 (study PRJEB26092, sample SAMD00036244) | human gut metagenome | host: Homo sapiens | study: EMG produced TPA metagenomics assembly of... | reverse complement strand
AAAGTTTCAAGGCCTTTGATTTCAAAGCCTTTTTCATATGAAACAGGATATCCGTCACTTGCCAATACAACACATAACTGCTGCATTGTCTTCAAACTGTAAATCTATCTGATCTAAGGTTCCATCAACACATGCTTCAAAAACATCAATAATATCATTCTTCATTCTTGGAAGAACTACCTGAGCTTCAGGATCACCGAATCTTGCATTATATTCAAGAACCTTTGGTCCGTCTTCTGTTAACATTAAGCCAAAGAAAATAACTCCCTTAAACTCTCTTCCTTCTGCTGCCATGGCATCAACTGTTGCCTGGTAAACATACTTCTTGCAAAATTCATCAACTTCTTCTGTATAAAAAGGACTAGGTGAAAATGTTCCCATTCCTCCTGTATTAAGACCCTGATCACCATCTTTTGCTCTTTTGTGATCCTGTGCTGATGTCATAATCTTTATAGTTTTTCCATCAACAAATGAAAGTACTGAAACTTCACGACCTGTCATAAATTCTTCTATTACAATAGTATTTCCTGCATTACCAAACTTCTTATCAAGCATTAATTCCTTAACGCCATCCATTGCTTCTTCCTTAGTATTGCAAATCAAAACACCTTTTCCAAGAGCAAGTCCGTCTGCTTTTAATACAATAGGATATTTAGATGTTTCAAGATACTTCATTGCTTCTTCAGGTGAATCAAAGTTCTCGTATCCTGCTGTAGGAATATTATATTTCTTCATTAAGTCTTTTGAGAAAGCTTTTGAGCCTTCAAGAATGGCTGCATTCTTTCTTGGTCCGAATACCCTAAGTCCTGCTTCTTCAAACTTATCAACAATACCTCCTACCAATGGATCATCCATACCTATAACTGTTAAGTCGATTTCTTTTTCCTTTGCAAAATCAACTAATTTATCAAATTCCATTGCTCCAATGTTTACACATTCAGCAACCTGACCGATTCCTGCATTTCCCGGTGCACAATAGATTTTATCAACCTTAGGCTTTTTGCCACTGCTGTTGCAATTGCATGTTCTCTTCCGCCACTTCCAACAATAAGTACTTTCATTTTATATCTCCTTGTCTTACTATCCTTAATGGATTCTATTCAATAAAATTATTCTCCAATTGCTATTTTGCCATTGGCAATATCGTTAATTGCCTGTGGTAAAATCTTCCACTCTGCCTGCTCCATAACTCTCTTCTGAAGAATTTCAGGTGTATCACCTTCTAATACCTCAACAGCCTTCTGGTATATAATAGGACCTGTATCTGTTCCTTCATCTACGAAATGAACTGTAGCTCCTGTAATTTTAACTCCACGCTCCAATGCTTTTTCGTGAACGTGTAATCCATAAAATCCGTTTCCGCAGAAAGATGGGATTAATGATGGATGTATATTTATAATTCTGTTTCTATATTTATTAATTAATTCTTCCGGTAAAACCACAAGAAAACCTGCAAGTACAATCAGGTCAAGATTGTATGAATCTATTGTTCCGATTAATGCCTTATTAAATTCATCTCTTGTAGCATAATCCTTAATACATACGCTTTCTGCCTTAATTCCGTTGTCTTTTGCTCTGGTTAAAGCATATGCGTCTTTCTTATTGCTAATTACAACTTCTAACTTAGCATTTGTAATTACTCCACTATGTACACCGTCTATAATAGCCTGTAAATTAGTTCCACCACCTGAAACCATTACTCCTACCTTTAACATAATTCCTCCTATTAAGTACCAAAAAAGTTATTGATACTAAGCAGTATTTATTTTCTTTAGAAAAGCATATAGGCTAGTTGAAAAACTAGCCTTTTCATTTAAATATTTACTATACTAATTCTGCACACTTTTCTCCGGCTTCTACCTGTCCTAATTCGTAGCATGTTTCTCCTGCTGCCTTTAAAGCTTCCATTGTCTTGTCTACGTCTGCAGGATCAATTGCCAATACCATACCGATACCCATATTGTAAGTATTGTACATCATTTCTTCTTCAATATCTCCTGTCTTTGCAAGAAGTTTGAAGATTGCAGGTACTTCGTAGCTGTCTTTCTTAACTACTGCCTTTACTCCGTCAGGAAGCATTCTCGGAATGTTTTCGTAGAAACCACCACCTGTAATGTGGCTGCATCCCTTGATTGTTACTCCTGCTTCTTTTACTTTCTTTAACGCCTTAACATAAATTCTTGTAGGTGCAAGTAACGCTTCACCTAAAGTCTTTCCTAACTCATCATAATATGTATTAAGAGATTCTTCTGTCATTTCGAATACTTTTCTTACTAAAGAAAATCCGTTGCTATGAACACCTGAAGATGCAATACCGATTAACTTATCGCCAGGCTTAATGTTTTCACCTGTAATAAGGTCTTTCTTGTCTACAACGCCTACTGCAAATCCGGCAAGATCATATTCGTCAACAGGCATAAGTCCGGATGTTCTGCTGTTTCACCACCAACTAATGCAGCTCCTGACTGCTTACATCCTTCAGCTACACCACTAACGATTGTTGCAATCTTTTCAGGATAGTTCTTTCCACATGCAATATAGTCAAGGAAGAAAAGAGGTTCTCCACCTGAACATGCAATGTCATTTACACACATGGCGACACAGTCAATACCGATTGTGTCATGCTTATCCATAATATATGCTAACTGTACTTTTGTACCACATCCGTCTGTTCCTGATAATAATACAGGTTCTTCCATCTTCTTAATTGAATCTAAGCTAAAAGCACCTGCAAAACCGCCAAGACCACCTAAAACTTCCGGTCTCATTGTTTCCTTAACATGCTTCTTCATAAGCTCTACTGATCTGTAACCTGCTTCAATATCAACGCCTGCCTTCTTGTAATCCATAGTATAATCTCCTTAATTCTATATGTACTTTTCTATTGCTTTTATATTATTTTATATGATGCTTAAACATCTTTTACACTTTTTAATTCTTAGTAGTTCTTGTAACCTACTTCTTTAAGTCTTGCATCTTTTTCAACTACTGAATCTTTCATTTCCTTGCTAAAATCTTTAAGTTTTGCAAGTAATTCAGCATCTGATGTAGCAAGAATCTTTGCTGCAAGGATACCTGCATTCTGACCGCCATTAATAGCTACAGTTGCAACCGGGATTCCTGAAGGCATCTGAACAATTGAGTAAAGTGAATCTACTCCACCTAAATCTGAAGTCTTCATTGGTATTCCAATAACAGGCATTGGGAATAATGCTGCGCACATACCCGGAAGGTGTGCTGCCTTTCCTGCTCCTGCAATAATAACTTTAACTCCTCTTTCTTCAGCTCCTTTAGCCCATTCAAAGAAAATATCAGGCTCTCTGTGTGCTGAAATTATGGTCATCTCATAATCGATTCCCATCTGATCAAGAAAATCTGCTGCTTTGCTCATTACAGGCATATCTGAATCGCTGCCCATTACAATTGCTACTTTTGCCATTTTGTTCTCCTTTTCACATAAATTCATCTTAAAGCGTTATAAATTTAACATATTCTACATTGTACCCATAAAAATAACTGTAGTCAACATTAGATTTCTTCCAACGGTTCATTTAGAAGTTCTGTTCCTTCCAATACGAAACGTCCGTCTTTTATTATAGTAATTTCGCTGCCATCTTTTCTTACTGCCGTTATTTCACCAAGTTCATCATAAGGCATTGTAATGTCGGTATGACAACCAAAATATGCTTTCTTTATGTCTGTCTTTCTAAGAGCTGACACTTCATTCTCTCTTGCCACTATTTCCTTGCCGTCAGGATTATATGTTTTAATATCCTCCTCAAAGCTATAGCAGGTATCACCCACTGCAAAATGTGGTCCCATTTTTCAACAATAAGAATAGGAAGTTTGTAAACCACATGGTACTTCTTTGCAACCATATAAGCTGTTGTGTTAGTACCTATGGCAAACTCTCCAATAGGAAGTGTTTCATGATTAAACATTACATTCTGCTTAATAAATTTCTTATTCTCTTCCTCAGTGTCAAAATTCTTACAAGTGTAATCTTTTATTTTTCCATCTTCAAATGTAATCTGCAAATCATTATACTTTAAGTCATTTAAATATACCTGACTTACGTGAAGGATTCCATCTGTCCCCTTTAACTTAGGTGAAGTAAAAACTTCTCCCAAAGGAATGTTTACATCTGCAAGACAGTTTTCAAAATTAGTTTCCTTTAAAGGATTCTTAAGGTCATGCATCTGACTTTCATGTTAGTTTTGTTGTCGCCTTTTCCAAGAACCTTTACATATTCTGCCTGGTCCAGTGCATCAATTATGTTCTGCTGAACCTTTCCGTATATTTCAGAATCAAGAGTGTTAATCTTTACAGTTTCCTTAAACATCTGTTCAAAGTCGTCCCCAAACTCAGGTATTGGAAAAGCAATAATTGTAAAACTTCTTTCGTCTCCCTTAATATACTCTTGAACCATTGTCTGGTATTCAGTAATATATTCTGACTTAAGTTTCTGCTGTTCTTCTGAAAGTGCATATGCCTGTTTCTTATTTTCCGGTTCAAAAGGTGTCTCTCCGAAAATCTCAATTACTGCAGGGCCTGCCATCTTTCCTGCCAACTGTTTTCTACTTTCATAAGCATGTCTTGAAACTTCTAATTTTCTCTTAATATATGCCTTGTCCAAATACAATGCATCATCATATCTGTGATCGTAAGCATACTGCCTGTTAGGACTTGTTGTTGTATAACCTACCTGATAAATTACAGGTTCAAGTCCCATTTTCTTAAAATTAAATATTGCAGATCTGATAATTCTTTCAAAGCCCAATGAATATCTAATATCAACAGTGCCTTTCTTAGAAATATCTTTTCCTGTGTTTATAAAACCAATTCTGTAGCCTTCTGTATAAACCTTTGCAAGTCTGTCTATTTCTTCCTGACTTAAACTGTTAAGAAACTCTGCCATCTTAAGTTCATTAAAACCTACGTGCTCACCATATTTGTAAAGATATCTTAAGTCATTTAAATCGCTGTTCATAACAATATCAACAGCAAACTTATTGTCAGGATTAATTCTGTCCTCAATCATAAGGTCTGTAAAAATCTCTGTGTTATCTTTTTCATATGAATAAACCGTTTCATAAACATTGTCATATTCTAATTGTTCCACATCTTCAAAATAATTATAAATCTGTGTAAACAATTCCATTTGAAGAACTACTTCTTCTAATCTCCCCATATATACATTTCTAATCATTCCACGATTTTTTGTGTAAATATAGCAAAGTATCTTTCCGTATTCTTCTCCTAAAGTTTTCACTGCATACTCAGGATTGGCGAAACTTTCTTCATAGTTTTCACTATAAATTTCTTCAAATAAACTTTTATTAAGTTCTTTCAACCGGTCTAATGAGAAATCATTTATCTCTCCTGATTTTATGATGCTGTTTAAATCATCTATTTTACAAATAAACTCAGATGCCTTACAGAAAAAGCTCTTAAAAGGCTCTGACACTGTATCTTCATTTATTATTTCTCTTATTCGTGAGGTTGCAATCTCATATCTTTCAAAAATAATATCCAAATGCTCCACTCTCTTTCTTTAAAATCTATACACACTTTTTATACATATGCCAAATACATACCTAATATAAAAATCCAAATAACTGCATTAGTTATTGTGCCTATATATGTATATTTTAAAAATTTATTTTCTTCTTTAAAACTATTAATTCCAATAACAAATCCTGCTATAGCTGACACCATAACCAACAACATTAAAAGGCCCACATAAATTCCTGCATTGCCTTTTTTAAGTATTGAAATAACCACTGCCAGTATAAATAACAATATATTTACGCCGGCAATAACTGATGACTTTCTGCCACCTTTTGTATAATTCCTTAAAGGTATCTTTCGTCCTTTTTTATCTTTCTTTTTCTTCTCTTTTTTCTTCTTTGCTTCTCTTCTTCACTTTGTTATTCTCACTTATTTCTATTTTTCATGAATAATTTCATGATTTTTAAAACAATATACCCCAACAGTCCCCCAACTGTATTAAGAAAAATATCATCCACGTCAAAGGCTCCCACTTTTAAAACAAGCTGGGCTGTTTCAATAAGCATGCTGAAAACCATTGTAAGCAATGTTACACTTACAAAATTGTTTACGATTTTCTCCCTTGACATACTTGGTAACAAAAAGCCGAATGGCATAAAGAATGCTACATTTCCTGCCAGATTCATTATTGTAATCTGCCACCCATATGTATGTTTCATTCGCCAAAATCTGTTTATTTCTTTAAACAGAACCAGGTTATATCTGTATTCATCGCTAACCATGGTTCTGTCTAAACTTTCTGAAAAAAACATGGCATATAAAGTTACCACCAGATATAGGATAAACAATATTTTTCCAAACATACGCATCTTTTTATCTGATTTTCTCAATTCAACTTTGCCTCCAATATGATAGCTTAATTAGTTGTCATTAACTATTTAGCACCATACTGTTTATAATATTCATCAATTGCTGTCTTGATTGTATCATCAATAACAACTTTTCCATTACATTCCTTATTGTAAAGATATTCAACAACATCTGCCATTGAAACAATTGCGTTAGCCTTAAATCCATATTCTTCCTGAATTTCATCAAGAGCGCTCTTTTCTCCGCCTTTTCCAACTTCCATTCTGTTTAGTGAGACCATTAAGCCTACGATTTCAACATCTGCTGCACTTCTTACCTTTGGTACAGTTTCTTCCATGGACTTTCCTGATGTAGTTACATCTTCAATCATAACAACTCTGTCGCCGTCTTTTAACTTACTTCCAAGGAAGCTTCCCTTATCTGCGCCGTGGTCTTTTTCTTCCTTACGGTCTGAACAGTAACGGATTTCTTTTCCATATAATTCACTGTAAGCAATAGCTGTTACAACACTGATTGGAATACCCTTGTATGCAGGTCCAAATAAAACATCAAAATCATCTCCATATGTATCATGGATTGCCTTTGCATAATATTCGCCTAATCTCTTAAGCTGTGAACCTGTTACGTATGCACCGGCATTCATAAAGAAAGGTGATTTACGTCCGCTTTTAAGTGTAAATTCTCCAAACTTTAAAACATCACTTTCTACCATAAAATCAATAAATTCCTTCTTATATGCTTCCATTTTTTAATATCTCCTTTATTTTACTAATCCAATTAGACTGTTAATATCTTCCACATTATGTCTTCTCATATAATCTTCAATTCCTTCCACAACTTCAATTGTTGTATTAGGATTGTTAAAATTTGCAGTTCCAACTGATACTGCTGTAGCTCCTGCAAGGATGAATTCCATTGCATCACTTGCATTGGCAATTCCGCCCATTCCGATTATTGGAACTTGAACTGCATTGGCTACCTGATATACCATTCTTACTGCCACAGGCTTAATTGCAGGACCTGAAAGTCCGCCTGTCTTGTTGGCTAATACGAACTTCTGTCTTTCCACATCAATCTGCATACCTGTTAATGTATTTATAAGTGATAAAGCATCTGCACCACCTGCTTCTGCAGCCTTTGCCATCTCTGTTATATCTGTAACATTAGGGCTTAACTTCATTATTACAGGCTGTTTTGCTACTGCCTTTACTGCTTTTGTAATGGCTTCTACTGCTTTAGGATCCTGCCCGAAAGCTATTCCGCCGTGTTTTACATTAGGACATGAAATGTTAATTTCTAACATATCTACTTTTTCATCTCCTAACTTTTCAACTACATCAATATAATCTTCTGTAGTTCTTCCACAAACATTAACAATAATGTTTGTATCGTAATTCTGAAGATATGGAATATCACGCTTTGCAAATAATTCATATCCCGGATTCTGAAGTCCTACTGCATTAAGCATTCCACCGTATGTTTCTGCAATACGTGGTGTAGGATTGCCTTCCCAAGGCACATTGGCAACACCTTTTGTTACAACTGCTCCCAATCTGTTTAAATCTACAAATTCACCATATTCTGCACCTGAACCAAATGTTCCTGAGGCTACCATTACCGGATTCTTAAATTCACCTCCTGCAATATTAACTTTTGTATTCATTAAAGTTCCACCTCCTCTGCCAAAAATACAGGTCCGTCTTTGCATATTCTCTTGTTATTAACATTTGAGTGATGGTCTTTCTCCTTAGACTGACATACACAGGCAAGGCAGGCACCAATTCCGCATGCCATTCTTTCTTCTAAAGAAAGCTGACATTCAATTCCTTTTTCAAGAGCATATTCTTTAATAGCCTTAAGCATTGGTGTAGGACCGCATGCATAAATCACATCGCCCTCAACTGCCTGTTCCTTTATGGCATCGATAACTGTACCTTTGTACCTGTACTTCCGTCTTCAGTTGCAATATATAACTTTCCATTGCTTTCTAATTCGTCAGTAAGGAATAACTCATCACGATATCCTGCCACAATCTGAACTTCTGCCTTAGCCTTTAATTCTGTGGCAAGCTGAACCATAGGAGGAATACCAATTCCACCACCTATTAATATAGCCTTCTTTCCTTCTCTCTGCATAAAGCCGTTTCCAAGTGGTCCTATAATAGAAACACTGTCTCCTGCTTTATATGTTGACATTTCCGTTGTTCCGCCACCTACGACTCTGTAAACAATACGTAATCTGCCATTCTCTTTGTCTACCTGACAAATACTAATAGGTCTAGGCAATAATTTAGTTTTGTCATTACAGTAAACTGAAATAAACTGTCCTGCAACTGCTGTGTCTGCTGCTTTTGTTTCAATCCACATGCTATACACACCGGTTCCAATACATTCCTGTGAAATTACTTTTGCAAGTTCTTTACTTCTCATATTCGCTCCTACTCGTTGTTATGATTACATAATAATTAAACAATCCGTTTAATCATTTTTATATTTTATCATCATTAATTATTGTGTTTTTTGTCTTTATTAACAAACTCTATATTTCTTTAGAAAATTGAGTTAATATCTTCAATCATATCGATTACAGCCTGTCTTGAAGCATCAGCATAATTTAAGCTGCCAAACTTAGCATATTTGTCCTGCTTGTATGCACAAATAATTCCTCTTGAAGAGTTAACAATTGCACCAAGTCCGTCTTCGTTAAAGTATGGCTTAAGTCCATCTGCTGTACCACCCTGTGCACCGTAACCAGGTACAAGAATGTAGCTCTTTGGCATTACCTTTCTGAGAACCTTTCCCATTTCAGGATATGTTGCACCAACTACTGCACCAATATAGCTGTAGTCGTTACCCATATGTTCTTCTCCCCATTTTGCTACCTTTTCGCCAACCCATTCATAAAGTGGTCTTCCATCAATTAATCTGTCCTGGAATTCCCCACTTGAAGGATTAGATGTTTTTACCAAAATGAAAAGGCCTTTATTTTCTTCTTTACATACATCAATAAAGGGCTTAATTCCATCTGTTCCAAGATAAGGATTTACTGTTGCAAAGTCTTCATCAAATAATGAATATTTCTTGCTTCCAACCTGTACTTTTCCAAGATGACCTGTAGCATATGCTGCTGATGTTGAGCCGATATCTCCACGCTTAACATCGCCGATTACAACAAGGTCTTTTTCCTTTGCATATTTTACTGTCTTATCGAAAGCAACAAGTCCCGGTACTCCAAACTGTTCATACATTGCTATCTGTGGCTTTACTGCAGGAATCAAATCATATGTATTATCGATAATTCCTTTGTTGTACTGCCAAATTGCCTCTGCCGCTCCCTCTAATGTTTCGCCGAACTCATCAAAAGCTTTCTTTGTAATGTGTTCGGGAATGTAACTCATCATTGGATCAAGTCCTACTACAACAGGTGCGTTTGTTTTTTTGATTTTGTCTACTAATTTGTTTATCATTGCTTTCTTCCTTCCTTATTGGATTTTGGTTATATTTTGATTTTTAATCTGTTATTCTCAAAATCTATTTTGTGTTTTAATATTTATTTGCTAAATTTTATTTGTTTGAGTAAACAATTTTTCCGTTAAGAATTGTATATTCAACTTCTCCTGAAACTTTGTAACCGTCAAAAGGTGTATTCTTACCCTTTGATTCAAAAGTGTTTACGTCTATAGTGTATTCTTTATCAGGATCAATAATTGTAATGTCCGCAATCTTGCCCTCATCTAAAGTTCCCTTTGGAATGCCTAAAACTTTCGCAGGATTGTAACTCATCTTGGCAGCCATCTGCATTGGAGTTAAATATCCTTTCTTAACTAAGTTGGTAACTGTTAATGCTACTGATGTTTCAAGACCTACTATTCCAAATGGTGCATGTTCTAAGTCTTTAGCCTTTTCCTCTGCACTATGTGGGGCATGGTCTGTTGAAATAACATCCATAATGTCATCCTGTAATCCTTTAATAAGAGCTTCCATATCCTCTCTTGCTCGTAAAGGTGGATTCATTTTAAAATTACCGTCGTTACTTGTTATATCATCTGAACACATAGAAAAATGATGTGGACAAACTTCTGCTGTTACTTTTATGCCTTCTTCCTTTGCTCTTTTAACCATTTCAACACTATCCTTAGTTGAGCAATGGCACAAATGTAATGTTGCCCCTGTTTCCTTAGCCAACATAATATCACGCATTGCAATAACATCTTCTACTGCGTTGCTTATTCCCTTAACTCCAAGCTCACTTGACTTGTCTCCTAAGTTAATAACGCCGCCTTCAACTAAATTAATGTCCTCACAATGAGCAAGTACCGGCACATTAGCCTTTGCGGCATTCTTCATTGCTTTTCTATAAACACCTGAGTTCATTACTGACTTGCCGTCTTCGCTTATGGCACAAATTCCTGCCTTTTTAAGCTCTTCCACATCAGTAATTTCAACTCCTGCCATATTCTTTGTAACTGCACCAACAGGAAGTACATTGGTAAGTCCAGTTTTTTCACCTTTTTTCAATAATGTACTTAACTGTTTCTACATTATCTACTACCGGTTTAGTGTTAGGCATACAGCAAACAGTTGTAAATCCGCCTTTTGCAGCAGCCTTGCTTCCTGTTTCAATATCTTCTTTGTATGTAAGTCCCGGATCTCTGAAATGTACGTGCAAATCAATTAATCCCGGCATTACATAACAGCCTGCTGCATCAATTACAGTGTCAGCCTGCTTTTCAATTGATTCTGCCTTTTCCTTAATAATTCCATCTTCAACAAAGATGTCCATTACTTTGTCTAAATTCTCTGACGGATTAATTAGCCGTCCGTTTTTAATTAATATTGTCACTATTTACCTCTTTCTACGATTCAGTAGTATTACTGTCTCACTTTGTAAAATTATACAATAAGCCATCTAAAAGTATATCAAAAAAGCACACCCCTTTCAATAAAAAGGGCGTGCCTTATTTTACTTTTTCTTATATATGCTAACTAATCCTGCTTCTTCATATGCAATCTCATATTTACCTGAGTTTAAAACTTCATCAAATTTCTCTTTTTCGTTGTCAAATCTTTCATCAACAACAAGATAATCTGTATAAACAGGCTGTTCTAAATGATTCTGATCATACAAAACAAGATTCTTTGACAAATGTGGTGTAAAAAATCCTGATGCACAAACTGAAGCATTAGTAGGAACAAGCTCTAATGCTTTGTCTATTTTCTCATAGGTTGATTTGTTTTCTGTATATGTTTTGTAATAATTAGGCATTTTAGGAAACAGATTGCCTACAAACATTATTCCTGCACAAAGCACTGCTATGCTTACGTATGTTTTCGCCTTTTCTGCTTTAACATCAGCCATATTCATAATTGCAAGATACATTATTAATGCAATAACTCCAAAATTATACTGGAAGTTATATCATGCATATACACATATGTTGTAAATATATTAATTATAATAAGTGGTGAAAGTAATATATATCTTGTATATTTCTTTCCCGTTGTAAAAATAACAGTTGCCATTGGTCCAAACATTAGTATAAAATAAGCAATCTTTTCTACACTGTCTGCGCTGGAATTTGTAATCATCTGTGCAATTACATATCCCGGATTTGCAATAATGCTTTTGAATACCTGGCTTAATCCTCCATCTGCATCAAAATACAAATTGCTAAATCTGTTATCCATAATTCCAAGTCCATAGCTGTTAACCACAGAAATTGCAATTAGGAAATAAACCGCTGCGCAAACCATTAATATTAGTCCTCTTTTTTTGTCTTTTCTTGAAAGCAAATAGAATGTTCCAAGAACCAATACATATATTGCCGCGTCCTCTTTCACAAAAAATGCAAAAAGCATCATTAATATCATAATGTATGTTTTCTTCTTTTCTGCTGCCCATATTGTCATCAGCAAAAAGAATGTAAGAAAACAGTTCTCATGCATATCATACATTGCCCCGCCTGATGTTGCCGGATACAATGCATAAAGTAAAGTAAATCCTACTATCATCCAATTAGACAATCTGTATTCCCTGGCAATAAGAACTATTGGTATAACCGGCAAAGCTATCATTAATGCCTGTATTAGCTGTACTGTTACCGGACTTGGAAAAATAAAATATATAGGAAGTGCAAATATAATATAATTGGTGAAAAATGAACACCAAAATGAGAAAGAAGTCTGTTTCTCTCAAGGGTTGTTGCAACAGAACCTGTCTGTCTCATATTTTCATACATCTGAGTAAATATTCCAAAATCAAATGTTGAATTAAGATATGACTTATATCTTAATACTGTAACTATTCCAACAAATCCAAACAATAACACACCTATTATTGCAACTATAATATTAGTATTTATTCTTTTTATTTTTAATTCTGATATAAACTGATAAATGTCTTCTTTAACATACAAAAAAGCGATAGCTGCTATAAAAGCAAGTATTGCCTGATAACATGGTCCGCCTAATGGATTACCGGCGTTTGTTGTCCAATCATTTGAATATCCAATAAAAGCACATAACAATAGGAATATATATGTAAAAACAAACATTAATCCTCCTGCAATCTTTTTTGTTTTTGTAATATATAATTCCTAATATAATGCTAAAAATTATAGTCATTATAAATGCCTTAGTAAAATTTCCATCAGCCGGAAACTGAATATTACTAATCTGCTTATAGGCACCTCTTAATATAGATGTTAATGCCCATCCGCCTACAATGCTTATAATAATACCTTCAAGTATTTCTTTTTCATATTTTGTAAGTTTTTTTAATGTGTCCACCTTTTTACTCCCTTTTGTTTTCATTTACATGATATTTTACCATATAAATCTGATTATTGTGAACAAATTGTAAATGTTTTTTGTAAAACAATAAAATCTATTGATTATTATTACAGACGTGTTATACTTATGTAGTATTAAATACTACGTAGAAAGGTTATAAAAAACTATGTATAAAATTGTAAGCGACAGCGCATGTGACTTGTCAAAAGAATATTTAGAAAAACACGACGTTACCATTGTACCATTATCAGTATCTTTCGATGGCGAAACTTATTATAGAGATGGAGTTGACATAACAAGGGATGAATGCTACCAGAAAATGATTGACAATCCTAACTTTTCCAAAAACTTCTCTTCCAAGTGTTGAAAGCTACGCAGAAGTTTTAGTAAAGATATTGTTGAACAGGGTCTCCCTGTTGTATGTTTTACAATAACAACACTTTTCAGCGGTTCATATAATTCAGCTATGAATGCTAAATCTTTAGTTGAAGAAGATTACCCTGATGCTAATATTTGTGTTATTGATTCAAAGCAGAACTCTGTAACTCAGGCATTGCTGATTGACCAGTTTGTTAGAATGTTAGAAGACGGACTTTCCTTCGAACAGGTAATGTCTAAGCTTGAACCTTTAATGGCTTCAGCCAGAATCTTCTTTACAGTAGGTTCACTTGATTATCTTAAGATGGGTGGTCGTATTGGCAAGGTTGCCACTGCTGCAACCGGAAAACTTGGTGTTAAACCTGTTATCGTTATGAAAGACGGCGATATTGGACTTGGTGGAATCGGTAGAAACCGTAACAAGCTTAAGGCCAGTGTTTTACAGGTTGCAAAGAAATATTTAGATGAAAATGGCAAAGATAATTTCATTGTTTCAGTAGGCTATGGTTATGACAAAGAAGAAGGTTTTCAATTTATGAATGAAGTTGAATCGACTCTTGATGTAAAGCTTGATTCTGAAACTAATGTTGCAATCGGTATTGTTTCAGCTGTACATACAGGACCCTTACCCTATAGGTCTTGGTGTAATTAGAAAATACGAAACATTATAATTTATTTATTCTAAATGCAAAATATATTTTTTTAATAAAATCACTATTTTTTATATTAATGTACTAATTTAAAGTTATGATTTCAAATAATTGTAACTTTAAATTTTTGCATATTTTTGCTTACATTTTATTTTTATTGTTTATATATACTACTATATCTCTTTTCTGTTGTATTTTTGTTTAAATATTATTACTTTTATGATACACTCTAAACATAGGATATAGAGTATTTATCGGAAAGGACTTGATTTTATGTACCAGATTATTAGTGACAGTGCCTGTGATTTAACAGAGCTTTATGTTAAAAAACACAATATAGAAATTGTCCCTCTTACTGCTTCTCTTGATGGAGAAACATATTTAAAGGACAAAACAGAAATTAATAGAAAAGACTTTTATACTACAATGGTTGAGAACCCTGATATTTTTCCAAAGACTTCTCTTCCAAGTGTTGAAAGTTTTGAGGCAGTTTTTAGAAAGTATGCAGAACAGAACATTCCTGTTGTATGTTTTACAATCTCAATTCATCTAAGTGGTTCATATAATTCTGCTTCAATGGCTAAGGATGTTGTTGAAGAAGATTATCCTGATGCACAGATTGTTGTATTAGATTCACAGCAGGACACAGTCAGTCAGGCTCTTATAATTGACCAAGTTGTAAGAATGCAAAACGACGGCATTCCATTTGATACAATGATTGAAAACACTAAGAAACTTATGGGCACAGCACGTATTTTCTTCACTGTAGGTTCACTTGATTACTTAAGAATCGGCGGTCGAATTGGAAAAATGGCAATTTCAGCCACAGGAAAGCTTGGAATCAAACCTATCATTATCTTGAAAGATGGTGAAGTAAATCTTGGTGGTGTAGGAAGAAACCGTGGCAAGCTTAAAAAGAACATTATCCAGATTGCAGACAAATATTTAACAGAAAACGGTAAAGACAACTTCGTTGTTTCAATCGGATATGGCTATGATGCCATAGAAGGCGTAGCATTCAAGGATGAAGTTGAAGCCGGGCTTGGTGTCAAACTCAACGGTGACACTAATGTAGAAATCGGTGTTATTACAGCAGTTCATACAGGACCATATGCAATAGGAATTGGAGTTATCCAGAAATACGAAACATTGAAATAAGATTTAGGAGCATACCATTTGTTGGTTATGCTCCTATTTTTTGTTATAGCAAGTCAATATGTAACAAATTGATTTTAATCTAGTGCTGTATTTGGCAAATCTAGATGGCTGTACCCCGATATTAGAAATATTTGAAATATTGGGGTACACAACGCATTTATTAGCAATTTTCCCCGATAATTCAATCTCCCCTCATACAAAAAAGCCCTACAGATTTCAAAGTTGTTCACTCTAAATCCATAGGGCTTTTCTTATATATTTAGTTCATCTGTGAATCTATCCATTTCTTTATCTTTCCTGAAACAGATAATGTTGTGATTAAATCGATCAATCCTGTTACCGCAAATATTGCTCCTGAACACTGGATTAAGAAATCTCCTGCTGTTCTTGTGCCATCGTCATTGTGATTCATTGGCATTGTTAAAACTGATATGCCAAGTATTATACATATAATGGCAAATACAAGTAATGGTATCCAATGACATCCCATTCTTCTAAGGTCTAATGCATTCTCTATTTTCATAAGTCCACTGACTATTATTATCAATGCAATTACATAAGTAATAATTGAAAGTATTAGATTCATGCATGCAAGCACTACTATCCCAAGTAATATTAAAGCAATTCCTGCCACAAATTCATATCTATAAAAATCATTAATCAGATTCTTTTTTCTGTATTCTATTAAGTATCTTATTCCTAAAGCAAATAACATTACTGCAAGTATTATACAAACAGCATTTAATGTTTTAGTTGGATACAAAAACATTAAAACTCCTATTGCTATAGAAAGAATTGAATACAAAACCATTTCCCATTTTAGATTCTTTAAATAGCTCAATATGGTCCTCCTTTCCAAAACTAAATCAAGAAGCCCTTCAGAGATAGTGTTAGACAACTATCCCTGTGAAAGCTTCTTGTTATGTTCTTGTATGTTTTACTTATTATTTAAAGTAGTTTACACCTGATTCAAATACCTTAAGATCCTGTTCTCCGTAGATATTTGTTGCTACTGAACGACCCTTTCTTTCGATATGAGCCATTTTACCAAAGCATCTGCCGTCAGGACTTGTAATACCTTCAATAGCATAGTATGAACCGTTTACGTTCCATTCTTCATCCATTGTAGGCTGTCCCTGCTGGTTTACATACTGTGTTGCAACCTGACCGTTTGCAAATAATTCCTTAATGCATTCTTCAGGTGCTACAAATCTTCCTTCTCCGTGTGATGCTGGGTTTACATAAACTCCACCAAGTTCTGCATTCTGTAACCAAGGTGACTTGTTTGATACAACCTTTGTATAAACCATCTTTGAGATATGACGGTTAATTGTATTATATGTTAAAGTTGGTGCATTTACATCCTGTCCTGTAATCTTGCCGTTTGGTACTAATCCTAACTTGATTAATGCCTGGAAACCATTACAAATACCAAGAGCAAGTCCGTCTCTTTCATTTAATAGTTTGTGAACTGCTTCTTCAATCTTAGCATTTCTAAATGCTGTTGCAAAGAATTTAGCTGAACCATCAGGTTCATCACCTGCACTAAATCCACCTGGGAACATAATAATCTGTGACTGTGCAATGCTTTCTTCAAAAATCTTAACTGAGTCTCTAATGTCTTCAGGTGTTAAGTTCTTGAATACCTTAGTAATAACATTTGCACCAGCTTTTTCAAAAGCCTTAGCGCTATCATATTCACAGTTTGTACCTGGGAATACAGGGATAAATACTGTAGGTTTTGCAACTTTGTTCTTGCAAACATATACGCTGCCCTTATCATAAATTGGTGTATCAAGTAATGATGTATCCTTATGGCTTCTTGTTGGGAATACCTTTTCTAATGGTTTTTCCCAAACCTTAATTGCTTCATCCATAGGAATTGAATCATAACCATATTCAAATACTTCCTTATCGTTTGTTTCACCGATAAGAACATAGCTTGATGTAATATCGTCAAGTCTGTCTGCAGGTACTTCAGCAATAATATCACCAAATCCAGGTGCAAATAAATCTGCTCCAGGGATTCTTCCACTAATGCTTACACCAATCTTATTACCAAATGCCATCTTACTTACGGCTGGGATAACACCCTTTCCGTCAACAGCATATGCTGAAATAATAACTCCATTCTGAATCATTTCATGAATTTCATCATATAACTTCATGATTTCATCATATACAGGCTTGTCATACTGATCCTTGCTAATTTCAAACTTAACAATCTTATTGCCTGCTGCCTTAAATTCAGGAGTAATAATATCTTTTTCTTTAGCTACATCTACTGCAAATGATACAAGTGTTGGTGGTACATCAATATCATTAAATGTCCTGACATACTATCCTTACCGCCAATTGATGGAAGACCAAATCCCATCTGTGCATCAAATGAACCAAGAAGTGCTGCAAATGGCTGGCTCCAACGACGTGGATCTTCAGTCATTCTTCTAAAGTATTCCTGATATGTCATACGTACTTTCTTGTAGTCACCACCTGTTGCAACAATCTTAGCAATTGAATCAACTACTGCATACATTGCTCCATGGTATGGGCTCCAACTTGAAAGATATGGATCAAATCCATATGACATCATTGTTACTGTATCGCAATCTCCCTTTAATACAGGAAGCTTAGCTACCATAGTCTGTGTTTCTGTCATCTGATATTTTCCACCAAATGGCATAAATACTGAACCTGCTCCAATAGAACCATCAAACTTTTCAACTAATCCCTTCTGTGAGCAAACATTTAAATCTGACAATGTTTCTAACCATTTCTGTTTTACATTGTTAACAGGCTGTTTGTTGAAGAAGTTCTTGTTTTCATCAGGCATGTCAACTTCAACTGTTGTTTCCTGATGTGCACCGTTTGTATCAAGGAAGGCTCTTGAAAGGTTAACGATTTCTTTACCTCTCCATTCTAATACTAAACGTGGTTCTTCTGTAACTTCTGCTACTACTGTAGCTTCAAGGTTCTCTTCGTTAGCATATTTTAAAAACTGATCAACGTCACTCTTATCAACAACAACTGCCATTCTTTCCTGTGATTCTGAAATAGCAATTTCTGTTCCGTCAAGACCTGCATACTTCTTTGGAACCTTATCTAAGTTAATGTGTAATCCGTCTGCTAATTCACCAATAGCAACTGAAACACCGCCGGCACCAAAGTCATTACACTTCTTAATAATGTGGCTAACTTCTTCTCTTCTAAATAAACGCTGCAATTTACGTTCTGTAGGTGCATTACCTTTCTGAACTTCTGCACCACAAGTTTCAATAGATTCTTCTGTATGAATCTTTGATGAACCTGTAGCTCCACCACAACCGTCACGACCTGTACGGCCACCTAATAATATAATAATATCTCCCGGATCCGAGTTAAGTCTCTGTACTGCACGTCTTGGTGCTGCACCCATAACTGCTCCGATTTCCATTCTCTTTGCTACATAATCAGGATGATAAATCTCTTTAACTAAACCTGTAGCCAAACCAATCTGGTTACCATATGAGCTATATCCATTAGCTGCTCCCTGAACAAGTTTCTTCTGTGGTAACTTACCCGGAAGAGTTTCTGACATTGATTTAGTAGGATCTGCTGCACCTGTAACACGCATAGCCTGATATACATAAGTACGTCCTGATAGTGGATCTCTGATAGCTCCACCAAGACATGTTGCAGCACCACCGAAAGGCTCGATTTCTGTAGGATGGTTATGTGTTTCATTCTTAAAGTTTACTAACCATTCTTCTGTTTTTCCATCTACTTCTACAGGAACTACAATACTACATGCATTAATTTCGTCTGACTTCTCCTGATCATCAAGTTTGCCTTCCTTCTTAAGCTTACGCATTGCAATAAGAGCAAGGTCCATAAGACATACAAACTTGTCTTTTCTTTCTCCAAAAACGTCCTTTCTTGTGTCAAGATATTCCTGATATGATTTTTCAATAGGTTCTTTGAAATATCCGTCATCGAAAGTAACGTCTGTTAATTCCGTATTAAATGTAGTATGACGACAATGATCTGACCAATAAGTATCTAATACTCTGATTTCAGTCATTGATGGGTCTCTGTTTTCTTCATTCTTATAGTAATTCTGAATGTGTAAGAAATCCTTAAAAGTCATAGCCAATCCAAGAGAATCATATAATTCCTTTAAAGGTTCTTCAGCCATATCCTTAAAGCCATCGAAAATAATAACATCTGCAGGCTCTTCAAACTCTGTAACTAAGGTTTCAGGTTTCTCCAATCCTGTTTCTCTTGAATCTACAGGGTTAATGCAGTAATTCTTAATCTGTTCAAACTCTTCATCAGATATATTGCCTTCTAAAACATAAGTAGTTGCTGTCTTAATAACAGGCTCTTCATCTTCATTTAAGAACTTAACACACTGAACTGCTGAATCAGCTCTCTGATCAAACTGTCCCGGCAAAAATTCCACACTGAAAACCTTAGAATTATCCGCATCATATGGGAATGTTTCCTCGTATACATTATCTACCGGTGGTTCTGAAAATACTGATGTTAATGCTCTGTTATAAGTTTCATCTGAGATGTTTTCAACGTCATATCTTACAAGCACTCTTACATCCTTTAATGCATCAATTTCAAGATATCCCTTAATATCTTCTGTAAGTTCCTTTGCAGTAACAGCAAAAGGCTGTTTTTTCTCTACATAAACTCTCTTAACTTTACTCATGAATTCCTCCTGAATAGTTTTTCTATTATTTGTATTTTTATGAAATAATGCTCGACCCAGTATACTACATTAATTTCACTCCGTTAGTATAACACCGATTGAAAATAAAGTACATATTATATTTTTCATATTTCCGCATATTTCCAGCTATTCATGCTCTAGCATATTCTTTCTATACCACTTAGGTAAATGCGTCCACTGGCACTTAGGATTATATCTTTCATTTATGGCAATGGTATTAAAAAATACCTTCCACAAATCTTCATATTCATCTTCTTTGCGTATGTCTTTTACCAATTGGTCCATGTTCTGTCCTTCAACTAAAACAGTTGTCATACCTTTCTGATGAACTGCTGCCTTTATCCTTCTCTGATCATATATAATCCAGTTCTCGTTAGGAAATCTATTCTGAAAATGAGCATAAACCTGTGACAGTACATCGCACTTAGGCTCAATTCTGCTGTATAAAACATTTCCTTTTAGCTCTTCAAATCTGATAAATTCTATAAATGAGTGTGCCTCGTTTGAAGTCTTTCTACTAAGTTCCATTACTCTCATAACCGCTGGAATGTGAAGCATCTTCATAACTCTTTCACCATATCTGTATCCATATTTTAGGAATTCAAAGACCGCATCGCCTTATCCTCTGCGAAATTCATACAAGCTCTAAAAACTGCAATATATGCCTCTTCTGAAATCTTAATCTTTATTGAGCGAATAACTCTTTCAGCCTTAGAATTGTCAGTTTCAATACTAATAAATTTAGAAAAAAAGGTTGGTGCATAATCACTGCCCGGATGAATATTAACAGAATATCCCTTATTCATATACACCCATCCGTCATAAATTGCTGTCATTATTCCCTCTATATTATTTTCACAAACTAACGTAACATTCATATTGCTCTCCGATTATTCTAACTTACTGTTTCAATCCCAAATCCATAAGTGTCATCTGCTTATAAGTTGTGTCATTCTCAATAGCGTAAACCTGCTTTCTGTCAGTATCTGCCAATGTTCTTGCCAATGCATCCTGATCCATTGACAGTGGAATCATAGTCTTTCCACCGCAGGTTATAAAATATGCCGCTCTTTTAAGAACTACCCCCATCTTCTTTAAACTGTTAAAGTCAAGCATTCCATAATGTCTTGCCACAGTTATTCTTCTCGCCGACTTTACTCCAATTCCCGGCACCCTTAATAAGGTATAATAGTCTGCTCTCATAACTTCCACAGGAAACTTATCCAAATGATTAACTGCCCAATCACATTTAGGATCCAAAGCCACATTAAAATTAGGATGCTCCTTATTAAGCAACTCCTTAACGCCAAAGCCATAATACCTCAACTAGCCAGTCTGCCTGATAAAGTCTATGTTCTAAGCATGGGGTTAGGTCCTATTATTGCAGGTGAATCAATATTATGATTCACATCCACAAAAGCCGAATAAAACACTCTCTTTAAATTAAACTGTTTATACATAGTCTCCGTAACTGACATAAGCTGATAGTCCGTTTCAGGCGTGGCTCCTATAATCATCTGTGTGCTCTGCCCTGCCGGAACAAACTTAGAATTATTCTTCCGTCCTGTTCTTGTTACAATCTGATATCCTTCCTTACCATCTGAAATCAATCTGCCTGAGCCCATCTGAATCTGCTTCATCGGTTTCAAAATATTAGTATAATTCTTATTAGGTGCAAGTTGCTGTAAACCTTCCTTAGTAGGAAGCTCCAAATTAACGCTCATTCTGTCAGCCACAAAACCAACCTTCTCAATAATATCTTCTGAAGCCCCCGGAATAGCCTTAACGTGAATATATCCAAAAAACTTATATTCATTACGCAGCTTCCAAACAGTTTCGTAAATAAGTCCCATTGTATAATCAGGATTCTTTAAAATGCCCGAACTTAAAAACAATCCCTCTATAATATTTCTTCTATAAAATTCAATGGTAAGCCTGCAAACCTCATCCGGCGTAAATGAAGCTCTAGGTACGTCATTGGACTTCCTGTTAATGCAATACTTACAGTCAAAAATGCACTCATTGGTAAATAATATTTTAAGTAATGAAACACATCTTCCATCTGCCGAAAAAGTATGACAGATTCCGCAAGCATGAGTATCTCCAATGCCCTGCCTTTATTGCTTCTGTCAACTCCACTGCTTGTACAGGCTACGTCATACTTAGCCGCATCAGTCAATATCTTCAACTTCTCTGAAATAGTCATATCCTGTGTAATCTCCATAGCCTGTCTCCTTTTTATTTTTCGAACATCTGTTCTATCAACAGGATAGCATATCTATAATTAAAAATCAACAACTCTTTTCCTAATTTTTTAATAACTTTTTTGAAATTTAATCCAACATTTCTTATAATCTTTTCATCTAATATTAAACCAATATTTTTTTCATTCTAAAATAACCCTTTGTATAAAGCATTTTCTCTATTTTTATAAGTTTTTATTTATATTTTGTTTAGTTTTTTGTTGTTATTTTTTCTTCTATAATGACATTATGGCGCTTTTACTTATATTTAACAAAATATTCTCACTTTTAAAATGGTAAATATGTTAATAATATATTGTATAAGTTCTAATAAATGAAATATTAAAATTAAACATACAAATCAATCATAAAAATATTTGTAAATAGGAGGTGTTTTTATGCCATCTGCATATGCACATTATAAATTTGGAAAAATGGTAATTCCCGGATTACCAAAAGATATAAAGAATGTTATTAAGAAATATCCCGCTCCGTTTAAGGCAGGTTACAGGGACCTGATTTTCTATTTTATTACAGGGCTTTTTCAAAAAACAAAATTAATCAGATAGGCGTTTCTATTCATCATGAAGATTTTTATCCTTTTATGACACACGCCGTTAAGATTGTAAATAAATATGGGAAAAACAGTTCACAGTACAGTTACCTTTTAGGTCTTATTTGTCACTATGTATTGGACAAAAACTGTCATCCTTATGTTAATGTAACAATGGATGAAACCGATTGTGGGCACATTGAAATTGAGGGTGCTTTTGAGCATAAGCTTCTTGTTGAAGACGGATATGCTCCTGAAAGTTTTTCCTATGCACCATTTAATTCCAACTAAGGAAAGTGTTGCTGAAAGTATGTCACCTTTTTATAATCAGATTTCAACATACACAATTCACGCTTCACTTAAATGGATGTATATAATCAAGAAGTTCTTTGTTGCGCCACATAAAGCAAAAAGGACATGCATTGATTTATTAATGCATGCCACTTTTCATTATAAAAGTTTATATGGTCACGTTGTTGAACCTGACAGTAATCCTAAATGTGAACATCACTTAGATTACTTGTACAAATTGTTTGAAAACTCTGCCACTGAAGCAGTTTATTTAATTCAAAATTTCAATAATGCTTTATACGGAGATGTGTTGTCAAACAAATTTCGTTATGATTTTAGTGGGACTCTTTATTTTTAACAGGTCCGCATGATTCTCTTTCAACTAACTCACAAGGCATTTTTACATTCAATGGAGTTGTTATGCTACAGTTAGTAGCTCCAAAAAGGAAGTTGGCACCATACTGTCCCATATCATATGCAGGTGCATGTATGGTTGTCAATGTTGGAGTTGTATAATTACAAATCTGTGCATCATCAAATCCAATAACTGAAATATCTTCAGGAATCCTTAATCCGTTTTCTTTAATAGCCTTCATTGCTCCAAATGCAATATAATCACTTGCCGCAAATACGGCTGTTGGCATATCTTCGGACTGAATAAATTCACTCATCATACTATATCCTGATTCAATGGAATATTGTCCTTCTTTTAAATATTTATCATAATCAAGACCATGTTCTGAACAATATTTTACATATTCCTTAATTCTTTCATCATCAAAAACTTCATTACTATCTAAAATTTCTCGTCCGCCTAAAAATCCAATCTTTGTATGACCTAGTTCTGTAAGATAACTCATTGCTTTATTACTGCATATTCAAAGTCTAATGTAAATGATGTAACACTATAATCTGCTACAGGCATATCTAAGAATACAATATTTTTAGATATTCTCTTTAATTCTTTCACTTCTTTTTTGCTAAACTTTCCAATGCAGATAAGTCCATTAATATTTTCAAGATAATCCATATAATTAACATCTGTCTTGAAAGCTCTTACTATCTGAATACAATTTTTTATACAAAAATCTTCAATACCATTACGAACTGAAAGATAATATGTATCCTGAAGTTCCTGCTCTGCTGAAAACCACTGAACAATACCCAATCTGAATGTGGCCTTTGTACTTCTTCCTACTTTTTTGTAGTTTAATTTTTTTGCAGCATCAATTACTTTCTGCTTAGTTTCCATCGTTGTACTTAAAGATGAATCATTATTAAGTATTCTTGAAACTGTTGTAATACTTACTCCTGCCATTTCAGCAATATCTTTTATTGTTGCCATTTCTTCTCTCCATTCTTCCATTCTATATAAGATTACAATCCTTGTAATCAAACTTTCGGTATTTTCTGCTCAAATTTAATGCTATTCTATAGTAATAAACTTTCATAAATTTTGCAATACTTTTTACTAAAGTTTTACTTTTTCTTTTACCGAATCGTTTTTATTTATTTTTCCCTTATTCACTTGTTACAGTTTTTGATTCGACTATTTGTGCAATATATTCAAACTTTATTTTTTTATCAAAAAGCTATTGATATTTTACTAAAAAAGTTATACATTTTAGTTAAACAAATTTTACAGTATAAACGAAGTAATATTTTTATGTATCGGGAGGTTTTCAATGACAAACGTAACAACATTAAAAAATCAGTTTTTGAATAATGAACACGATAACACATTGACTGATTTATATTATGATGATGTAGAAATGATTAAATACCAGAAAGCAAGATATGTTAATGCATTAGATAAATATATAGAGCTTTTCGGTGAAGAGAACGTTGACATTTATAGTGCACCGGGAAGAACTGAAGTAGGTGGTAATCATACAGACCATCAGCACGGTATGGTTTTGGCCGCCTCTGTTAACTTAGATGCAATTGCAATTGTTGGAAATAATAACAAAAATACTATTGAACTTTTTTCTGAAGGTTATTCACCATTAAGCATTAGTCTTGACAACATTGCTGTTAACGAAGCAGAATTTGGTACTACTTCTGCTTTAATTAAAGGTGTTATTGCAGGAATGAACGACCACGGTTACAAAACAGGTCCTTTTAAGGCATACGTTACAAGCGATGTTTTAAATGGTGCAGGTCTTTCTTCTTCAGCAGCATTTGAAGCAATTATCGGAACTATTCTTTCAGGTTTATATAACGATATGAAAGTTTCTCCAATTGATATAGCAATTATTGGTCAGTATGCTGAGAATGTATTCTTCGGAAAACCTTGTGGTCTTATGGATCAGATGGCTTGCTCAGTTGGTGGATTTGTACATATTGATTTTAAAGATCCTGCTAATCCTATTGTTGAAAAAGTTGATTTCGACATTGCAGATAAGGGTTACAGCCTTTGTATCGTTGATACTAAAGGTTCACACGCAGACTTAACAGATGACTACTCTGCCATTCCTAAAGAAATGAAAGAAGTTGCAGCTTTATTTGGGAAAGAATTTTTAAATGATATTCCGGCTGAAGAATTTTTCAGTAAACTTCCTGAGATTTTCAGAAAAGTTGGAGACAGAAATATTTTGAGAGCTATGCATTTCTTTAAGGACAATGAACGTGTTCAGAAAGAAGTTGACGCTTTAAAAGCTGATGACTTTGACACATTTTTATCTTTAATTAAAGAATCAGGAGATTCTTCTTACAAGCGTCTCCAGAATATTTATTCTACCATGATTCCAGAACCAGCCTGTTTCAATAGGTATTGCAATTAGCGAAAATGTTTTAGGAAACAATGGTGTATGCAGAGTACACGGCGGTGGTTTTGCCGGCACTATACAGGCTTTTGTCAAAACTGATTTTGTACCTGAGTATAAGAAAGCTACAGAAAGTATTTTCGGTGAAGGTGCATGTCATGTATTAAAGATTAGAAAGTATGGAGGTGTTAAAGTATTATGATTAACGTCTCAGAATTAGATAAAAATATAAAAAAATTAGTACAGTATGGTATTAATTCAGGTTTAATTCCTGAATCAGAAAGAAATTATTCAACTAATATGATTTTGGATGCTTTTGGCAAAGATGATTACTCTGATCCTGATATTTCAGGTGAGGAGATTAATCTTGACAATATATTAGAGAACCTTTTGGATATTGCCTGTGAAATGAAGCTTATTGAAGACTCTATTACTTACAGAGACCTTTTTGATACAAAGCTTATGAATTTCATAATGCCACGTCCTTCACAGGTTTCAGAAATCTTTTGGAAAAAATATAGCAATTCTCCGAAAGAAGCAACCGATTTCTACTATGATTTTTCAACAAAAACTAATTACATTAGAAAATCACGAGTAGAAAAGGATTTAAAATGGACTGTTCCTTCACAGTACGGTGAAATTGACATTACTGTTAATTTATCAAAGCCGGAAAAAGATCCTAAAGCTATTGCAGCCGCAGGAAAAGCTGCTTCATCTTCTTATCCGAAGTGTCAGCTTTGTATGGAAAATGAAGGCTATGCAGGTCGTGTAAATCATCCTGCAAGACAGAACCATAGAATCATTCCTATTACTATCAATGATTCAAACTGGGGATTTCAGTATTCTCCATATGTTTATTATAACGAACATTGCATAGTATTTAACGGACAGCATGTACCAATGAAGATAGATAAAGCAGCTTTTAGAAAATTATTTGATTTTGTTAAGCTCTTTCCTCATTATTTTCTTGGTTCAAATGCAGACCTTCCAATTGTTGGAGGTTCAATTTTAAGCCACGACCATTTCCAGGGGGGTAATTATACTTTTGCCATGGCAAAGGCTGATATTATCAAAGAATTTTCAGTTGATGGTTTTGACGATGTTAAATGTGGTATTGTAAAATGGCCTTTATCAGTTATCAGATTTACAGTCAGAAGACAGTGACAGAATAATTGAACTTGCCGACCATATTTTGAAGGCTTGGAGAGGCTACACTGATGAGGATGCATTTATTTATGCTGAAACTGACGGAACACCACATAATACCATAACTCCTATTGCAAGATTTAAGGATGGTATGTTTGAACTTGATTTAGCATTAAGAAATAACATTACTACAGAAGAACATCCTTTAGGTGTATATCACCCACACGAAGAACTTCACCATATTAAGAAAGAGAATATTGGTTTAATTGAAGTTATGGGTCTTGCAGTACTTCCATCAAGATTAAAAGGCGAGATGAATTTACTTGCTGAATATATCTTGAAGGAAAAGATATTCGCGAAAACGAAGCTAATTGAGAAACATGCCCATTGGGCATACGGTTTTCTTGCCAACTATGATGACGTTAATAAAAATAATGTTATGGACATTATTCAGGCA
>ENA-OQAZ01000310-OQAZ01000310.1-human-gut-metagenome-genome-assembly--contig:-NODE-310-length-27581-cov-2.154331_pt1 | contig 27581 bp, 32 predicted proteins | sample MGYA00242737_ERZ504531 | MGnify/ENA primary metagenome ERZ504531 (study PRJEB26092, sample SAMD00036244) | human gut metagenome | host: Homo sapiens | study: EMG produced TPA metagenomics assembly of... | reverse complement strand
CGTGGGCAGGGGAACTTTGAGCTAGCCGCTAACTCCGGCTATGATTCACGAGGGTCAGCTGACCCTCGCGAAAGCCTGCGTAAGCGTCGGATCTCAAAGCTTCCCCTAAGCGCCCACAAAGTGCTGCCTGCAGAGCAAATCCCTGCCTGATGCTGTTCGTTGGCTGAAACTATAGAAACCGAAATCTTGTAAATTCAAATTATCATGATATTGGGGGCAAAAGATATTTTGGCTACTTACTCATGTTTTTTGCGGGTTTCTTATTTCTGTCTTATATAGATAAGCATATAACAAAAAGAAATAGCATCACACTGAACCGACCCCAGAAGTTAGACCCAAAAATCTAACTATTGGAGGTCGGTTTTCTTATGGCAAAATATAACTTTGAGCTTAAGAAAAAAATTGTTCTAGAGCATCTAAGTTTAGGTGTTGGTTCAAAAGCACTAGCAAAAAAATATAATGTTAAAAGTGCTAGACAGATTCGACAATGGATTCATAATTATAATGAGTTTGGTGAGGAAGGCTTAAAAAGAAGTAGACAGAAGAATAATTATTCTTTTGAATTCAAGCTTCATATGGTAGAATCTTATTTATCAAACGAGGTCTCATATGAGGAACTGGCATTAGCAGATGGAATCACCAATTATACTATGATTAGTAGATGGGTTGAAGCATTCAGAGTAGCTGGCCCCGACGGGTTAAGGCCTCGGAAGAAAGGTCGGAAAAAACTTTGGATAATTCTGTTTGTAACAAAATTTCTCAGAATGTTAAAGAGAATACTCCTAATACAAGTGCTGAACATGTGAAAGAATTAGAAGATGAACTTCTTAAGCTAAGAATAGAGAATGCCTTTTTAAAAGAACTGAGGAGACTGCGTTTAGAGGACGACGCCAAAATGAGAGAACGGCTCGAATCATCAGTATCTCCGAAGACAATTCAAATTAAAAGACCTTCTCTCATACACAGGCATGCCTAAAGCAACATATATGTACTGGCAAAAAAGATTTGATAGAGAAAATCCTGACAAGGAACTCGAAGAAAGAATTCTTGAAATCAGGAAATCTCATAAGGACTATGGCTACCGTCGTATACTGGGAGAACTTCGAAACCAAAACATTGTTGTTAACAAGAAAAAGGTTCAAAGAATTATGCAGAAGCTTGGTCTACAGGTCACTTCATTTACACGAAAGAGCCGTAAATATAGTTCTTACAAGGGAAAGGTAGGAACTATAGCACCTAACAGAATTCGTAGACGATTTAACACGCATATACCTCGTCAGAAAATCACAACAGATACAACAGAATTTAAATACTATGAGGTGGATTCTAAGGGGCACATGACAATGCACAAATTATATCTCGATCCATTTATGGATATGTGCAATGGAGAAATACTAAGTTTTGGGATTGATAAGCATCCTTCTGCTGAAAATGTACTGGTAGCTTTAGAAAAGGCAATCAAAATAACATCTGATTGTCCATATCGAAGAACGTTTCATTCAGATCAAGGATGGGCTTATCAAATGAAAGCCTATTCACGACGATTAAAAGAGGAACGTATCTTTCAAAGTATGTCGAGAAAAGGGAATTGCCATGATAATTCGGTCATGGAGAATTTCTTTGGGTTACTCAAGCAAGAAATCTACTATGGTGTTGTATATTATAGTTTTGAAGAATTGAAATCTGAAATAGAACGATATATAAAATATTATAATGAACAAAGAATTAAAGAGAAACTAGGATGGATGAGTCCTGTTCAATACAGGCTTAGCCTCTTGGCTGCATAAAAATGCGTAACAGACAAATCTGTTACGCAATAAAAGTCTAACTTTTGGGGTCACCTCACACGCCAAAGTGATTGCTATTTCTTTTTTAATATAATATCACAGAGGGCAAGTCGGATTTTCACCGGATTCCCTTCCTATGTAGATGATTTCCCAGATTACCTGTCTTTCAGGGAGCACATTTTTTTTATTTGCTATGCTTCAACTTCAATCAGATCTTTCGTAAAGTGGTTCAGGACTTCGCAGCCGTCTTCGGTGATCAGGACCAGGTCTTCGATTCTTACGCCAATGCCGCCCGGGACATAGATGCCCGGTTCTACGGAGAAGCACATGCCTGGTTTCAGGACTTCTTCGTTGGTGAAGGAGACATCGCCAAACTCGTGGACTTCCAATCCGATGTTGTGTCCGGTACGATGGGTGAAGTATTGGCCATAGCCCTGTTCTTCGATGTAGTCTCTGGCTGCGCGGTCTACGTCGCAGAATCTTGCACCCGGTTTTGCAGCTTCGATACCGCGGCGGTTGGCTTCTTTGACGATCGCATAGATTTTCTTTGCCTCTTCGCTGGCTTTTCCGATGAATACAGTTCTTGTCATATCAGCACAGTATCCGTTGACCAGGCATCCCACATCCAGGACTACCGCATCGCCATAACTTCCTTTGGAATCGTCTGTTTCATGATGCGGATCTGCTGCATGGGCGCCGTACGCGATGATCGGCTCGAAGGAATGTCCTGAGCACCGTTTTTCAGATAGATTTTCAGAAGTTCTTCTCCCAGCTCCGCTTCTGTCATTCCTTTGCTTACAAGCGGGATCAGTTCTTCGATACTGGTATCGTTACAGCGGGATGCCACACGCATCTTTTGCTGCTCTTCTTCTGTTTTGATCTGGCGGATATGATCTATGATCGTGGATGCATTACTATACGCATCTCCCACCTGAAGTCCATCAGGCGAAGCAGGAACCGCGCCGGCCAGGTTTTGTCGATACCGATGGTTCCGCCTTTTCTCATATGGGAAGCCAGAACTTCCACACAGTCATCGGTATCATCAAAGTATACGACTTTGATTCCCAGTTTTTCTTCATCCTGCGGAAACAGCTTTCCAATCACCAGTACCGGCTCTTTTTCCACATCCAGTCGGAGAACCATCATACGTTCTCCACATGCATAATACTGTCCGGTCAGATAATACACAGCCATCGGATCTGTCACAAGAAACTGTTCCAGATTCATCTTGCGCATGTCTTCGATTACTTTTTCTATTCTTGTCATGTTCATTTTCATTCGTCCTTTCTTTTTGCACCAGGTTTTTCTTTTAAGTTTTCCCGGTGCACCCGTGTTTCTCACGGTCTCTGCCCTGCATTATACACCTGTTTATTTCCATATACCATACTATTTTGTCGGTTCCGTTATTCTCCGTAAACTTTGCAAATTCTAATATTTCATCTTATACAGGATTTTTTACTTTCACTAAAATAATCTGTTTTATATCAGGCAAAAGGCGAAAAGCCTTTTAAAAACTTTTCGCCTCTTGCAATCACTCATTTATTTTATGACAGCGGAATATACGCATGGTATAGATTGTTATTTCCTTTTGCTACCGGTCCGGCTTCTTCGTACCAGTTGTATTCTACTTCTTCCTCTTCGTCTCCCCACACTTCCGGGCAGTCGGTTTCTTCCCAGTCTAACGGGATTTTGTGATGATCCTGCCGGGATGCTTTTAACATAATCTGGTGCAGTTCTTCGTTTTCTTCTGCTGTCAGCACTCCTGGTTTTGCTGAGACAAACAGAGAGGTTCCGGACTCTGCAACAACATCCGCCCACTGACGGTTCAGGCTCCACGGGATGGAACCCGTAATACCTACGCAGTCCGCATCCACATCAAAAAATGTTCCATGCTGTGGCAGACAGAATGCCAGAGTGTTGACTCCCATTTTCTTTGTTCTCTCCCAGGTGATACCGCTGGTATCGTCCCCGGTTCGCTGCAGCTGCATCAGACCTGCCCCCAGATGGCCGATGGTATTACAGCCCATGATCAGAGTATGGTGCTTTTTCGCAGCCTCATAAATTGCCTGGTACAGTCCGGTTACAATCTCCGCACTGGTCTTTGAAGTATCGTAAAATTGCCATCCGTCCTCTGTCGGGAACGGGTTCATCTCCACGCCCCACCTTCCGAAGATATCAAAAGTGGTAAAATCATGTTTGATCAGTGTATAACCCCAGTTACAGATCCTTCCACATCCTCCTGAATATAGGAAAGGACTCCCGGATGGGAAGGATCCAGACAATCGTTATGGGATAATCTCCATTCCTTGGGAATCGTCTCTTCTTCATTCAATAAGAATCGAACCCAGATGCCAGGGCGTACGCCTTTTTCTTCCAGTTTTTTTGCCAGTGCACTCATATCAGGGAATTTTTTATTTCCCTTTTTCCATGGACCACCATTGTACTCATTCAGGCGGTGATGTTCCTGCCAGCAGTCATCGATCACCATATACGGCGGATTGTCCACACCTTTGGTCAGTTCCACGATATAGTCGGTATCCTGCAGGATCTCTTCTTCTGAACTGTCTCCATAAGCATAATACCAGTTATTACTTCCATAAACCGGATAGTCCGGTAAGATCGCATCGGTGCACATGACTTTGCAAAACTCTCTGGCACTTTCGAAAGTCCCCATTCCTTCAGTTTGCATCGCTACGATCTGAGCAGCCCGAAGTTTTCTACCGGAAAGCTGCACACCGGTACCGCCACAGCGCACATCCATCACCAGTGTAATTCCACGGGTATCTGCCTGCCAGAAACACATGGCGGAAGGTCTTACCTTGACCCCATATCCTGTCACAGTTTCTCCGACCGCTGCCAGAAAATACCACGGCATAAAACGGCTGCCGCTGACACCTTTCCAGTCCACATCCCCGTACGTTCTCTCCCAGGAGCCGCCGAGGATCCGTGATTTTTTATCTACCGGTGTATTCCAACGAAGCTTGATCGTCTTTACCTTTGTCTGATCTGCGGTCAGCCAGACTTCTTCTGCTTCCGGTGTGGTTTCATATGTTACAACAACATCGTCTTTTTCTGTTTTCTGTGCATCCTTCTCCCCGATCCAGCTGCCATCTTCTGTCTCTACAGTAATAAACGAAGGAATCCCTAATCTGTATTGTTTTTGCATAATTCTATCTCTCCTTTTTTCTTCGGTAAGTTTTCAGACACGCTCTAACGTGCTGTTTAAAAAATTTTTTATCAATCCACTTTTTTAATTGTATACAGTAAGGATGCGAAATCTCCGCCCTTTTTGTTCAGATCCTGTCGGTCAACCGGGATACCTGCACGCATCAGTTCATCCCCGTATGCTTTATATGTTTTTACCTGATTTCCTACTGTATCGTAACCGTAGCGTTTTGCCAGTTCTGTGTCGAAAGAAGAGGACGGGGTCAGATCACAGCTTACCTGATATTTTGCATCCGGATCCAGACCTTCCAGTTTCAGGCGCAGCAGGACGCATTGACTTTGTTCAGTCTCTGGTACAGTGCCGCCACTGCCTGTGTCTTATCCTGAGAAACAACCATCCATGCCGTCTCATTTCCTTCAAACGGATTCAACAGACGGTAGAAATCGCCGTCTACCTGGATCAGTTCCCGGTATTCTTTCATAAATGCAATTTGTTTTTTAACACTTGCCATCTCCGCATCACTGAGCAGATTCAGATCCAATTCATAACCGAAAGTTCCAAAGTAAGCAACATTCGCTCTTGTCTCGATCGGTGTCGTACGGTATAACTGATGGTTCGGTACCGCAGATACATGAGATCCCATGCTGACGATCGGATATACATAAGAAGTACCGTACTGGATCTTGGTTCTCTCACTGGCATCGGTATCATCACTGGTCCATGTCTGCGGTGCAAAATACAGCATGGCAGGATCAAATCTTGCTCCGCCGCTTGCACAGGACTCAAACAGGATCTCCGGGAATTCCGTGGTCAGCCTGGTGTACAGATCATATACACCTAAAATATATTTGTGCATCACTTTTCCCTGCTGGGACGGATCAGTTCCTTTGCTGTAAGGTTCGGACATATAACGGTTCATATCCCATTTAATATATGAAATAGAAGATTCACGAATCACTTTTGCAACCATCTCGTAGATATAGTCAACCACTTCTTTTTTCGAGAAATCCAGAACAAACTGATGTCTTGCATGAGACTCAAAACGCTCCGGCGCACTGATGATCCAGTCCGGATGTGCACGGTAAAGATCACTGTCTTTGTTGACCATCTCCAGTTCTACCACAGACCAAATTTCAGTCCCAGTTCTTCTACTTTTCGTGACAGACCACTGATACCGGATGGCAGTTTTTCCAGATTGACATACCAGTCACCCAGTCCACGGTAATCATCATCTCTTGCACCGAACCAGCCGTCATCCAGAACAAAGAGTTCCACACCTGCTTCTTTTGCTTTTTTCGCAATATTCAGGATTTTTTCTTCATTGAAGTCAAAATAGGTTGCTTCCCAGTTGTTTAACAGGATCGGGCGTACCTGATCTCTCCAGGTCCCGTGCATCAGACGTTTCCGGTAGATTCTGTGGTAAGCCTGGCTCATCTTGTTCAATCCCTGATCACTGTAAACCATAACCACTTCCGGGGTCTGGAAGGATTCGCCCTGTGTCAGTTCCCAGCTGAAGCCTTCCGGATTGATTCCCATCATCACACGGGTCATATCAAAAGTCGAAACCTCTACCTGTCCCAGATGGTTGCCGCTGTATACCAGGCTGAAGCCATATACTTCTCCCTGATTTTCTGTTGTGTGTGGACGTTTCAGTGCAAGGAACGGGTTCTGTTCTGCACCGCTGCAGGTACCGTTCAGGCTCTGGATGCTCTGGATACCCATCTCCAGTCTTCTGGTTTTCACATAACGTTCTCTTGCCCAGCCGCCGGACAGATGTACCATCTCATAATCCATATCATTATATTCTACACTGGCACTCATGATCTTATCCAGAACGATCTTCTCGCTTCCTTTATGCTGATCTTTGCATTTCTTGTAATTACCGGATAATCTTCATAAATCGTATAAGAAGGATCAGGTCAGTATCCATCACTGCATCGTGAAGAGTGATTTCGAGGGTCTGTGCCTCATCTTCATTTTCCACATAAGTAGCTGGCAGCGGAAGAATGTCTTTCTTTCCGTTATAAATTTCATGGGATGCATAGGTAAAGTTCACGATCCGGCTTCCGTTCTCCTGTACGATCGTCAGTGCCGGGCTTCTGTAATCACCGGTTCCATAGGTTGGGAATTCCTGTTTTGTATACTGCATGGAAAGGATGCCCGGTTCCGGAACACAGACGGACATCTGGGAGCGCATGCACTCCTCATGAAGATACGTAAAATCCTCCCGGTCGTGAATTTTCTTTCCATAATATAACTGCTCTAACTGCTCATTTTCCATGATACGGATGATATAACTTACTTCGTTGTTATACAGATGAAAACATCTGCTCTCTTTGTGGAATACAATTGCCATTTTTTCTCCTTTCAAACCAAGCCGGCGCACAGATCCGTCATGCCGGCTTGGTTGTCACCTTATCTTTATTGTAACTCACTTTATTTTTCTTTTATTCTATACCCCGAGAATCTTGCGCAGTTCATTATGCGGCCGCTCCGCATTTCTCTGATAAATATCCACATAGTTCCAGTCGCTGCTTCTGTCGCAGAATGCCGGTAGAGGAATCCACACTCCGGCTGTCCCGGCTCGTAGTCACCGCTGACCGGGGCGAAGATGCAGATCAGATATTCGTAGACTTCTTCCGATTCTCCTACCCGCTCATGATCCGCCGCTTTCACCGGGATATCGTAGCGGTCGTGGAACATATATACGGCGTAATCTCCGTAGGAACGGTACTGTTCCCCGACAATTTCATAAAAGATATCCATCAGGGCGTCATTTTTCAATCCGCTCTTTTTGATCCCGTTGAGCAGCTGCCACATAGTTCCGGCTGCCATCTGTTCTTTCGGGAACGGATAACGCTTCAGATTGACGTTGGTTTCCGAAAACGGAACGGCTTTTGCCAGTGCCAGATTTTTCTCTTTGTCTGCCGGGGACAGTTTCAGGAAATTTGTGTTAAAAGTTCCGTCCACATATCCGTCACGGTCCATATAAGCTCCCGCGATCCGGGTCATGGAAGATCGTTTTACTGTCATACGCCGGGTCAGTTCCAGCATATCTTCTCTGTTAATCCGCATAGTTTCTCTCTCCGTCTGATTTTATGCAAATACGCTTTACATCATATACAACATCACCATCAGCGGCATCGTCACGATGCACACCAACGTGGTAAATACATTGATCGAACTTGCATATGCCGCATCCCTCTTGTAAAGCTGTGCCATCTGTGTGATCGTTACCGCTGTCGGGGCAATTACTGCCAGCAGGCTGATCAACAGGATCGTTTTTGCATTCTCCATCGGGATCAGCGGTGCCGCCAGTTTCAGGCACAGGGTAATGATCCCGGCACCACGATCATTTTCAAAAATACAATCCCATAGATTCTCCGTTTTCCAAAGACCTGTTTCCAGTCCACACCCGCTAAAAGCATGCCGATCATCACCATACTGATCGGACCGATCATGCCAGCAAGGGAGGAAGTCATAGAATCGAGAATCTTCGGCAGATGGATGTTGCACAGGAAAAACACCAGTCCCACAAGGATCGCGATCAGATTGATGTTCTGCACGATCTTTTTCCAGTTCGCCTGGCGCTGTCCCTGCATCAGGGACTGTCCGTGCGTCCACACGATGATCGTCTGTACACACAGAAGCCGCTGGCATAGATCACCCATTCTTCTCCCAGGATCGACGTCACCAGTGCAGGATCAGATTGCCCGCATTTGAATAGATCAGCGAAGCCGTCTCCACCTCATCCATGTTTAGCAGCTTTCTCAGAATCCCGCAGACTATAAACAATATTACATGGATCAGGATCGCTGCGACGACTGCAAGCAGAAATCCATTTCTTATCTTTGTGGAATATTCGATCTGAAAAGCATGAATCGTCACGCAGGGCAGTACCAGATAAATCGTCACCATCGAAAGCACCCGGCTGTCCTCTGTCTCCACAATCCCCAGCTTTACGATCAGGAATCCCAGTCCCATAATCAGAAATAATACAGCAATCTGCTGCATCAGCAATAATGCAATCACTTTTTCTCCTCCTGGTTCTTCTGTGTACTCTCAGATGCTTTTGTTTTCCACTTTTTCTTATTTCCAAAGTTCTTCCGGTACTCATTCGGATTCATGCCTGTGGTCTTCTGAAAGATTCTGGCAAAATGGCTCTGGGAGCTGAAACCGAGGTAAAACGCGATATCCTGCACCCGGTAATCGGAGTATTTTAACAGGTTCTCTCCTCTTCGCACCTTTTCCTGCCGGATATATTCAATCATCGTGATATTCTCACTGGTGCTGAATAGATGCGAGAGATAATCCGGATTCACCTGCAGCGCCTGTGCAATATCCTGTACCTGTATCGCCCCGTGCAGATGATGAAATACATAGTCTTTGACCTGTGCGATCAGCGGATTCACCTGATTTTCCCTCTCCACGATCTCATTATTTTTCTCTTCTTTCACCATGCGTGCATAGGTAAACTTGATTTCCCGCTTAAAAGCCTCCACCTCCGGAAGATTTTCGATTTCTTCCACCTGCTGGCTGAAGCTGTCTGCCAGGGAAAACGATTTTTCTGTACTCATTCCTCCGCGGATCGCCGCTCTGGATGCCAGCGTAATATTTCCGATTGCCACATTTTTCGCTGAGCGCAGCGGATCTTTCGCCAGAATTCCGATCTCTCCCTCATAGGTTTCGGACATACTCCGGCTCAATGCTTCTATGTCTCCGTTGGTAATGCTGTTCATCTCACGCAGTTCCTGTTCATAAGGGTTGTGAAGTCCTACATTTTCCTGATACTGGAACAGCTCTCTCGATAAGCGCCGTTCAAACTCCTGCCCGAACTGATAATTTTTCCTGTTTTTTTTCCAGAATTCATCCACGCTCATCGTAACACCGGTGCTCTGCCAGTGCAGCAGAAGCATCATCGAAACCATTTTTTTGATGCTCGTTACAGGTGGCTGATAATCTGTTTTTCCCATGTTCCATTCCCGGCGCACTTCGATCAGCTGCTCCCTCGACAAAGCTCTGGACACCACCGGTCCCGCAAGCAGGATCTGACCCGTCACAGGATCTTCCGGAAATACGGCAAATAACAGCCGTTTTCCGCAAAGATTCACCGGATATTCTCTTGCCCTCTCTCTGGCGACCGCTATCATCTGATGATTTTTTTCGTAAAACAGCCGTTCCACATTTCTCATCCCTACTCCCAGTTCCACACTTCCATCCCGGTTCACAATCTGAAACGGTGTGTGTGCCAGGCTGACCATCTGCTTCAAAACGTATGTCTCTGTCATAATTCATCCCCCTCGTTGTCATACAGTCATTTTATCTCATTCCCCCTGCTTTCGCAATTCTATTTTCCTCTTCTGTTTTCTTTTTTCTGTGGTATGATAGAGAGTACGGAAATCTCTAAAGAAAGCAGGTACTTATTATGCCCCTGACAACTGAAACCTCTTCCCTCACCCGGGGAGAGAAAACAAAATACCGTCTGGCGGAATCCATGAAGGAATGTATGTGCCACACTCCGGTAGACGCAATCACCGTCCGCCAGATCACAGAGAACTGCGGTCTGACCAGGCAGACCTTTTACCGGAACTTCATGGACAAATTTGATCTGATCACTGGTACTTTGATAAATTACTGATCAAATCCTTTGATACATGGGACAGGGAAAAACGGTGCAGGAAGGTTTGCAGTTAAAATTTTCCTATATCGCAGAAGAAAAAGAATTTTTTCGTGCCGCCTTCCGTTATGACCGACAGAACTCACTGCGGGAACACGATTTTCAGCTGATCTTCCGCTTTTATCAGGATCTGATCCAGTTAAAGACCGGCGCTCCGGCATCCGATGATATCCGGTTTCTCCTTGAGATGTACTGCCACGGATCGATCTCCATGACCATCGAATGGGTACTCTCCGGCATGGCAGTCTCCCCGGAAGACCTGGCACGCCTGATGGTGGAAGCCATGCCAGCCAAACTGGCGGATCTTTTTGCTTCTTTCGGCGTTCTGACGGAATAAAAAAAATTTTTCCATCAAAATGTTACATTTGCCGAATTCTGTAACTTTCTTTTTCGGAAAAACATTGTTAATATAATCACAAAAGAACGGAACAGCCGGAAAGCGGTGATTCCCTAAGAGAAAAGGAGTGTTTGTATTATGGCAAATCGTATCATGTTAAATCAGACTTCTTATCACGGAGCAGGTGCTATTCAGGAAATCGTAAATGAAGCAAAGGCACATGGATTTAAAAAAGCGTTCGTATGCTCCGACCCGGATCTGGTAAAATTCAATGTAACTTCCAAAGTAACAGACCTGTTAAAAGAAAACGGTCTGGACTATGAACTTTACAGCGACATCAAACCGAATCCAACCATCGAAAATGTACAGCACGGCGTACAGTCCTTCAAGGATTCCGGTGCTGATTATCTGATCGCTATCGGCGGAGGTTCTTCCATGGATACTTCCAAAGCCATCGGTATCATCATCGCAAACCCGGAATTTGAAGATGTCAGAAGCTCGAGGGTGTGGCTCCGACTAAGAAACCTTGCGTACCGATCATCGCTGTACCTACCACAGCCGGAACTGCTGCGGAAGTAACCATCAACTATGTCGTTACCGATGTGGAAAGAAAACGTAAATTCGTATGCGTTGACCCACACGACATGCCAATCATCGCAATTGTCGATCCGGAGATGATGGCTTCCATGCCAAAAGGACTGACCGCTTCCACCGGTATGGATGCTCTGACCCATGCCATCGAAGGTTACACCACAAAGGCTGCATGGGAAATGACAGATATGTTCCACCTGAAAGCCATCGAGATCATCTCCAGATCTCTTCGCGGTGCTGTGGAAAATACAAAAGAAGGCCGTGAGGGAATGGCTCTTGGTCAGTATATCGCAGGTATGGGATTCTCCAACGTAGGTCTGGGAATCGCTCATTCCATGGCTCATACCCTGGGTGCTGTTTATGATACCCCGCACGGTGTTGCCTGCGCAATGATGCTGCCGATCGTTATGGAATACAACCAGGAATGCACCGGTGAAAAATATCGTGAGATTGCACGTGCTATGGGTGTGAAAGGTGTCGACGATATGACACAGGAAGAGTACAGAAAAGCAGCCATCGATGCTGTCAAGAAACTGTCCGCTGATGTCGGAATCCCGTCTGTTCTCGAAGCTGTCAAAGAAGATGATCTGCAGTTCCTTGCAGAATCCGCTCACGCAGATGCCTGCGCACCGGGTAACCCGAAAGACGCAAGTGTGGAAGATCTGAAAGATCTGTTCCGTAAAATTATGAAATAATTTTATTGATATGATACCAAGGTCCCAAGTTCTGAAATCTGACGCAAGCTTGCTTGCAGGAAGATTTCTGACTTGGGACCTGCCAAAAACATGAGTAAGTAGACATTTTTCGAAGAAAAATGAGCGAATTGCGAATGTTTTTGAAGATTGTGAGAGTACGAAGTACGGAACAATCCGGTATCAAAGGGGTCAAAATACTTTTTGACTCCAACATTATTGATATGCAATACAACAAAAACCGGGCTGGTTCTTCAAACGAACCGCCCGGTTTTTTGTTTGCTTTTTATTTGTCAAAGTCTGCTTCGAAAACACCTTCCGGTGTCTTCATCGTCAGGATTCCCAGATTAAAGTTATCATCGGAAACAGTGATATGATATTCAAATACCACATCTTCCTCGAATTTGGAAAGTACCAAGTACGTTCCGTTCTCTTTTCCCTCAATCTGATCACAGATATCATCGTAGACACGCTCCCCGGAAATTTCTCTTGGATATCCGGAAGCTTTGATCTTTTCTTCAATTGCCTGATATAATTCTTCCATGCCGTTTCTCCTTCTTTAGATTGCCATCATCCATGCCTGTTCCAGGTTCGGATCTTCGATCTTCTGTTCCTGCATCATACGGAAAATCGTCTTCCAGTAGTGTTTTTTCACTTCCCGGCAGATTTTCTCCGGATCACCTTCCTTGCAGGCATTCAGAATCGCTATATGGTTGTCATACTGGCGTGCCAGGATCTGTTCTTTTTCTCTTACCAGCTCATATCCTGCCAGCAGATTTCCATAATACAGCTCTTTCCATGCTTTGGCAAGTCTTGGAAGTTTCGACATCAGTACGAGTTGTTCATGAAAACGGTTGTCATATTCAAAAACACTCTCGAACTCTTCCGCCGGAATTTTCCGCATGCTTTCCAGAATCTCTTCCATCTTCTGTATCGTCTCTTCCGGTACTTTTCCGTTCAGGAGCCGTACACTGACAGCTTCATAGTTCGTACGCAGCAGATATACTTCATAGGAATCCCAGAAAGAAAATGTCCGCACGGAACATCCCACATTTCTGGTATATTCTACAATCCCTTCGTTCTCCAGCTGGCGAAGCGCTTCCCGGATCGGTCCACGGCTGGTCTGAAATTCCTGCGCCAGTTCCAGTTCCACAATTCGTTCTCCCGGACGGAGCTGATGCTTCATGATCTTGGTCCGAATCGCATTCACTACGCTTTCTCTTAATGTTTGGTATAATAATTCGCTCATGTATCTTCCTGTCTTACTTTATTATCTTACCACGAAATATTTTATCTGAATTTCCGGGCACTGTAAAATATTTCTTTTCGTAACTGTTCAGTACCTTCACAGTTACAGTGGCTACTGAACAGTTACTTCTTTTCTATTTGACAACACCAGATTGCTCCGTACTTCGTACTCCCGCAATCCGCCAAACCATTCGGTATCACATTTTCTTAATAATGTTTTTGATGATTTCCACGGACAGATCCATGCCTTCCACCGTAATGTGTTCAAACGGACCATGGAAGCCGTCTCCGCCGGTACCCAGGTTCGGACATGGCAGACCGTCAAAGCTTAACCGTGCACCATCTGTGCCTCCGCGAATCGGGGCGATATCCGGTTCCACGCCTGCTTCTTTGCACGCCTCTTTTGCGTAATCGATCAGTGCATGCACGGCTCGATCTTCTCACGCATGTTGCGGTAAGATTCTTCAATCTTTACTTCCGCGGTTCCCTCGCCGTAGGTTTCGTTAATCTGTGCAACCGCCTGACGGAGTTTCTCCTGTTTTTCCACAAATGTGACCGGATCAAAAATCACGGATGATGTAACGCATCACTGCCTGTTCCACATTGCCGTTGAATTCTGTCATGTGATAGAATCCTTCATACCCTTCCGTCTTCTCCGGACACGCATCTTTGGGAAGAAGTCCGTGGATTTCCATCGCGATGGTCTGTGCATTTTTCATGATATCTTTTGCACTCCCCGGATGCACATTGACACCATGAACCGTGACCTCCGCACCTGCCGCATTAAAGTTTTCGAACTGGATCTCACCTTCATGGCTTCCGTCTAATGTATATCCGTACGTTGCGCCGAATTCTTTGATTTTCAGATACTGTGCACCGCCACCCACTTCTTCATCCGGGGTAAATGCGATGCAGATTTTTCCGTGCGGTGTCTTTTCCCGCATCAGTTCTTCTGCTGCTGTCAGGATCTCGGCAATCCCGGCCTTGTCATCGGCTCCCAGAAGAGAAGTTCCATCGGTTGTGATCAGCGTTCTTCCCTTATACCCTTTCAGTCTCGGAAAATCTTTTACTGCCAGAACTCTGCCGGAAGTTCCGAGCACCACATCTTCTCCGTTATAATCCGGAATAATCTGTGGTTTCACATTCTGTCCGTTAAAGTCCGGTGCGGTATCCAGATGCGCGATCAGACCAAGCGGTGCCACATCTTCCATTCCCTCCGTGGCCGGAAGATATCCGTAAACATATCCATATTCATCCATCGACACATCCGAAAGTCCCATCTCTTTCATCTCTTCTACCAGAAGATTCCCCAGGTCGAGCTGTCTTTTTGTAGTTGGAACCGTTGTGCTGTCTTCATCGCTAGTTGTCCATACTGTAACATATTTCAGTAAGCGTTCATAGGCTTTCATCTTTTTTCTCCCTGCATTTTCCCTTTTTCTTTTAGAAAAATACAGCCCGGACTGCTTATCCGGCTGTATCGTTGCATTGCATTTATTTATGCCTGATGGGTATATCCGAAGAAGAAATATCCCAGTGGGCAGTAGTACATACCTTCAATGCCGTCAGCCAGCATATATTTCTGTGTATAGAAGTACAGTGGAGCCAGTACGCTGTCTTCACCGATCAGTTTGTCTTCTGCCTGGTGCAGCAGATCCATTCGTTCTGCGTTATCTGTTGTTGTCTTTGCCTGTTTGATCAGAGCGTCGTAATCATCGTTTGCATACTGTGCATCGTTGTTTCCGCCACCTGTCATCCACATATCCAGGAAGGAGATCGGGTCGTTGTAGTCTGCGATCCAGCCGTTACGTGAAATGGAGTAATCTCCATCTTTACGTGTCTGCAGGAATGCTGCCCACTCCTGGTTGTTCAGGGTTACTTTTACGCCCAGTTCTTCTTCCCACATGAACTGCAGAGCTTCTGCTACAGCTTTGTGAGCATCACTGGTGTTGTACAGGTATTCTACAACCGGGAATCCTTCACCGTTCGGATATCCCGCATCTGCCAGAAGCTGTCTTGCTTCGTCACAGTTTGCTTCATAATCCGCATCGGTCGGTTTATAGTAATCTCCGCCTACGGTACGGAAATCGTCGCCCTCTGCACCGTCTGCATCATATACACCGGATGGAACAAATCCACCGGCTTCTACCTGTCCGGACTGTGTTACCTGGTTTACGATGTAAGTACGGTCGATTGCCAGAGAGAATGCTTTGCGAACTCTCGGATCGTCGAAAGGTGCTTTCTGTGTCTGAAAGCATACATAGTAAGTTCCGATATAGTCTACAATCTTCATATCTCCGGAAGCGATCAGGTTAGCGATCTCTGCCTGCGGTACATCTTCGATGAAATCAAGTTCACCGGAGTTGAAACCGGACAGCATAGCGTTCTGGTCATCCATCAGTTTGAAGGTGATGGTTTCCGGTCCAAGGTTTTCTACATCATAGTAGTTTTCATTTTTCTCTACTACGATCTGAGAGTTATGTGTCCACTCTTTCAGTTTGTAAGCACCATTGGAGATATAAGTTGCTGTGTCAAATGTCCACTGGTCACCTGCTTTTTCGATCATATCTTCACGTACAGGCATCATAGCCGGGAATGCACACAGTTCTTCAAAGTAGTTCAGGTCGTTTACCAGAGTTACTTCAAATGTTTTGTCGTCTAATGCTTTAGCAGCCAGTTCATCAGGATCTTTTTCACCTGCCATGATCTCAGTGGCATTTACCACGCCATCCAGCATGTAGTTGTAGTCTGCTGCTGTCTCCGGGTTTACCAGACGTTTCCAGGAGTACTCGAAGTCACCTGCTGTTACGTCTTTTCCATCAGACCATTTGATACCGTCACGCAGTTTGAAAGTATAAGTTACGGTTCCGTCATCGTTCTCTGTTTTTTCATAGCTTTCGGCCTGTCCTGGAACCAGTTTTCCGCTGTCAGCTGTTCCGTCAGAACCATTGGCAGCTTCTCCGCTGTCTTCCCATTTCATCAGACCTTCAAACAGATGCAGGGCCATGATGCCACCGTCTACAGAACTGTTCAGCGCCGTCCATAGTCATAGGTTCAGAAGCCAGGTTTACAGTAATGTTGAAGTCACCGTCGCTTGCTGTGTCCTCTGTTGCGGCGTCATCTTTGGTTTCTTCCTCTGCTGCGTCATCAGCAGTGCCTTCTGTTTTAGCTGCGTTGTCGTCTTTTGCTGTAGTGTTGCTGTTTCCGCAACCTGCAAACATAGATACGGTAAATGTTGCAGCTAACAGGATAGATAAAACTTTTTTCTTCATATTATCCTCTCTCCTTTTCCTTTTATTGATAAACAAGGTGATTCTGCCAGCGAATCCCCTGTATTATCCAGTTGTCTTCTCATCTACTGTTCCAGCAGATGGCATGCCACCCAGTGGCCTTTTTCGTACTCTTTGAATGTCGGTACGACCTGTTTACATTTTTCGGTCGCATACGGGCAACGGGTATGGAACCGGCATCCGCTTGGCGGATTCATCGGAGACGGAATGTCTCCTTCGAGCACGATTCGCTGTCTGCTTCTGCTCACCTGCGGATCCGGAACCGGAACTGCGGAGAGCAGCGTCTTAGTATATGGATGCAGTGGATGGCGGTTCAGTTCATAACTTTCCGCAAGTTCCACCATAGTTCCCAGATACATCACACCGATACGGTGGGAAATATGTCTTACGACGGACAGATCATGTGCGATGAACAGATAGGTCAGTCCCATCTCATGCTGCATGTCTTCGAGCATGTTGACTACCTGTGACTGGATAGAAACATCCAGTGCGGAGATCGGTTCGTCACAGACGATGAATTCCGGATTGACTGCCAGCGCACGGGCGATACCGACACGCTGCTGCTGTCCACCGGAGAACTCGTGCGGATACCGGTTTGCATGCTCTGTGTTCAGTCCCACATGACCAAGCAGTTCCTTGATCCGGTCTGTTCTGTCCTGTTTACTCTTATATAATTTGTGAATATCCAGCGCCTCACCGATGATCTCGCCAACGGTCATACGTGGATCCAGGCTGGCGGACGGATCCTGAAGATGATCTGCATCTTCCGGCGGTAAGGAAGCATATTCACCTGTTTTGCTTTTGGAACTTTCACCTGGCGCAGAATACCGTTTTCGTCTCTCTGCCACGGGTCTTTTCCTTCAAAAATAGTTTTGCCGTCATAGATGATCTTTCCGGAAGTCGGATTATACAGCTGTAATACCGTGCGTCCGAAAGTCGTCTTACCACAACCGGACTCTCCTACCAGACCAAGGGTTTCTCCTCTTTTAATCTCAATGGAGATATCTTCCACAGCCTGTACACCCGGTCCCTTCACACCTTTGATCGGGAAATATTTTTTCAGGTGTTCAACCTGAACGAGGGTATCATTTTTCTCACTCATGGCTGCCTGCTCCGTTTTTTCATTATTTTTCTCTGCTGCTTTCTGTGCTTTCATCTGTTCCTGTACACACAGCCAGCATGCGGCACGATGATTATCCCCAAGTTCCACATACGGCGGCATCTTCTGCAGACAGATCTTCATGGCGCTTTCGCAACGCGGTGCAAACGGACATCCCTCCGGCGGATTCAGCATATCAACCGGTGTTCCTTCGATTGGGATCAGACGCTCGTAGCTTTCCGCATCCACGCGCGGCATGGAACGAAGAAGTCCTCTGGTATACGGATGACCCGGCGCATAGAAGATATCATCTACCGGACCCTGCTCTACCATCTTACCTGCATACATAACCGATACTTTATCGCAGATTTCTGCCACAACACCCAGGTTATGGGTGATAAAGATGATTCCCATCTGGTTGGTCTTCTGAAGTTTCTTCATCAGTTCCAGAATCTGTGCCTGAATGGTTACGTCAAGGGCAGTTGTCGGTTCATCTGCGATCAGAAGTTTCGGATGGCAGATCAGACCCATCGCGATCATGACACGCTGACGCATACCACCGGAAAGTTCGTGAGGATACTGTTTCATACGTTTTTCCACGTTATTGATTCCTACTTCCTCAAGCATCTCCATCGCACGTTTCTGTGCTTCTTCTTTACTGATATTTTTATCATGGGCTTTCAGTGCCTCCACCAGCTGATTACCGATGGTGTATACCGGATTCAGACAGGTCATCGGGTTCTGGAAGATCATGCTACTTCATTTCCACGGAAGTTTACCATCTCCGCCGGTGTCTTCGCCAGGACATCCTGGCCCTCGAAGGTGATAGAACCACCGATTACTTTTCCTGGATTCTGTAACAGACCGATGATCGAATATGCTTCCACACTCTTTCCGGATCCGGACTCTCCTACAACGCCCATAACTTCATTATAATTCACATCGTAACTGATGCCGTTTACTGCTTTTACTTCTCCTGCCGGAGTGAAGAAAGAGACCTGGAGATCTCTGACTTCCAACAGCTTGTCAGCTTTTTTATTTTGTTCCATTGTGTCTCTCCCTTTCTTATTTTTTCAGCTTCGGATCTAATGCATCACGAAGACCGTCACCAAACAGATTCAGGGACAGGATCATAACACTCAGGATCACTGCCGGGATGAACAGTCGGTACGGATAGTTTTCAGTCCGCTCAGTGCTTCGGAACACATGATCCCAGACTGGTCAGCGGTGCAGATACACCGACACCCAGGAAGGATAAGAAAGATTCCAGGAAGATTGCTGACGGAATCTGCAGGAACGTTGTGGTAACAATCTGTCCGATACAGTTCGGAAGCAGATGCTTACTGATGATACGTCCGCCCTTTGCACCCAGTGCTCTCGCTGCTGTTACATATTCCTGCTGTTTTAACTGCAGGATCTGTCCACGGATGATACGGCTCATAGTTACCCAGTACAGAAGACCAAAAGCGATAAACATGGAGATCAGGTTCGGTCCAAGGAGTGTTACCAGTTTCTGGAACACGCCGTCTCCGGAGTTCTGGAACTGTTCCAGTGCCGGTTTTAAGGTTGCGGATAACAGCAGGATGATCAGCATCTCCGGGATGGAGTAGATAATCTCTACGATTCGCTGCATCACGTTGTCCACCATACCACCGCAGTAACCGGATATGGAACCGTACAGTGCACCGATGATCAGTACCAGGATTGCTGCACAGATACCTACGATAATGGATACACGGGCACCGACCATGACACGAACCATGATGTCACGTCCCTGATCATCCGTACCAAATACATGAGGGAATACTTTCTCCCCTGCTGCTTTTCGCTCCAGCTCTTTATCGGAATATCCGAAAGCACTGTGTTTTACGCCCAGGGCTTTGGCAGCTTCCTCTTCTGTCACTGCCTCTTCGTCAGCCGCCTGCTGCGATACATTTGCTTTCGCACGGATCTTTGCTTCATCCACGCGGCTTAAAGTTTCACCTTTGGCTTCCGCTTCTTTACGGGCCTGTTCCACCGCTTCGTCCGGTGTCAGGTTTCCTGCACCGTTATGTTCTTCCATGTATGCATTGATCTTATCCTGATCCTCCAGCTGTAATGCCATGGATGTAAAGATTCGGAACCACGGATCTGCTGTTTGTAAGTATAAGGAACGACAGACGGTCCCACGAAAGCAAAAACAGAAAGCAGGATGATGATCACCATTGCCACCATCGCAACCGTGTTTTTACGAAGACGTCTCCATGCATCCTTCCAGTAAGATACGCTTCTGCGGTCCTGAATAAAGTTTTCTTTTTCCTCTGATGTTGCCGGATCAAATGCATCTGCCGGCAGATCGTTCCACTGCAGAATATCCTCGATATTTGGCTGAAGTGAGCCCGGTTTGTTAAATCTTTTCTTATCAGACATAACCTTAATTTCCTCCCTTCACCAGATTAATTCGCGGATCTACCAGTTGTAACACAGGTCTACCACCAGGTTCATGACGATGATAAATGCTGCCAGGAAAATGGTAGTTCCCATGATCAGCGGATAATCTCGGTTCTGGATCGCCTGTACAAAATAACGTCCCAGTCCCGGAATAGAAAATACAGTCTCTACGACAAGACCACCACACAGGTAAATGCGATCTGCGGTCCCAGGTAAGTAATAACCGGAATCAACGCATTACGAAGTGCATGTTTGAAAATGATCTTGCTGTTTTTCAGTCCCTTTGCTCTGGCTGTCTTGATGTATTCCTGATTAATAGAATCCAACATGGCAGTTCTTGTCTGTCTGGACAGATAACACATCGGATAGAAGCCTAACGCTGCACAGGGCAGTACATAACTTGCCGGTGTTCCGTCAAAAAGTGCCGGAAATACTTTCACTCCTTCGATACCGCCACAGAGTGTATGTAACAGTAAGGTTGCCACTACAAATCCCGGCATGGAGATACCGATGGTACACAACACACGCAGAAAGCTGTCCACCCAGGTTCCTCTCTTAAAAGCTGCGAGACATCCCAGCGGAACACCCACGATCACCGCCCACAGCAGAGCAAGGCTGCCGACTTTTGCGGAAACCGGAAACATCTCTTTGATGATTTCGATAACCGGACGGTTTTTCTGCATCTTAATGGAAGTGCCGAAATCTCCCTGTGCAAGGTTTTTCAGATATTTACCAAGCTGAATATACTTTGGCTGATCCAGTCCGTATTTTGCATTCAGTGCCTGGATGGTTGCCTCGGATGGCGTCTTTTCTGATAACCACGGATTACCGGGAATTGCATTCATCAGAAAGAAAGTAATACAGGCAACAAGCAACAGCGTAACAAATGCCATACAGACTCTTCGAACTGTGTATTTTGTCATTTTCTACACCTTTCCTCTCTTTTTCATCTCTCCTGTCGATTGTGGATTGTCGACAATATACGATATTATAGCCACTTTAACGTGGTAATGTCAAGAAAAATGAGCGAATTTGTTTTTATTTTTCGCACACATGTGCGCATATCGCGGACACGCCTTAAATTTTGTCCCCGGAAGGGGGATTTCCTTTTTTTTGTTCTTTTTTATCGTTCAATTCTATAACTGCTATTCTATGCCTGTTCTTTTCTTTTTATAACTTTATTTTCCGGTTGACCTTTCTTCATTCGCTGTTTACAATGAAGTTACTTATTTCTATTTCAGGAGGAACATCGCATGAATTCTCATATGGATTTTATCAAAGAACAGCTGTATGCACTGACTGGTATTCCAAGCCCTTCCGGCTTCACAAAGAAAGTGACCGATTATCTTTTATCTGAACTGACAGCTCTCGGATTCGCTCCGGAACGTTCCAGAAAAGGAAATGTTTTTGTCACTCTGGGAGGCTCCGGCTCTCCGCTTGTACTGGCTGCCCATGTAGATACCCTGGGTGCTATGGTGCGCTCCATCAAAGAGAACGGACGCCTTCGCCCGACAACCCTTGGCGGTCATCAGTGGTCCACCGCAGATGGGGAGAATTGTACGATTCACACCCGTGACGGCAGAGTCTATACCGGCGTTGTCCTGAACACAGAACCATCTGCACATGTAGCTGATCAAAAAGTGGAACAGATTGAAGAGCATATGGAGATCCTCCTGGATGAAAATACAGATTCCAGGGAAAGCACCCTTGCCCTTGGGATCCAGACCGGAGATATCATCGCCATGGATCCGCGCACAGTAATTACAGAAAGTGGTTATATCAAAAGCCGTTTTCTCGATGATAAACTCTCCGCAGCAATATTGCTCGGACTGGCTCACGCGGTAAAAGAAGACGAACTGAACCTGAACAGGAAAGTTTCTTTATTATTTACAGTTTATGAAGAAGTGGGGCACGGCGGAAGCTTTGTATCAGAGGATACCGAGGAAATGATCTCCGTTGATATGGGTTGTGTCGGCGCTGACCTTGGCTGTACCGAACGTATGGTATCTATCTGTGCCAAAGATTCCGGAGGACCTTACAATTATGATCTGGTAACTGCTCTTTCTGCGGTTGCAAAAGAACAGCACCTCGGTTATGCCATTGACGTCTATCCGCATTACGGATCTGATGTGGAGGCAACTCTCCGTGCCGGTTATGATATCCGCCACGGCCTGATCGGTCCGGGTGTCTATGCGTCTCATAACTATGAACGTTCTCATATGGATGGCGTGCGGAATACGTTTGAACTGCTGAAGACATATGTAACACAGTAATTGCAGGAATCTATATCATATAACGGTTTTTCAGACTCCGTGCAGGCACGGACTTTGACTCGTTGCCCGCGTAAATCAAAATCGGTTCACTGAACCAGTTATTGATATGTAATGCAATAAAAAAGCGCGATCACAGTTTTTTCAACTGTATCGCGCCTTTGCTTGTACCCTATATTAGCACACTTCCCTGTTCTGTCTATCGTTATCGTGCACATGGTTTTTGTGCACCGTTCACATTGACTGTTATGCACAGCTCACATACCGTACTTTTCATGCCAATCCACAATCCGGCCGCTTCTCGTTACTCCAGCAGATTTCGCAGATTCCGGATCAGATATGCCAGCTCCCACTGCGTCCGGTTTCTCGTCTCACCGAGATTCTTTCCGGTAATTTCACTGATCTTTTTCAGATGGTAGGTGACAGTGTTCCGGTGAAGGAAGCATTTTGCTGCCACTTCCTGAATATTGCCGTTTTCTTCGAGGTGGATTTTCAGAATCTTCAGGTACTCACTTCCTGTCTCCTGATCGATCTGTTCCAGTTTCTTGTACTGCATATCAACAATTGATCCAGTGAACCAATTTTGATTATTCTTCTGTTACTTCCTATTCTGTCACATTTTCCCCGGCATGCTCTGCCTGTGCTGCTTCTTTCTTTTTCAGTTCTTCCTTCTTCAACTCGCCCATTTTATCATAATTTTCCAGGAAATAATGACGTTCTCCATACTGTTTGTAGCCAACAACCGTATCCAGATTGACATTTTCCACGCTCTTGAAAATATTGCTCTCGATAAACGGATTGGTCTTTTTCAATGTCTGGATCAGCTGTTTGATCTCCATACGTTTGGACTTGGTCTCTTCGTTGTTACAGGTGGTGCAGGTGTCAGTAAATTTACATGCACACTGGATAAAATGCAGGTCATTATAGTCTCTCCATGCCTTGATGCTGTCCTCCCGGATCAGATACATCGGGCGGATCAGCTCCATCCCGCCGAAATTGGTGCTGTGCAGCTTCGGCATCATGGTCTGTACCTGAGCCCCATACAACATACCCATCAGGATCGTCTCGATCACGTCGTCATAATGGTGACCGAGGGCAATCTTATTACAGCCAAGTTCCTGGGCATAGTGATACAGATGTCCCTTCTCATTCTCGCGCACAGATAGCACGGGGACTGATCCACATGAAAAACAGCCTCGAAAATATCGGACTCGTAGATCGTGATCGGCACATTCAGTTTTCTTGCATTTTCTTCGATCACTTTCCGGTTCTCCGGGCTGTATCCCGGATCCATCACCAGAAATTTTACATCAAAAGAAAACTTGTTGTGCAGTTTCAGCTCCTGAAACAGTTTTGCCATCAGCATGGAATCTTTTCCACCGGAGATACAGACTGCAATACAGTCTCCTTCTTTAACCAGTTCATACTGATTGATGGCTTTTGTAAATTTGCACCAGATGGATTTGCGGAACTTTTTACGGATGCTTTTTTCCACATCGGCACTAATGTCTTTTTCCTGATCTTCCCGCATCAGATCCATCAGCCAGGCGATATAACCGCCTTTTAAGCTGACGGCATCCAGACCCTTTTCCCTTAGTTCCGGAACCACTTCCTGACTGTATTTTCCTCTGCTGCAGCAGATCACCAGTTTTTTTGCTTTTATCCACCAGCGGGTTCTCCGCAATCTCTTCCACTTTCAGCGCAACCGCTCCCGGAATCGCACCGTGAGCAATCTCATTATCATCACGGATATCAATGATCTGATAGCTGTTTTTTGTTCAGTTGTTTTACTTCCTGTATTGTCATTTCCATTCTTTTTTTCTCCCCTGTCCTCTTCATGACTTTCCTTATATATAGAACAAAGAATGTGCCTTTGCACATTCTCGCGCCTGGGGCGGTCGCTTGCGACATCTACCTTATACGCCGTAGTGCGCATCCTCGCGGAGCGTTTTTTACTTTACAGGAAAGCAATTTCCTGTAAAGTAAGAAAAAGATTCCGGGAACTGAAAGTCCCGAAATCTTTTTTTCTCATTTGAAACCCACAATTCTGTGGATTATAGTAGCATGTGATTTCCTACATTGTCAATAGGTTGAGCATCAGCTTGATACCGGACTGAGCAACACCTTCGATGAACTGTTTCTGGAAGATGAAGAACATCACTACCAGCGGCAGTACGGCGAGAACCGCACCTGCCATCTGCATCGGATACTCTGTGGTGTACTGTCCCTGTAAGGTGGACAGTGCAGGTCCCAGTGTCATCTTATTCATAGAAGTGTTGACGATCAGAGGCCACATGAAGTCATTCCATGCAAACTTGATGGTAAAGATGGACATTGCCACGATACCCGGTTTGATCAGCGGCAGCATGATCTGTGCGAAGATACGGAAACGTCCGCATCCGTCCACGATGGCTGCTTCTTCCAGTTCTTTCGGCAGAGACATGAAGAACTGTCTCAGCAGGAAAGTACCGAACGCGCTAAACAGGTTTGGCAGAAACAGTGCCGGGATCGTATCCAGCAGTCCCAGTTTCTGAACGATCTGATACTGTGGCAGAAGGAAGATCTGTCCAGGTACCATCAGTACAGATAACACCAGAATAAAGATTGCATTCTTGAACGGGAACTCGATACGTCCGAACGCATAACCTGCCATGGAGCAGAATACAATCTGTACCAGTGTGGTAACCACGGTGGTAATGATCGTATTCATATAAACAGTTGCAAACGGAATTGCAGAAGTTACAATGGTATGATATGCCGTTGTAACGAATTTTTCCGGGAAAATTGTCGGCGGAATCTTCATCGCCTCACCGGATGTTTTAAATGATGTCAGGATCATCCATGCAAATGGAAATACAACCACGATCACTCCGACCAGGAGGATCAGATGGACGATCAGGTGATTTAGCTTAAATTTACCTTTCATGTTCTCACTCCTCCTTAGTCGTAGTTCACCCATTTCTTCTATCCGATCATCTGGATCACGGTCACGATCATAATCGCTGCGAAGATCAGAATAGAAATAGCTGCTGCATATCCTTTATAACCATAGTCGAACGCTGTCCGGTAAAACAGTGCCACAACGGTCTGTGTTGCCTCGAATGCCGGACTTGCTTTGCCGATCATCATGTAAACAGTATCAAAAACCTGGAAACCACTGATGATGGATGTAATCATAACGAAGAAGACTGTCGGTGTCAGCATCGGTACCGTGATTTTGAAAAACTGAGTAATTTCGCTTGCACCGTCGATAGCGGCTGCTTCGTAATACACACTGTTGATTCCCTGCATACCTGCCAGTAAGATAATCATGTTATAACCAACCGTCATCCAGAGACCTACGATCATAATCATAAACAATGCTGTCTTGGAATCAGTCAGCCAGTTATGACCGGTTCCTCCCATGGCTTTGATAGCGCTGTTCAGGATACCCATCTGTTCATTGTAGATCCATTTCCAGACCATGGCCACAGCTGCAGACATGGTAACCGAAGGAAGGAAATACAGGGTACGGTAAATGGATTTTCCTTTGATCTTTGCATTCAGTAAAGCCGCAAGGAAAGTGGATAACGCCAGCCCTACCGGTACGGTTACGATAACGTATTCAGGGTATTGCCGAAGGTTCTCCATACTTCTTTGTCACCGATCATTTCTTTGTAGTTCGCAAGACCTACAAAAGTAGACATATTAAATTTGTTTACATCATTAAAACTGAACCAGACATTCTGGATAAACGGCCAGATATAAAACACCAGCAGACCCAGGGTAACGGGTGCAATCAGGATATATGCGGCAATCCAGTCTTTTTTCTCTTCTTTTCGACGCTTTTTTCTTCAGCGTCTTTACTTTTGCTTTCACGTCAGCCATTCTTTCACCTACTTTATTACTTTGCTAACAGAGCGTCTGCTTCTTCTTTCAGGCCGGAGCAGGCATCTGCCAGTGACATTTCGCCCGTATAAGCTTTTGTTAACCAGGTAGATTCCATATCATACAGTTCTGCTGCTTTGCCGCATACCGGCAGTGGATAAGCTTCAGCGGAGTGGTTTGTATATGCTGCCAGGTTGTACTGCTCATTTGCTTTTGCAAAATACTGCTGTGCATCTTCTCTTGCGGAGATTACTACACCAGTTTCGCCCTGGATCTTCTGAGCTTCAGAGCTTCCCATCCAGATTGCAAATTTCTCAGCTTCTTCTTTCTGTTTGGATCCTTCATATACTGCGAATCCCAGACCGTTGATACAGTTGTCTTCTACACCATTGAAGGTAGGAACTTCTACACAGTCGATTTTGTCTTTGATGGTATCGTTGGAAGCGTATTCCGGAACCATGTAAGAACCAGCCAGTGTCATAGCGATCTGCTCGCCTTCGAACATGGCATCGGAACCTGTCTCAGACAGAGTAGAGGCACTTGGTGACAGACCGGCATCGATCATGTCGATCCAGCACTGGATACCTTCCTGTGTTTTTTGCATCACCGTATCCTGTTTCGGTAGCGTCATCGTTCAGGATCCAGCCGCCGTTTGCGTATACAGTCTGATAATACCATGTCTGGAAGTCAACCGGGCAGGCGAACGGATATACACCATCCGGCAGTTTGTCTTTCAGTTCAGTTGCAGAGCAACCAGATCATCGTATGTCATATCATCGGTCGGATATTCCACACCAGCCTGATCGAACAGGTCTTTGTTGTACCACAGAGCGTTGGTATCGAAGTCTTTCGGTACTGCGTAGTTTTTACCGTCACGAACATAGTTGTTTACCAGAGTCTCAGCGAAGTTATCTTTGATGTCGGAAGATGCGATTGCATCAGACAGATCATCCAGGATACCACCTTCCACGTAAGAATCCAGATGCAGAACATTCAGCCAGAATACGTCAGGTAGCTGTTCCGTCGCCTGCAGATGCTTCCAGTTTTGTCCAGTATTCTCCACCTTTGTATGGTTGTCAGCTTGGATGCTGATGGATACGTTATCATTTTCTGCTTCATATTGCATCGAT
>ENA-OQAZ01000308-OQAZ01000308.1-human-gut-metagenome-genome-assembly--contig:-NODE-308-length-27767-cov-8.252894_pt1 | contig 27767 bp, 21 predicted proteins | sample MGYA00242737_ERZ504531 | MGnify/ENA primary metagenome ERZ504531 (study PRJEB26092, sample SAMD00036244) | human gut metagenome | host: Homo sapiens | study: EMG produced TPA metagenomics assembly of... | reverse complement strand
TTTTCTTACTCCTTGACGATTTATTCTTGACAGTATTTCAATGATCTCTTGAATATAATTTTGAACCGGATTATGCCGATTCTATGTTTAATTTTAATTTATCGGTAAAAATTTACCGAAGTATTGTAATAATATAAATAGTATAAAAAATAACTTTCGCATCATTTTATGCTTGCATTATTTATGAATAAGTTGAACATAGTTAGATTTCCCGACTACAAAGTCTATGGTTTATCGTGTGCCAAATTTAAAAAATTATCGTACGTATATCAAAAATCAGAGTAAAGAAAAATCCGGATATAAAATAAAAGAACTTTCAAACCATTTTCTATCCATAATTATAAATTTAAAGGAGCTTTTCAAGACCTAATCCTGAAAAACTCCTTTAAAATAAATCAAACTTTTTCCATTCTAAAATTCACATTCTTCTTCATTTTCTACGGAAGGAATGGTAACCAGGACTTTATCAATTCGCGCACCATCCATATCCACCACTTCCAGCACAAAATTATTCCACTCCAGTGTTTCTCCACTTTGTGGAATATGCTGTAAATGCTGCAGAATTAAACCTCCTACCGTATGATAGTCTACATCTTCCAAAAGGTCCTGACGATTAAAGTAGCACAAGAAATCATACAACGGACACTGGCCGTCTACCAGCCAGCCATCTTTATTGATTCGCTTGATAATATCCGGTTCTTCCCCAGCATCATCCATAGAACCAACTAAGCCTTCCAGAATGTCACGCAAGGTGATAATTCCCACGCAAGCTCCAAACTCATCACAAACCAGGGCACGACTTATCTTCTGGGCCTTCATCTGCTCCAAAGCCTTATACACATTCATGTTTCATGAAAGAATGTAGCCTCATGCGTCAGAGCCGGCAAATTGAAATTCTCTTCAGAAAGATGTAACACCAAATCCTTCAGGTTTACTACCCCTTTCACCTTATCCAAGTCACCATCTTCCGTCACCGGATAAAACTCATACAATTCATTCACCAGCACAGCTTTCACTTCAGCCGCCGTCATTCCACTCTCAAGTGCCACAATGTCACTCTTATGCGTCATAATGGAGCCTACTTTCAAATCGCCCAACAAGAATACACGCTGTACAATGTCCTGTTCTACAGGCTGTACTTCTCCATCGTCTGCTCCTTCTTTAATAATAGACTTGATTTCCTCTTCTGTCACTTTACTGTCGGTATCCTTGATGCCCAACAGATTAAAGATTGCTTCCGTACTCTTAGATAACAGCCAGACAAAGGGTAAAGCCACTTTTGCCAGCACATTCATAGGCCGTGCCACCAGCTTAGCCATTCTCTCGGCCATGCTCATACCAATACGTTTAGGCACCAGCTCACCAAAAATAATAGTAAGATAAGTCACTATCACTACAATTATTCCCTGTGCCAGTCCAAAAGCATAAGAAGAAGCAACTCCCCATGAGATAAGCAGATTCGTCAGGTCGACCGCAATTTTATTTCCCGAATAGATACCGGTCAAAATACCAATTAATGTAATACCAATTTGAACTGTAGAAAGAAAACGATCTGGGTCCCCTGCCAGTTTCAATGCTACGCGAGCAGATTTATTCCCTTTTTTTACATCTGTCGACAACCGGGATTTTCGGGCTGATATTAATGCCACCTCGGACATGGCGAAAATACCGTTCAGTACTATCAACCCGATAATAATGATTATTTCATCCATATATAAAAACAAGTGTGTTTCAGGGGAACAAATTTATATGAATGTTCATAGCAAAAAAAGTGAGCTGCCTATAATTATATTGTTTTAACAAACAGACAGTTCACTTTTTTCATTTCTCTTTTCACCTTACACACATGAAGTTAGCCGGCTACATCAGAATTTTTTCGATTGCATGAAGTTCCTCTTCTTCAAATGAAAGATGATTCAACGTTTTCAAACTATCTCCCAGCTGTTCTACCGAACTGGCCCCTACAATCACGGAAGTCACAGTTTCGTTTTTCAACAACCAGGCCAGAGCCATTTCGGCCAGTGACTGTCCGCGCATAGCCGCCCGTTCATTCAATGCTTGTATCTTACTCAACACCTCCGGCGTAAGCGCCTCTTTTTTCAGGAAACCACCCCTTGCTATACGAGAATTATCCGGAATACCGTTCAGATAACGGTTAGTCAGCAAGCCTTGTGCCAAAGGAGAAAAAGCCACAAACCCACTTCCATTCTCCTTCACAGCATTCAATATCCCCTGAGATTCCGGTTCGCGTACCAGCATGCTATACCGTCCCTGATACAGTAGGCAAGGCACATCCCGTTCTTTCAGATAACGAGATGCAAACAGATAGGCATCCAACGGGTATTTAGACAAGCCGACATACAAAGCCTTTCCCTTACGCACAATATCAACCAATGCCTGAAGAGTTTCTTCCAACGGCGTTTCCGGGTCATACCGATGAGAATAAAATACATCACATAATCCAGATTCATCCGCTTCAAGCTCTGGTCCAGGCTGGCCATCAGATGTTTTCTGGAACCCCAGTTGCCATACGGGCCTGGCCACATGTCATGACCTGCCTTCGTGGAAATAAACAACTCATCCCGATAGAGCGAACGATGACTTCATAATCTGCCCAAAGGTTTCTTCGGCTGAGCCATAAGAAGGTCCGTAATTATTAGCCAAGTCAAAATGTGTAATTCCATGATCAAACGCATAGTGCAATTTTTTCCGGCTAAGTGAAAGTGTATCTACATCACCAAAATTATGCCATAATCCTAAAGAAATAGCGGGCAGCATCACTCCACTACGACCGGCACGGCGATACTGCATACCACATTCGTAACGATTTTCAGCAGCAGAATAAACAGGTTCTATCATTAGACTTAATTTTAAGGCGTACAACTTTATTTTATCATATCAATGACAAAAATAATCTTTTCTTTTAAAAAAGAAATGGGCCATTCCTTTTCATAACGATTCCTCCGAACCTGATTCACAAAAATGAATGACCCATTGACCTGCCACAAGTTATTTTCCTGTCTTCACTTTATCCCATGAGGGAGGAGTGACTCCCATCAAATGGCGGACAAAGAAGTCATAACGCTTGTGTTCGCCAAAGTCCTCTCCCATCGTGTGGTGAGCTCCCGGGATAACCACCAGTTCAAAATCTTTATTGGCTTTTATCAAAGCATTGGCCACCTGCATGGTAGAAGCCGGATCTACATTATCGTCCAGTTCGCCTACCACCAGCATCAACGGACGACTCAGCAGATGAGCATTGTCTACATTGGAACAAGCACTGTAGGATTCATCTACCGGATATCCCATCCAAAGTTCATTCCACCAGATTTTGTCCATACGGTTGTCGTGACATCCACATGCCGAATAGGCAGCCTTGTAGAATTCCGGATGGAACAACACGGCCCCGGTAGACTCCTGTCCTCCGGCAGAGCAACCGAAAATTCCTACCCGGTCAATATCCATATAAGGATATTTCTGCGCAGCGGCTTTAATCCAGGCTATATGGTCGGGCAATCCGGCATCTTTCAGGTTCTTGTAACAAACTTCTTCAAATTCTTTTGAGCGGAAAGAGGTCGTCATACCATCTACCTGTACCACAATGAATCCCAGTTCAGCCAGCGATGTCATCCACCAGTTATAAGAAGAGAAAGTCTTCGGCACATACTGGTCGCCCGGTCCGGAATAAATGTATTCAATTACCGGATATTTCTTCGACGGGTCAAAGTTAGACGGGCGATAAATCACTCCCCACATATCCGTTTTTCCGTCACGACCTTTGGCTGAAAATACTTCCGGGGCTTTCCAGCCATTGGCCAGCAAAGCAGAAATATCGGCTTTATCCAGCTGCATACGGATTTTTCCGTCCTTTGCATCACGAAGTACTGCAATCGGAGCCTGGTCTACTTTACTATACACATCTACCAGATACTTATAGTCGGATGAATACCAGCATTGATGCATTCCCTCTTCCGGAGTCAGTTCTACCAGGTTACTTCCGTCAAAATTGATTTTATAATAATGAATCAAGTACGGGTCCTCGCCTTTCTTCATACCATTGGCCGAAAAATAAATCACCTCATTGGCCTCATCCACATGCTGCACTCCACGAACATACCACTCGCCTTTCGTAATCTGATTCAAAGGCTTTCCGGTAGTCCGGTCGTAGAGATACAGATGGTTGTAATTATCCCGCTCACTTGACCAGATAATCCGCTTGCCATCGCTCAGGTAGTTACGGTAAATGCGAGGATAGTTCACGTATTTTTCTTCCTTTTCTTCAATCAACGTACGCACACTGCCATCCACTGCCGACATTTCCAACACGCGATATACTTTATGCCCGCGTTCATTGTATTCGAAAGTAATGGCCTTACTATCCGCATTCCACATCGGACCAGACAATTCATACTGATGGCTGAACAGCTCCGTAGAAGGAATCAAACGACGGCCGGATTCTACTTCGAAAATACAAGGCACCTTGAAACGCAGTTCGTCTCCAGGTTTTGCATATTCCTGCTTATGCAATTTGGGTTGCGCCTGATCGGCAGGAGAAGATTCCACATAATATACATAACGTTTTTCTACCGGACGAATCCGACAAGATACCACCGACTTGGAATCGGGCGACCACTGGATATACGAAGAATAATAATTGCTCAACGTTCCATCCTGACTCAGCTGCTTCTCTTTGCCTGTAGCCACTTCGCGAACATATACGTTGTCATTTTTGATAAAAGCTGTCCACTTACCATCCGGTGAGGTAACCGGGCTACCTTCTTTCTCATCGTCCACTTCCATCCAGTGGCGTTCCTTTCCACGAGAAGGTATTGCTCCTTCATCCAACAAACGGTTATTTTTGATGCTGTAAGCCCAGAACTTCCCGTCCAATTGGAAGCGTAACGTATCCAATGAAATATTTAACCGGCAATTCTGAAGCGGAAGGTTATAAGCATTTATCTCACGTCCTGCTTTTTCTGTCAAAGCAGACGCCATTTTCTGCTGGTCAAACAATGCCGTACGTTTTTTCGAAGCAGCATCTACCTTCACATATTCCTTTCCCTTTTCTGTCTGCCGTACATACCAGAAAGCAGAAGTCTGATCTACCCAATGCGGAACCACACCTGCATACAGCACGTGCTTGGCATTGTATTTCTCTCGCAGCGCATACGCACGGTTGTAATCCTCTACCGTACCTTGTGCCCAAAGTGAGATACAAGACATACTTCCTAATGCAAATAACAAAACGCCTGATTTGAATAAGGTATTTTCCATTTTATCATATTATATTAAAGAATTCGGGATTTCAGATTCTCTTCAGTCACCCCCAAGAAAACCCAAAACCCCGAATCTGATTGCATTATTATCTATTAATTCTCATGGTTATTTCACTTCCCACTCATACAAACCTGAAGAATTCTTATCCGGCTGTACCACTTCCAACTTCACAGCCTTTGTCTTCACCGGTTCAAAGTCTACGGTATTCGGATTGCCCTTCTGTACCCCATACGCTGTAATATTCTGAACTGGAGTCCAATTGCCAGAAGCATCTTTATAATAGATTTTCCAAGACTTCGGTACACGGCAACCTCCCCAAGGAGCATCATCATACCAATACACTGTAGAGCTGGAAACTTCCATTTCTTCCGGGAATTCGTATGAAATCCACTCTGTAGTACCTTCTTTCGGCCACCAATGATAATACGGAATCGTACGGTCATTTTCATCCTTCGGCACCAGTCCGTCAGAAATAGAAGACAGTGATTTCACTTTATGTGAAGCATCTACCTTACTCTTCGATGCCAATGTCGGGATAGCAACCGGACGAGTAGCACTTACTTCATTCGGCAACCATACAGCCATATTTCCCGCTCCACGATGTGCCCATGCATAATATGGAATCATGGTCAGTGTATGATCTTTTGCGACCAGACGGCCTGATTCATCGTATTCCAATGTCTGAGCCTGAGTCTTAATCTGATTGATACCGTACAACAAATCCGGTTTTTCTACGACTTCAAACTTCGGAGTGCGGTTCATCAATACACTCAATACATCAAAATCATTGTCCGGCCATTCTGCACAATACACAATCGGACCACGTTCTATAGAAACCCGGCCACGGTCAGCTTCCACCTTTCCATTAGCTCTTACCGTACGCACGTTCATATCGAAGTGAACTTCTACCTTATCTCCCTTCTTCCATTTACGGTCGATGGTCAGGTAACCTTTCTGCAAGTCTGATTTCACTTCTTCACCGTTCACCTTCACACTGTATTTCGGACGTACACCATCGGTGTAAGTATACAAATCGCTCGGAACTACCTGATTGCGTACCCACCCCGGGATACGAATCTTCATGGCAAACTGTCCGGCTGAATTACGGTCTACTGCCAATGTTATATCCCCGTTCCATGGATAAGATGTGGTTTGTGAAAGTGTAACCTTCTTTCCGTTTACCTGCAAAGTAGCATTATTGGCAATGAACAAGTTTACGTATACATCTTTTCCTTTTACTGCATAAACATAGCCCGGAACAGAAGGAATGAAACGGCAGATATTAGACGGACAACAAGCACAACCGAACCAAGGCTGACGCTGGTGCTGGCCCATAGACTCCAACGGATTCGGATAGAAGAAACCACCACCATCCAAAGATACACCTGAAATCAATCCATTGTACAAAGTACGTTCCAGCACATCGTAATACTTGGACTCTCCGTGCAAAAGGAACAAACGGTAATTCATATATACATTACCGATAGCCGCACAAGTTTCACAGTAAGCCGACATATTAGGAAGTTCATAATTCTTTCCGAAAGCTTCCCCGTTGTTCGTCGCACCAATACCTCCGGTGATATACAATTTCTTAGAAACAATGTTATCCCAGATACGGTCGATGGCATGAATATAAGCTGTATCACTTGTCAGGGCAGCCACATCGGCCATACCAGAATACATATACGCTGCACGTACTGCATGTCCTACTGCCTCATCCTGTTCAATTACCGGTTTGTGAGCCTGACTGTATTCATCCCGACGAGAAGTATAGCCGCGCTTATCCAGGAAAAATTTAGCCTGCTCCAGGTATTTCTGGTCACCCGTTACCAAATATAGTTTAGCCAATGCCATTTCTGCAATCTGATGACCTGGCACACGTACCTGCTGTCCCGGTTTGTCACCAATCTCCCGGCAGACACAGTCTGCATAACGAATGGCTATATCCAGGAAATTCCGTTGTCCCGTAGCCTGATAGTGTGCAATAGCACCTTCTACATGTGACCTAGGTTATAGAATTCATGCTCAGTTCTTCCACCTTCTCCCAGCGTTTACTACCAGCCATTCATGTGGATGCTTAGGATTCATGGTACGTGAAGTGTACAAATAGCCGTCAGGCTCCTGCGCAGCAGCCACAATTACCAGCACACTGTCAATGTACTTTTTCAGCTTCTTATCCGGATAAGTCTGAAGCAGATAGCTGGCTCCTTCAATAGTCTTATACACATCCGTATCATCAAATGAATAGCCTGTCACCTTATTATTTTCACTCGGATGAGCTGCCATTTCAAAGTTCTTGTAGCGTCCGGTTTCTTCACATTTGCTAAAAGCCAATGGAATAGTTACTTCACGGCTGGCTTTCAAACGCTGTCCCCAGAAAGAATCCGTCAGTTTTACCGAAGTAAACGGAACCGGATCAATCGGATAGCCGTGTGCAGAAGCCTTCTTCTGCGCGTATGCCCCACCTCCTATCAACGAAAAAAGCAGAGCAGAAATCACAAATTTTTTCATGGTGTTACTCATATTTTATAGGTTATTATTCTCATTTATCTTTCAGGGGAAGTGCCTCATCCCAAATCTTCAATGCATGCAGATAGCCGCTAAAAGGCAGTTACCTTCTGCATTCTGCCCCAAAGTTACAAATTGTATCGGTTTAATCAGCAGCTGAATATCTTTTGAACTGATTAACTGCCCGTTTATATATACCTTCTCGATACGTCCGTCAAAAACGACATAAATATGTTGCCATTTTCCTTCCAGTGACTTAGCCTCCTTATAACCGACATCTTCGTACCAGCCATAATGGTTCAGCATCCCGCAACGAGGTTCTGTGCCATTCACCAGCATGATTTTTTCCATTTCATCGTGCGAACTGGTAAAATCGGCCACGCATTCATTCTCAGCCATTTCCGGATTCAGCACCCAGGCTTCTAATGTATAAGGAGCATTGTCACGAAGAGTAGCCGGCAAGGTAAAGCTGGAACGGAAGAACTGCTCTCCTTCAAAACGAAAAGCCTTCTTGCCTTGCTGTTCTGCGACAATTACTGGAGCCTTTTGAGTCTCAAAATAGCCTTCTACAACTCCCTTATTCGGAATATATCCCACCGTATCACCTACTGCAAAATCATCTGCATCCAGAGATACCAACAATCCTCTTTTCATCTTATCAGAAGCCTCTACACGTACCAACCCTACAGTTGCATCGTAGGCCTTTTCCGCTTCTTCCTGTTTCCAGTTATAATAACGGAAATTTGTCAATGTCAGTTCCTTGTCCTGTGACTGAATAACTACCTTTCCCCGTTGTACATACTTGTCTGCCGATTGGGAAACCCAGCGGTTATTTTCATACACCCAGACTGTAGTTGTATGCTCCTCTTTTGGATTAATAACCGGAGACATAAATTCCAAGCATATACCTGGGGCCAACACAATGGCCTCCTGTCCGTCAATACGCTTACGGGAAACTTGTCCGGATTTCAATTGGAAGACACCGCCCAGCATACCGCCGTCGTTTCTCCACTCCGTACCGTTCCAGTCCAAGCCCGAGAGTCCCATCCACAACTGAGGAGATGCCATTTCAAACTCGCCGAACACTTTAATATTCCACAAAGCACCGGCAAAACCATTTCTCTGTGTTCCCGTTGTGGTTAATCGTACATACCGTGCTTTCACATCACCAAAATCTACCATCGGACTTCCAGCCAGATAATTGGAACGCTTATCCGCAAAAACATCCCACTTCTTTCCGTCTACTGAAGTCTCAATTACATACTGATAATACGACGTGCCATATTCAAATTGTGTCCACACCGTACGGATATTCTCAACCTTCTGCAAGTCAATCTCAATCCACTCCTGCCCCATTGTCTTCGGACGCCACAACGTACCATTATTATCGTCTACCGCATATTCAGGCACAAAGTTGGCATCATAATATGAAGAAGCTTTGACCGGTTTCCGATAGGCCAGGTTTTTCGATTTCAATACACTCTTGGCAAAAGCCCCCACTCCGCTGTGTGTTCCTTCTATAGGAGCGATGGAACCATCGGCATTAAATTCCAGCTTGTCAATACAAACCTGACGATGAAATCCACGGTTGGAATGAGGATTATCATGACGATGGTATACGATATAATAATTATCTCCTTCCTGCAAAATGCTGTGATGACCCGGTCCGTGCACTGTACCGTCGGCGGACGTCTTCAGGATTGTACCTCTATATGTATAAGGTCCAAGCGGTCCTACCGTGCTCGTAGCGTACTGCACATGATAGGTGCTGTCATGACACGAATCAGAAGAATACATAAAATAATAGATACCGTTTCGTTTCATCACAAACGGAGCCTCAAAGAAATCCTTTACTTCCGTATTAGGAATCAACTTTGTTTCCACAAAACCTTTCATATCAGGCGTCATCTTTCCAGCCCCGCAGCCAAAACCTTTATAGATACCCCATGTACCCCAATACAAATATACCGAGCCGTCATCGTCTACAAACGTCTGGCCATCCAGCGTAATGGCATTCTTCACAAAGCGATCAGGAACCAGCACGGCTTCACTTTCTCCCAGTACATTCTTCCATGGTCCACGCGGTGTATCTGCAACTCCTTCATATACATTGCAAGGCTGACAATAAAACATACGATACTTGCCATCGGTATGCTTCATCACATCCGGGGCCCAAATCCAGTGGCTGTCCGGCCAGTTCATCGGCATGATGGTCCAGTTCTCAAAATCCTTGCTACACCATACCTGCGAAGGGCCAAACCCTGCCCCACTACCATCAGTCGTAGCATAGACATAATATGTATCTCCGAACTTCTTTACCGTAGGATCTGCAAAATACCCTGGAATAAACGGATTTCCCGCACCCGGAGTATTCCATTCTACCTTTTGTGAATAAGCGGTACTCAAAACTGTACCCAACAACAAACTTGTCAATACATGTTTTTTCATTCTTTTCCTCCTTTTATTATGGGTGCACTTTATTCAATATCGGAATTTCAATTTCATAGAAATACTCTTTCAGCAACTGATACATGTCAGGATCATACGATTTCAGTTTCGTACGACGGTTCATGGCATTGTGTACTTTGTTTGGAGCCTCCGAATAACGGTTACAGTTGAAGAACGACTGCACACATTCTGCAAAATACTCTTCTTTATTTGAAATAGCATACGTATCCTTCCACAATCCCTTGGCAATGGCATTTTGTCTGCACTGCTCCAACCGGTCGTTGAAATCAGGTTCTACACCTACAATACCAATGGTATGAATCAGATGTGCAAACTCATGAATCAGGATATTTTCTCCCACATACTTGTCACCCGGGAAAGCCAACACATTCTCTTCTCCACAGCTAGCCGAAAAATCATCTTCCGGAGCGCCTCCAAAACCTCTGGCACGCTTATTCCAGAAAGCAATATTCTCCGGTGTGTTGCAGATATGCGCATATTCCGGCAAATCACACACCTCTTCGTGCTCCCCGATAATCATCACATGACATCCTTTGCTCACCATGTACCGCTTAATATCCGGACGCTTCGCCAGCATCAGCGATACAATCTCATACGCCTTTTCCAAAGCCTCATCACGTACCTTATCAGATGACACGATATATAATCCGTCTACTTCCAGGTATTTTTTATAGAAAGAAGGGATTCCCTTTCCCGCAGGCACAGCCGAAGGTTTCACTTCTGTCACAAAAGTACGTTCCAGTTTCAAGGCAAATCCTCCTCCAGAAGCCAAATGGATAGGCAGTTTGGTATGGGCATCTACCACAAAAGTTTCCTTCACATAATCTTCTGCCTGACGAGACGCATTGACACCGTCCTTGAACAAAGTACATTGGTACTTCTCTCCTTTACCCAAGAAAGAGAAATCCAGTGTCACCTCACGCTCATCCCAGTTTGTCATACCTCCGATATACCAGTTAATATCTTTTTTGCGAACCGTCACAATCGATTCACCCAGTTTGCCCGAATAAATAAAAGTAGAATCTGTTTCCACCGGAATCGAACTGATGAAATCCACACATTCCTGCTCTTTCAAATAATTTGTCGGTGCATCACACAGCATCGTAAACGGAGAATCGTGCACAATGTAAGCAGCCAACTGATGACAGCGTGTACCCATACTGGCGGGACTGGAATACATAGGCTGGAAATCACGCTTCGACAAGTTCCGCATAGCCCCCGGTGTATAGTCCACATAGCCAGCCATCAAACGGATGTACGGGAAAGTCACATCATAAAGCGGCATATTCTTCTCCACCTCACTCCATTTCATCTCTTCCATACCGAACACGCTTTCATAATTTACCACATTCGGATAGGTACGATTCAAACCGGTTGGCTTATAGATACCGTGATAATCCAATATCAGTTTATATTCTGCCGCCTTTGCCGCAATACGATAAATCATTTCCACCGCAGTCTGGTCATCCCGGTCAAGGAAATCCACCTTAAAGCCTTTGATTCCCATTTCAGCATACTTCCGGCAAGCCTCATCCAACTGTGAATCCAGCACATTGAACACCGTCCAGAGTACCAGCTCCACTCCCTTACTCTTTCCATATCGAATCAATTCCGGCAAATCCAGTTCAGGAATCACGGTCAGCATATCCCCGCTCTTCGGTCATACCAACCTTCATCCAATACGACATATTCCAACCCGTTCCGGGAAGCAAAATCAATATAATACTTATATGTATCCATGTTGATGCCCGCCTTGAAAGATACACCTTTCAGGTTCCAGTCATTCCACCAGTCCCAGGCGACCTTACCCGGCTTTACCCAGGAACAGTCTCCAATGCGATTAGGAGAAGCCAGCGCATATACCAGATTATTCACCGGCATTTCTGTATCCTTTTCTGTTATAGCTAAGATACGCCACGGATACATACGGTTTCCTTTTACGCGTGCAATGTAATTCTCCGCTTCCGTCACATACTCCTGCTTGCGCCATGGATAGAAATCCGTCTTTTTCGGATAAGGAGCAAACACACCTTTCAATGCCTGCTTTCCATCCGGCTGCACAAACATTCCCGGATAAGCTTCCAAGTCCGACTCCAGCAGTGTCACCTTCGCCTGCTTGCAATCCACTGTTACCGGCAAAAAAGCCAGTTCCTGTGGAGCCTCTGACAACGGTTTCACCTCATACGTATTTTGAAAAGCCATTGCCATCGGTTTTTCCTTATTCGTAGAGTACGGCAAATAAGCTGTATAATTACCGGCAAACCGGAATTCCGCAATTTCATTCTTGATAATCAAATCCTCTTTGGAAGAGGTATAAAAACGATAAGCCACTCCTTCGTTGTAGACACGGAAATACACTCCATACTCACCTTTCAGCTTCAAGTTCATTTCATTGCAAACTGCCTGAAACGACTTGAAGCGATAAAAAGGTGCATCAATGTCCTGAAAAATCTTTTTAGTTTTGGCAGAAATCACTTTCGCCCCACCCGCCAGAGCAGGTGTCTTTCCTTCTTGAATTAACCCTAATTTACTATCAACAACAATAAGAGAGTCTTTATGATATACAGAATAAATCAGTCCGTCCGTACCCGCAGAGATTTCTACTTTCAACTGCTTGTCGGGCGACTGCACCACATATACTTTATTTCCGGCTGCCATCATGGAAAGACAGCTGCAAAGCCATAAAACAGCACTTACGATTAACGATGTATTTTTCATATCATAGAATATTTTTCCAATTGCAAAGAAAAAAGATAAACGGATAACTCTCTGCCATTGAAGTCTGAAACGATAACAATATTATCCCAAAATCGCCCCTCCTGCACTCAGGAGAGGCGATTCTATACTATTTTTTCATCCTATTGGACGATTTTTGCCTGATTGGGACTTTTTACGAAATACTGATTGAAGACAATTCCCAGCACAATCATCACCAGTCCGATGTAGGTAGTAAACACAATCTGCTCGCCCAGCACGACAGAAATGAAGAACAATGACATGAAGGGCGACAGGTAACACAACTGGTTTATCAATGCCGGATTGGAAGTTTTCCGCATGGCCAGTCCGAAGAAAATAAAAGGAATTCCCATTTCAAATCCTCCGACGTACATGCCCGACAACACACCGGTCAGCGAGCTCAAGTTCAACCCACAGAACAAAGCTCCCACTGACAAATAAACCGAACCAAACAAGAAAGTCAGGAACAAAACCACACTACCATCTGTCTGTACCTTATTACGGTTATTCAGCATCCAGTAGGTAGCCCACAGCACAGCACTCAGTGCCGCCAATAGAAACCCCTCGGTCGATACGGTCATCTCTCCGTTAAATCCGGTACCGATTGAAATCAATGCGACTCCCGCCAAAGAAACAAACATACCGATGTATTTCTTCTTAGGTATAGGTTGTCCGGCAAACAAAGCCAACAAAATCAACAGCACAATCGGCCAGGCATAGTTAATAGCTGCGCCACCTGCGCAGGAAGCAAGTCGTATGCCTTGAACAGCACCAAGTAATAAGCCACCGGATTCAGCAGTCCCAATCCGGCATAATACAGCCATTGTTTCCCAGTCAGATTCCCAAGCAATCTCCATTTCCGCTGTGCAGTCAGCAACACCGCAAATATCACCAGTGAAGTCAGGCTGGCTACCCACAACATCTCGAAATGCGTCAGATAACGCAAGGCCATCTTGAAAGCCGTGGCCACCGTCGACCAGCTCAACACCGCCACACAGGCGCACGCAATCGCTTTACTATCGTTCGTCATCTCATTGCCTCCACTTCTTCCGTTGTCAAAGGAATCTTCTTACCCAGTCTCCGTGCTCCGGTAGCCGTAATCAGGTAATCCTCCTCATTACGCAGCCCCGTAAAGTCCCGATAACTTTCCAGTTTCTCATAATTAATGAAATCGGTAAAACGATGCTCTGCTTTCCAGTAATCCATCAGTTCCGGAATAAAATAAATACCCGGCTCAATGGTCAACACAAAACCCGGTTCCAGCTTACGAGCCAGGCGCAACGACTTACGCCCGAACTGCGTACTCTTAGGCTGTCCGTCATAGCCAACCCATACCTCCCCGAGGTTTTCCATGTCATGCACATCCAGTCCCATCATGTGTCCCAGTCCACAAGGAAGAACATGGCATGTGCCCCCTGTTCTACCGCATCTGCCGGATTTCCTTTCATCAGTCCCAGCCCTTTCAAGCCCTCACAGATTACCCGGCAGGACAAATCATACACATCACGGAAATATACCCCGGGCTTCAAGGCATTCACCGCCGCCTGATGCGCAGCTACCTGAATGTCGTAAATATCCTTCTGACGACTGGTAAATTTCTTTCCGGCACAGATGGTAGAAGACATATCACCTGCATACCCCATGCCGTCTCAGCTCCGGCATCCACCAGCAACATATCCCCTTCCTTTACCGTATGCCCATGATAATGATTATGAAGAGTCTGTCCGCATACCGTAGCAATGGTCGGGAAAGACAAGTTACATCCATGCGCCTGAGCCACTGCTTCCAATGCCGCAGCCACCTCATGCTCCTTCATCCCGACACGCAGCACACGCATTGCCTCCAGATGCATTTCAGCTGTCACATCACATGCACGTTCAATCTCCGCAATCTCTTCTTCCGTCTTATAATTCCGCAGATTCACAATTCCTTTGATAAACGGAACAGAAGGCATCTCTGCTCCCGGATTTACCCCCAACAGGGCCATCAGCTTCAGGCGATGTTCTGCCCGATAAGGCGGAAGATAATGCACCGTACGCTTCTGTGCCACCACCTTCTCTACGTACTTCTTCAGTTCAGCCAGTGGCAAGGTTTCCGTTACTCCCACCCGCTGTGCCTTCTCGTGTAAAGTTGGCTGCGTTCCCATCCACACGATATGATCAATGGTCAGTTCATCACCAAAAATGATTTCACGGCCTCATCAATGTCAATTACAGCCGCCAGACCAGCGTATGACAATCCCCAGAAATAGAGGAATGAAGAATCCTGCCGATAATTATACGTGTTGTCTTCATAATTCATTCCACACTCGTCATTCCCTAAAAAGAGCAATAAGCCGGAGCCCACGCTCTCCTTCAACTGCCGCCTGCGAGCGACATACGTTTCTTTTGCAAACATACCCCAATAAAATTAGTTCTTTAAATCCGTTCCTTTCAGTCTGATGCGATAAGGCCACTGTGCATCTTTTTCCCCACTTTCCGGTGAGGGATTCATCCAATGCTCCTCTGGCGCCCCCATCACTACCAACCACAAATATACTAACTTCTCGTTTTCAGGCACCTTAAAAGTGAGTTTTCCTTTCTTATCGGCAGACATTTCACCATATATACTTTTCCCATCAGCTTTGACGGCTACAAACCCATATCGCCAACCGGCCTTTTCCGGATGTACCGATACATATCCGTTTTGCTTCCCATTTAATCCTTCAAACTGTAACTCCACCTTTGTTCCCGGTTCCGGCACCCTCAACGGAATGGCATTAAATCCATAATTCTCCAGACAATTTTCGGCGGCCACCTGATACCATCCATCCGATTGGGTTATCAACTTGCAAGTGTACTGGTTCGCATAAGGACGCGTGTTCTTCCACACCCTGTCAAAATCCCAGTTAATCAAATGCCGGCAGGCATCAAACATCTCATCACAGAAAGCTTCCTGCGACAATCCCGTCATGCGCTTGTAAGTCATCACCGGGTCTTCCCCTCTCTTGCCCTGACGGAAAAGTTCTGCAATAATCGGGCGTCCTCGCTTCATCCCCCAATATTCCAGAATATACGGTGAGTGATAAATATTCTCCAGGTGCAGATAAGCCTTGTGCGTCAACTTTGTAAAAGCTTCCCAGTGATAACGTTCATCCGTCTGCCAGTCCGGATTCACCTGCCATAACATCCACTGCGATGCCATTTCGAAAAAGCCGGAACCACCCCAGGCCTCTCCTTCTCCGTCACACGAAATCTGTGCCTGAAAGCTATGACCTAATTCATGTGCCACGCAGTTTAATTTCTCATCCTGTATACGATTAGGAGCCGCCATAGTGCACCAATCTGCTGGTCATAATCACCTCCGTAGGCCGTTCCTTCCAGCGAATAATTAATCATCACCATCATCCGGTAACGGTCACTTTTCGAACCCGGTTTCGTGAACTGTAAAGAGTCGCGGAAGAACGTATAGAAGTATTCCAGTTTATCCGTCAGGTTATTCAAATCTACATGCATGTCATGCCCTTCCAACTGAGGAGGATTGGCCAGATCGTTGCCGAAACCTTTCTCCCAGAACACCACCACATTATCCGTACAGCACATCCGGTGATAGCTCCATTTAGATTCCGGATTCTGAAGGTCCATCCCCTGCAAATCTTTGGGGATGTAGATTTCTTTTCCTCTCAACTTATTGTTACATAAATCAACGGGACATACCGATTGAGAAAAAGCGGCAGTAAAAACTGCCGCTAAAAAACATGTCCCTATTAGTCGTTTGTTCATTTGATATCAATATTAAAGACTAAAGTTATTACATATTGTTGTCCGCCCTTTGTATAAACCAAGGCTTCTTTCACCATATAATGATCACCCGAAACTAATTTTCCCGGATATTGTCCGACAGAAAAACTAAAATTTTTCGCGTCATATTCCACATAAACCTTACTGTCATTATCACTTCCCCATCCAATGGGATTACCAAGACTATCAAACCAGAACCCATATCCATTAGCAGTCGTATTATAATCCAAACTACCATCCGGCTTCACGGCAGCAAACGCAATCTTTCCTTCCTGAGGCTCAGCCTTTGCTGATAACATGTTCGAAGTCAGTTGTGAGGGTTGCATAGCAAGCGCCTGTGCTATTTTCGTAAGATCTCCATTTTCAGAAACACTGACAGAAGCCCCATTATAATCGGCATCACTTGCTGCAAATGTAACATTATACGTCAGTGTCAAATCCTGAGGTTCAGCATCCGGGTCGATTGTAATATTTCCCAACAAATTTGTATTCTCAAATTTCACCTTATACGGGAACTGTTCATCAGTCAACTCTTTGTCATCCCACGGATGAACTACATAATTCTGTGGTGCAGCCTGCACTATAAAATACAAACTCTGTGTACCAGCCGGAACAGTGAAGGAAACACGTCCGCTCTTATCGAAATGTGCTTCACCATACTCCCGGCTTCCATCCTGTTTCAAAGCTACAAAACCATACATCCATCCCATATTTCCGGCACTACCCGCCGTATTGTATTTCGTGGTTGTACCCTTCACAGTTTCCGATTCCATATATTCACCCGGATCACCCGAAGCCAGTGTTGCACCAGGTTCCAGTCCTACAAAATCAGCCGCTACTACCATATTGCCCGCATCTGGCACATTTAAAGGAATCACATTAAAGCCTGTAGCCTCCGGACAATTGGCATAAGCCACCTGATAATATTCACCACTCGTATAAAAAGTAGTATGATAACGTCCGAGGTAGCCCTCTGAATACTCACGTACTCCATCAATATCAAAGGTTGCCATCCTGCTGGCATAATCATACAGTTCCTTTTTAGTTTTACTCCAGTCGCCATTGCAATACAACCGTGTATACGCCGAAATAGCATCCTCCGGATAGACAGACTCTCTCCAAATATTACCGATTGTCTCAATACCGTGTTTCATAGTCCAATAAGACTGCAACCAATAACTGGCATAACGCATCCATTCATTTTCAAAATGACGATGATTATTATTCAACCAGACGTCAAAGTTATAAGAGGTAAACATCTCCTCCGGATAATCCTGGAATGATTGCCACTGCGCACACTGCTCCCAGAAGCCACATCCACCATTGCTTCCTTCATATCCATAGCGGAAACCCGATTTAAGGTCATCATTTCCTCCCTGGCATAACTTATCGCAGTACACCTGATACTGGAAACTATGTCCGATTTCGTGTGCAATAGTAGAGCCTACAGGCTGGCATGTACTCGGATTTACCCACAAAGCCCCGATGATATTGTCGTATCCAGAACCTGTGGCAAGCCATTCTTCCTGATACAACAAATATATTTCCATTTTATAACGGTCCAAAAATGATTTCCCCTGTCCAGTTTCAGCAAATTTCAGTTTCTCCACATTAGTCCGATAGAATAGTTCCGCCTTTTCCAGGAGGTCATCTATATCTACTCTCAAATTGGCAGGAACTATTTCCGCATTAGGGTCATCACCAAAACCAGCTTCCCAGAATACGAAGAAATGCTCACTTTGTTTGGAGCGGAACCATGACCATTTGGCATCACTTCGGAGCATATCCATCCCTTCAAACTCAGCCGGCTTGTAATATTTATCAAAGTCCTCTATATTATCTTCAGACATAACCTGTAAAATGTTTTTATCCTCCTCTTTTTGAGGAACCTTATCGCTACAACTCCACAGCAAGCAGAACCAAAGCAATAAACACATAGTTACAGATCTATCCAGATATTTCACAGATTTAAAACACATAAAGACTTAACTTTTCATTACTAAATCGATAAATAAAAACGTCCTGACAATTCTATCAGGACGTTTTTGTTTAAGGGAATGGATATTCTCCTAAAATATCCATCTTTCCCTAATTATACTATTCTGTAATATTACAAGTAACAACGAAACGGAAAAATTTGGTTGCATCAGTAGTATCAATAAATCCAAAACTACAATTATATTGTTTACCAACTGCCGTTTCTGGCATGCAACATAATTTTACACAACTCTTACTTACATCATCAGAGTCAGGTTTAAAATTAGCACATACTACACCAGGGTAAGCACATACCTTACCAGCTTCATCAAACCAATAGCCTGCAGGTGCCTCACCTGTATAAGCACTTTCTGTATCCCATACACCGGTTGTTGGGTCTGCTGCATAAAACTTAACTGTACCCTCGTCAAATGCTGTAATAAATTCTTCCAATGTCATTTCAAACACAGCAGCAATATTTTCTTCAATTGAGGTCAACAAAATATCATCTGCCGTATAATCCGTATTAGGAAGCTCTACAGTAGCAACAGCAACAGTCGGGTCCGTCACACTGGCATTCAACGTAAAGCGTACATAATTATCATAATCCGGGCCGTTTTTAGCAAATCCAACTTCTAATGCCAACACAGTACCAGCGGTAATTCCACCTTCCGTTAACTCGAAAACCAGCTCTTTATTGGTCTTATCCAATACAACAGATGCTTTACAAGCCTCATCATCCTGCGCACAAGGCTGGTTCGCCGAGTTGAAATACCAACCGGCATCGTCCTTGTTATATGGCGTCTTTAACCACTGATTACGAGTCGTATTAATCGGATAGAAAACAGTTTCGCCTGTGCTCAATCCATCAATCACAGCATCTACACTCATACCCATCTTTTCTTCAAACTTTGCAGCATAGTCCGAAAGCTTTACTGTATATGAATGTTCTCCATTTACTTCCAAGGCACCAGTAGCAGAAATCTGAGCTTCTGTGTCAATCTTTAAATAAGGGTTTTCATTTTCCCCATAAACATGTTTTGAGGTAGCATCATTGTAATCGTCACTACATGCTGTAAATGCGAGCAACGAACAGCAACAAAATGCTAATAATATATTCTTTTTCATGATAAATCTTTTTTAAGTGTTTTCATTAACCTCCATAACCCGGATTTTGTTTCAACTTCAAGTTTCCTTCCAGGAATGTCTTATGAATCGGGAAGATATCACAATGATTATCATTCACATCTTCTTTACGGTCTTTACAGAACCAAGATTTGCCATTGAACACATTCTGTCCGTTCGTCATACGGAAACGAATCAAGTCCTGGCGACGATGATGTTCTGCTACAAACTCCCATGCCAAATCATCCAATAATCCACCTAAAATAATATCAGCACCACCTTCTTCCGTAGTTACCCAATTATCCGGTTCATCTTGTTTGGCTGTATTTTCACGATGACCATATTTATATATGCTACCACCTTTCAACTGAGCAACCGTACGCTTAGCTTTTTCCGGATTATCTTTAAAAGCACGCCGACGTACTTCTGTAACCAGCTTAGCAGCATCTTCTTCGGTTTCACCATTATATCCACCTAAGCGTAACAAACATTCAGCTTTCATCATTTTAGCATCTGCCAACCGGAAGAAAGGAACATCATCGTAAGAAGTACCCCAGTCGCCCAATTTGATTTCATATTTTACCAAACGGGCTCCCTCCATCGGATAACATCCGGGATTATCTGTACTACGAATTTCACGTGTATAGTTCAAAGGTTTTCCATCAACATAAATAGTACTACCATTCATATCTTTCTGTTCACCTTCAATCCAACAGTCTGTAAAACGTGTATCATCCGGATCATAAGTTTCCAGGAACTGTGGCAAAGCTGCACTTCCGCCTGTAGCCCATCCGGTAAATCCCCATGTCGCACGCCCTGCTTCGTTCATCCATTTATTAGCATAATAGTTACCACCTGCATACAAATATTCAAATGGTATGCCAAAAATAATTTCCGGAGACGTAGAAATATCTTCCTTAAAGTTATCCGAATAATTCGGTGCCAATGAGAACGGACCGGCTAATACCTGATTTAATTCATCAATACATTTCTGATAATAAGAATCATCCGAATGGTCATTAAACCATGCGTTATGATTCAGATACATTTTAGCAAGAATCATGTGTACCGCATAGTTATTGATTTCACCCATTCTCACTTCATCACCGCACTTATCTTTAATGTCATTCAGTTCCGTAATCAGAAAATCCCAAACCTCCTGCGGTTTAGCTTGCTCGGGTTGCCAGCCAGCCGGATGATCATACGTAGTATCCAATGGAATGTTACGGAACAAATCAAACAAAATGTAATAATACAATGCACGATAAGCACGAAGTTGTGCAACTGATGTTTCTGACTCCTGTACAGCCTTATCCGCCAAAAGTTTATTGCAAGCATTAATACCTTCATAAGCATATTGCCATTCAGTCCACAAATGGTCAATCTGTGAATGGAAATTGTGCTCATGCATAGCAATATAAAGATCTCCCCATCCCACTCCAATTCGCAAAGGAGTAGTCCACAGATCAGAGGTCTCATCCATCACATCTGCATAACCATTCCATCCCCAATACAAGCTACGCAAGGAAGAATATACAGGAGCAAACATGGCAGCAGCATCCTTATCTGTAAATTCGTACTTTTCAGATGCCAGCTCACTATAAATAGTTTCGCTCAAATCAGTACAGCTATTCAGTGAGAGCATACTTGCACCGATTACTGTTCCGAGTAATGATTTATATAAATTTGATTTCATATCGATTCAATATTAGAAAGTTAAGTTCAAACCAAAGGTAAACGAACGAATGGATGGATATTTATCACGCGCATCAATACCTGCAGAAGTAGGATACCAGTTGGACAACTCTGGATCCAATCCAGAATAACCAGTAATACAGAACAAGTTATCACCAGACAAATAAGCACGTACCCCCTTGATGTATTTATTGTTCTTCTTTATTGGGAAAGTATAGCCAATAGTAAGGTTCGTCAACTTCAAGAAATCACCATCTTCCAAATAATAACTTACAAAAGTCTGAGGCTGAGAAGAAGACAATGTATACTGTCCACCATAAGGAGCTTCCTCAACAGATTTCAATCAGTTGTATGCAATAGAATTGTTTTCATAGAAAGCACGAGGCTCATTCAAAATCTTGAATCCCAATTGGCTGGTAAACTGCATACTCAAATCCCAGTTTTATAAGACAAATTATTTGTCCATCCCAAATAGACTTTAGGCAGACCGCTACCCAAGTACTGACGATATTCATCATTTTTCAACTCGATCATTAGAGAATTCTACAACCTCTCCATCTGGTTTTTCAATCAGGAACAGACCATTCTCGGATACACCAATAGATTTCAATCCATAAAATTCTCCCAAAGCTCTACCTTCTTCCATACGGTGAGTAGAAATATTAATAGGTTCCCCCAGTCCCCCGGAATCCTTAAAGCTGTTAGATTCATACATATCGTTAGACAAACTCAACAACTTATTTTTATTAGCAGAAACTGTAACAACAGTTTTCCATTCAAAGTCTTTGGTACGCACCGGAACTGCATTTACAGCAACTTCGATACCTTGATTTCGTACAGAACCCGCATTAGCCAAAGTTGAATTGAATAAGTTCGGAGGAGTTGGAACTGTGTACAAAAACAATAAATCAGTTGTCTTCTTGTTATATACATCAATAGAACCACCCAAACGATTATCCAATACACTCCAATCTAAACCCACATTGAATTCCGTAGATTTTTCCCAACGAAGATCCGGATTCGGATTAGAACTTACAGATAAACCTGGTAACCATTTACCATCACTATAATAATAGGAACTGCCATAAGCGTACTTTGTCAATGAAATATACGGATCATTCGGTATAACACCAGTAATACCAAAACCTGCACGCAATTTCAAATTATTTAGCCAAGTAATGCCTTTCATAAACTCCTCATTACTGATAGTCCATCCTAATGAAGCAGAAGGGAACGTACCCCACTTATTGTTATCTCCAAACTTGGAAGAACCTTCCCGACGTACACTCACCAACAAATTATAACGATTATCGTAGGCATAACTTACACGGGCAAAGAAACCAATTAAAGTATTTTCACTGGCACTACTGCCCATTCCTGCTTTACCTTCCTTCAAAGCCTGACCTATACCCAAATTATTCCATTGGAAGAAGTCTGTTGGAAAATTATAGTTATTAGCATAATTTTGTTCATATTTGTAATACTGGTAACTATAACCCACCATTGCATTCATACGATGCTTACCTACATTCAAATCATATTTAGAAGTAAGCTCCAAATTATTCTGAAAGCTTTCACTATTTGTGTGATAAGCATATCCTGTCCATTGGTTCAATTGGTTCCCATAATAATCAGAAGTATTATACCCCTTATCGTGAGCACCAAAACGACTGGTAGCTAACATCAAATTGGTTTGCCATCCTTTAATGGGTTCAAAAGTAATATTACCAGCAGCACGAGTCTCTTCGTAAGTATAATTACCCAAACGTTCTTCCAACATTCCTACCGGATTATAGTAGTAGTTTACCCCGAAATCTTCATTATAAGAACCATCTTCGTTATAAATCGGAGCTGTCGGATTACGTGCAATTGCCTGACGGTAGATATTTGATTGGTCTGTGGCTGTAGCATTGGTTGCACTATTCTTATGCCATTTCTTGACCATATTCAAATTAACCTTCAACATATCATTCAGCATCCAGTGAGAAACATCAAAACGCATACGGATATCTTCTGCATACGTATTCATAATCACACCGTCTTCCTTACGATAAGTAAAGTCTGCTGAATAAGTAGTCTGTTTTGTACCTCCAGAAATATTAAAGTTGTGATTATGAGTAAAACCGGTACGGCTGATGGCATCCAGCCAATCAGTATCATACCCTTTGTCTGTAAAGTTTGTTTTCCCGGCACGTACATCTTCTGCAGTCATAAAATCCAGTTTCTTGCCAAACTGAGAAGCAGAAACGTAGCCCGAATAAGAAGCAGTAGTATGTGCCTCACGCTTACCGGTTTTTGTAGTTATCAAAATCACACCGTTTGCACCTCGTGTACCATAGATAGCTGCGGCAGAAGCATCCTTCAACACATCGATAGCTTCAATATTTTCAGGAGCGACTGTACTTAAATCTCCTTCCACTCCATCTATCAGAATCAAAGGAGTTGTACTACCATTTACGGAGATAACACCACGCAGACGGATGGCAGAAGTCGCATTCGGGTCACCAGAACCTTTTGCAATACTCAAACCAGCCACCTTACCTTTAATCAAATCGGCCGCATCGCCTACCTTACCCACTGTAAAGTCTTCCGCTTTTACAGAAGCAATCGCACTGGTCACATCACCTTTACGCTGCGTACCGTAACCAATTACCACGACTTCGTCCATCACTTCCGTATCTTCCTTCAAGGTAATGACAGCACCTGCCTTCAACTGACTGACAGGAATTTCCTGCGTCTTATAACCGATGTAGCTAATTTGAAGTACTGATTTGGCTGATACATTTAAGCTAAAATTCCCATCAAAATCAGTAATCGTACCATTGGAAGTGCCTTTCTCCATAATATTTGCACCAATAATGGACTCACCTTTTGAATCAACCACCTTACCAGAGATAGCCTTTTGTTGCAAGACAGTCTCCACAACCGGTGCTCCAACAGATTCCGCATAGGTTGCCATAGGTAAACAACCTGCAGAAAGCACTACACATGCCGACACTTTTACAAATGCACGACTAAACAACATGCGATTTAACTGTGTATTCATCTTGTTTATATTTAAGGGTTAATAAATCACTCTACTTTCCATTCAATAATACCTCCCGAAGCTCCTTTCTGAAGCTGTGCCGAGATTTTCAGTCCGGTAGTCTGGACTGGCTTGAAGTTTACTACATTGTATTTGTCCTTTTCTACCCCATATTTATCACTCGTTTCTACTTCTTTCCAGCTGTTTCCAGACTTGTAATACAATGTCCAGCTTTGCGGTACACGGAAATCACCGTCGTAATGATCAAAATCCAGCCAGTAAACTTCCACTTTCGATACGGTGTAAGGTTTGTCGAATTCGTAGGCCAGAGACTCCACCGTACCATTCTTCAACCACCAGTAGAAATAGGGCTTGGAAGTATCTGAAGAACGTTTCGGCTCCCACTGGTCGTTCACGCCCCATGCGTAGGACATCACAGCTGCCGACTCGGGCGCATCTTTCTGGATTGCAGCCTGAATGGTGAATGTCTGTGCCTTTGAAGCAATAGTCGGCTCGGGAGTTGGAATTGCATATTCTTTTGATTCCGGAATCCATACTTCCATCTGGTCGGCTCCGCGGTTGTTCCATGTAGAATAAGGAATGGCCTTGAATGCAACGTCTTTCACTGTACCGTCTTTTTCAACTTCCTTTGCGGTACCTTTCAATACCATCACCCCGTTCAACAGATTGGCTTCGTAAGAAGCTTCTATCGGAGTATCATTCGGAATAAATTTATTGAATACGATGCTGTCAGGCTGATCCTTTCCTTCCAGGCAGAACATAATCGGTCCACGTTCCAATGCTACCATTCCACGGTCTACTTCCACTTTATCGTTGGCTTTGATGCGACGAACGTCCATCGGCATTTCCAGTTCAATTACATCACCTGCCTTCCATGTACGTACGATGGTTTCGTAGCCGTCACCTTCTGCTCCACGTGTAGCCGAGCCATTTACCTTCAATGTATATTTCTTGGCCGCATCGGTATATGCATACAGATCAGAAGCTACAGGAGCTGCTTTAGTCCACCCCGGGATACGGAGACGGATGCAAATTTGCCTTCTTTTTCAGGAGTAACCTTGATGGTAACCTTTCCGTTCCACGGATATTCGGTAGTCTGTTCCAATGTTACCTTATTATCTGCGGTCTGCATTTCTGCCTTACCCTGAATATAGAGGTTCACATAAATGTCATTCTGCTGGGTGGCATACGCATAGCTTGGTACGGAAGCCATAAAGCGGGTTACATTACCCGGACAGCAAGCACAGCCAAACCAGCGCTGGCGTTCGTGTTCGCCCATAGACTCCAACGGATTGTCATAAAAGAATTTGTCACCGCTCAGAGAAACACCTGAAATTACGCCGTTATACAAGGCACGTTCCAACACATCCACATACTTGGAATCACCCGTGGCCAGGAACATACGATAGTTCCAGTACACATTGGCAATGGCTGCACAAGTCTCACAATAGGCAGTATGATTCTGCAATTCATAATTCGGGCCGAAACCTTCTCCCTGAGCTCTGGACCCCATACCTCCGGTGATATACAGTTTTTTGCTCACCAGATTATCCCACAAACGGGTCAACGCATGAAAATAAGCCGTATCATTTGTCAGAGCTGCCACATCGGCTACACCAGAATAAAGGTATCCGGCACGTACCGCATGACCTACAATTTCATCCTGCTGGAGAATAGGTTTGTGGTCCTGGCTGTATTCGCTCAATTTGTGTCCGTCTGTTCCACGTCCGGTTTCTTCCACAAAATAACGGGCCATGTCAAGGTATTTCTTGGCACCCGTTACCTTATATAATTTACACAATGCCATTTCCACGATAGGATGGCCTGACGGCACATGTTTCTGTCCTTCACCCGGTCCGAATACCTTGCAAACTAGGTCGGCATTCTTGATGGCTACATCAAGGAATGTACGCTTGCCCGTAGCCCGATAATGTGCTACGGCAGCCTCATACATGTGACCACTGTTATACAACTCATGACTGTTCAGTTTTTCCCATTTAGAATGTCCCCACCAACCAGAAAGTCGATAGCACTTATTTGTCACACAGGTAGTCAGGTATCCGTCCGGTTCCTGAGCTGCTGCAATGATATTGATTACGCTATCCAGATAATGATCAAGCTGAGGATCGTATTTTACAGCTAATGAATAAGAAGCTCCTTCAATAACTTTATACGGATCGGTATCATCAAAAGAAAAATCACCACGATGTTCTCCCTTCTTTAGTCCGCCTGCAATAGCGAAATTATCGAAACGACCGTTCTTCTCACATTCCTTAAAAGCGGAAGGAATAGAAACCGTACGGTTTATTTCAATACGGGGCAACCAAAAACCATCATTAATATGTACTTGGGTAAACGGAACTTCCTGAATAGGAGCATCCGGTTGCTGATAGGCCGGTTTCGTGCAGGAAGTGATTCCCAGCACAGCGACACCACTCATCAATATCAAAAGCTTGTTCTTCATATTATATAAATTGGGTTCTTTATTCGTTTGTTGCAAATGTAGAAGTTTAAAGATTGGAGTGATAAAAATATCATCCATTCCACTACCAAAATAGTCGGTATCCTACGTATACCTAAAACAGAATAACATTCTATAATTCAACAAGTTATACAATTTCATTAGATTTTTTTGATATGTTTCAGGACTATTTTAGCATCTATCATGCAGACACTCATTCTTCCTGCCGCCATTATTATACTGACAGCTGAACAGCATCAGCACCTTGTAAGAATGGTATCATAGTAATAATTCTTCCACACATCCTTAGATAAAGAAGGAAATATGGAAACAAATTCTCTGTTTCACACTGTGAAACAGAGAATATGTCTTAGAGTTAATAAAAAGTCAAAGCTACCTTAACAAGTTACTAAGCCATCATGCCCAATAAAAGTGTCTTTAGATTCCCGCTACAATAAATTGTATCTTGTAAAATCAGCCAACTTGTTAGAAGCAAAAAAGTAGAAAACGAGATAAAAATCTGAAATTAAAAATAAACGAAAAGCCATAAAAAAGGCTATCCCAATTTGTACTGCACCCCAAAAGTTAGACACAAAACTTTTGGGGTGTTTTTTATGAAGTACAGTTACGAACAAAGGCTTATTATCGTTAGCCGGGTAAAACAAGGAGAGTTAATAGCTCATTTGTCAAAGGA
>ENA-OQAZ01000307-OQAZ01000307.1-human-gut-metagenome-genome-assembly--contig:-NODE-307-length-27768-cov-4.018451_pt1 | contig 27768 bp, 31 predicted proteins | sample MGYA00242737_ERZ504531 | MGnify/ENA primary metagenome ERZ504531 (study PRJEB26092, sample SAMD00036244) | human gut metagenome | host: Homo sapiens | study: EMG produced TPA metagenomics assembly of... | reverse complement strand
TCACGTTGGTCACGCCCGGCCCCGACCTGCCCGGCAGCAAGAATTTCTGCACGGCTCTGCGCAAAAAAGCGCCTTGGGTCGTCAGCATCGTGCAGAATATCAACCCCACCCGCTCCAGCGCCGTGCTGGGCAGCCGCGAGAAAACGCTCTACGGCCCCGGCTTTGTGTGGATACGCTGTGCGGCACGCAGTTTGCCATTTCGTCCCGCAGCTTTTACCAGGTCAACCGCACACAGACCGAGGTTTTGTACAAGAAAGCGCTGGAGCTTGCCAAGCTGACGGGCCGCGAGACGGTTATTGACGCTTACTGCGGCATCGGCACGATTGGTCTCTGCGCTGCACCGCTGGCCAAACAGGTCATCGGTGTTGAGCGCAACCCCGCCGCCGTGAAGGACGCCGCCGCCAACGCCCGCCGCAACAAAATTGCAAATGCCCGCTTTGTCTGCGCCGACGCCACCGAATGGATGGCCGCCGCGGCCGGGGAGGGCCTGCACCCGGATGTAGTGTTTCTTGACCCGCCCCGCGCGGGCAGTACGCCGGAGTGCATCGCGGCAGTCAACAAAATGAAGCCGCACCGCGTCGTCTACGTCAGCTGCCGACCCCGAGACCCTCGCCCGCGACGCGCCGCCTTCACCCGCCTCGCTGCGCGCCGCCAAGTTCTGCCCGGTAGACCTGTTCCCGCAGACCAAACACGTTGAGACGGTATGTTTGCTGGTGAAATAAAACCATTGACTTCTGACGAAGGAGTATAAATTATGGGACGAGAGCTTTTTGAAAATATTCCCAGCAAAGTATCTGATTTGCTGAATGATGTGAAGAACGGACGAATTGGTCTGCCAGACCTTCAACGCCCTTTTGTTTGGAAAGATAATAAAGTACGTGAATTACTTGACTCTATGATGAAGGGGTATCCCATTGGCTATATTATGCTTTGGGCTTCGCCGGATGATTACGCGAATACTGCACAAATCGGAAAGAACGACAAGGTATATAAACAGCCGGATGATCTTGTCATTGATGGGCAGCAGCGGTTAACTGCGTTACTTGCAGCAATGTATGGGGTAACGATCAGAGACAAGAATTATGCAGAACGTAAAATCCGAATTTCCTTTAATCCTTTGACACGTGAATTTGCTGTATGGACACAGGCGTTTGAGCGCGATCCTGAATGGATCAGTGAAATCAGTAGTGTATTTTCCGCGGACCAGGAACATAGCATTTCCAAATTCAGAAAAACATATATCAAAACTGCAAATGAGGGCCGCATAAAGAACGGACAGCCTCAACTCACAGAAGATGAAGAGGATTTAATTGAAGAAATATAAATGATCTGCTGAATTTGGGAATTTATTCATTGCCCACCTTAAAAATCAACGCCAAGGCAGATGAAGAGGATGTCGCTGACATTTTTGTACGTGTTAATTCTGGCGGACAAAATTTAACGGAAAAGAATTTCATTGAAACGTTAATCGCTGTTTACGATAACGAAGTTTACGACAAAATCAACAACTTTTGTTCAGAATCGAGAAAGCCTGCCAATGGTACTTCATACAACCAGATTCTTCAAGTTGATCCTTCCCATCTTATCCGAGTAGCCGTAGGTGTTGGTTTCCGAAGAGCGCGTTTGCGATATGCCTACATGTTGCTACGAGGCAAAAATCTTAAAACCGGTGAAATCACCCAAAATGTACGTAAAGAGAACCTGTCAATTTTCAAAGCGTCCTTGGACATGGCTACGAATTTAAACAACTGGCATGCATTTATGAATCTGTTTACATCTGCTGGCTATTTAAAGGGAAGTCTCGTGGCATCCTCAAACGCAGTAGTATTCAGCTATGTTTTGTATCTGATTGGAAAATATGAATATAAAGTATCCTCGGTTGAACTGCAAAAAATTATCTGTAAATGGATTTTTATGTCCACTATTACAGGGTTCTACACAGGGTCAACCGAGACTGAAGTTGAGAAGCAATTTGCTGATTTAAGGAGTATACACACAGCAAATCAATTTGTGACGTATTTAGATAACGAAATATCAAATCGGTTCACGGATGATTATTTCAGATATTCTCTGCCCGCAGAGTTAAATAGTTCTTCTGCTACGTCTCCGGCTTGGTATGGTTACATTGCCGCAATTAATGTTTTGGGAACATCAATGCTTTTCAGTACTGCCCCTCTGTCGAAATATTTTGTGCTCGGTACAAACGGAAATAAAAACTCTATAGATAAACATCACATTTTCCCTAAACATTATCTGGAAAAAATCGGATATGACAATGACCGTGACCGAAATCAAATTGCGAACTTTACCTATTTGGACTATACAACCAATATTGATATATCTGATGCGCCGCCTGTAGAATACGTTACCCGTTACCGTGAAAAACTCGGAGAAGAAGGATATAAACGAACTTGTGCACAAAACGCTTTGCCAGAAAACTTTGAGAAACTGACATATCCAGAATTTTTAAGTCAGCGAAGATTACTAATGGCTCAAATCGTCAAAAAAGCATATAATGAGTTAAACAAATAGGGAAATATCATTATGAAGCCTCTCCTCCACATCTACGGCGCGTCCGGCTCCGGGACGTCCACGCTGGGGCGATACCTGGCGGAGCAATTTCAGTATGCCTTCCTCGACTCAGACGACTATTTCTGGCTGCCCACTGACCCGAAATTCACGACAAAGCGCCCCATTGAGCAGCGTGTGCCGCTCATACGGCAGGACATTGCCGCCGCAAAAAACGGTGCTGTCCTCTCCGGCTCGCTCGTCGGCTGGGGGGATGCTCTCATCCCGGATTTCACGCTGGCGGTGCGCGTTGTGACCGACACGCCCACCCGGCTGGCGCGTATAAAACAACGTGAGTACGAGCGGTTTGGCGCGCGCATTCTGCCGGACGGCGATATGTACGACCATCATCAGGCATTTTTGCAGTGGGCCGCCGGTTATGATGACGGCGGGCTTGACACGCGCAGCGCTGTGCTGCATAATGAATGGCAGAAGCAGCTTGCCTGCCCGATCTTGACGGTGGACGGCACTGCGCCCCTGGCCGAGACCGCCGCCCGTGTGGAGGAATTGCTATGCTCTGCAAGCTGACCCCTGAAGAAGAAGTGCGTATGCACATACTTTTGAAAGGCATCGCCGATGACCCGAACGCGCTGGAAATGCAAAAGTTCATCCAGCACGGCAGCGTGACCACCTATGAACACTGTCTGCGCGTCACCCGCATCGCGTTCTGGCTCAACATCCATCTGCACGTCCGCGCGGATGAGGCCAGCCTTATAAAGGGGGCGTTCCTGCACGATTTTTACCTGTACGACTGGCATAATTGCAGCAACATCACCCACTGGCACGGCTTTAAACACGCTCGTATTGCACGCTACAATGCCGAAACCGTGTTTAAACTGACCGACAAGGAAAAGGACATCATCCAGAGCCACATGTGGCCGCTGAACCCCACCGACATACCCCACAGCCGCGAGGCCGCGCTTGTCTGCATGGCCGACAAGATGTCGTCGAGCTATGAGACGGTGCTGGAACGGAAGGCAAAAAGAAAAAAATAAAACACTTCTTGGCCGCCTGCTCCCCTTCTGGCGCAAGCGCCACCTTCCCCCATATTGGGGGAGCCTGTCTCGCAGAGGGAGGCAAGATTATTATGGAGGTAACACCATGCCCGATCAATACACCCGCACACGTGCCCAGTTGGGCACACCCGCACTGGACGTGCTGCGCCGCGCCCATGTGGCCGTTTTTGGTATCGGCGGCGTCGGCGGGCAGGCTGTTGAGGTACTGGCCCGCAGCGGGGTAGGGAGTTGAGCCTGTTTGACAGCGACACCGTCGCACTTTCCAACCTGAACCGCCAGCTTGTGGCGCTGCACTCAACGCTGGGGCAGTACAAGGTCGATGCCATGGCGCCCGCATTGCGGACATTGACCCTACCATCATCGTGCACGCCAACCGCATGTTCTACAATGCCGAGACCGCCCCGGACGTCGACCTGACACAGTTTGACTACGTGCTGGACTGCATCGACACGGTCAGCGCCAAGCTGCTGCTGATCCGTTGCTGCAAAAAGGACGGGGTGCCGATCCTGTGCAGCATGGGCGCGGCCAACAAGCTGGACCCGACGACGTTCCGCGTGGCCGACATTGAAAAAACCACCGTGGACCCGCTGGCCAAGGTCATTCGCCTCGAGTGCCGCAAGCGCCGCCTGGGCAAGGTGAAGGTCGTCTTTTCGGAGGAGCAGACCCTGCCGCCGCTGCAGGAGGAAATCGAGGAAGCCCCCACCGCTGCGCGCCGCACGGTACCCGCCAGCAACGCCTTTGTGCCCGCCGCCTGCGGGCTGGTCTGCGGGTCCGAGGTCGTCAAGGACCTGCTGCGCAAGGCCGGCGTTTACCGCGGCAAAAAGTAATTTCTCTGCGCCCCGCTGGCACAAAAGCGGGGCGTTTTGCATGAAAAATACCAATTTGCCCCCTGTGTTATCTTGAGGCAACACCGCATAATTCCCGCCTAACGGCTTAAGCGCCGCTCCGGCGGCTGCGGCACGGCATCTGCGTTGCCAAAATGCTCGATAATACACAAAGTATTATCTGCGCTTTTGGCTTAGCAGCTGCCGCACCTCGCTCGCCGTATCGGCACTTAGAATTATGCGGTATTGCCTTAAAAAACTCGCAGCAGTCATGGATACGAAAGTACCCTTTGGCTGCTGCGAGTTTGTATTTTGCTGCGCCGCCGTGTGGCGGGCTATGTCCCCTGCTCCAGGGCTTACTGCCCGGTTTGCTTTCCCTCTATAGCATATATTTTGTCTTTTCGATTGTATATCAGCATTTTATACTTGACAAAGTCAAGCGTATGGGCTATACTCTTTTACGAAAGGAGATGCTGCATCCACCATGTATCAAAAGGCCCTTTCCTACTACATCGCCATGCTGTATCGCAGCTTTGCGGATTTCACAGGCGGCAAGCTGCAGGAAGTCGGACTAAATTTCGGGCTTTTGTTTTTTATTATATATATCGGAAAAAAGCCGAACTGTACGCCTTCGGAATTGACAAAAGCATTGTCCCTTGACTGGGGGCACAGTCAACGGTGCATCAATCGTCTTACTGACGATGGCTTTATTACCAAGGAAAAATCAGGGCGTCACTATCTGCTCAACCTGACAGAACGCGGGCAGGAGCTTTTGAAGCCGCCCACCGGATATTCTTTGACTGGGACGACAGATTTATGACGAATCTGACTGCAAAAGAAAAGGAACAGTTGCTTGCCTTATTGGAAAAAGCAACAGAAAGGATACCGCACCATGTACGAAACGATTAACAGCCCCATCAATTACGGCGGTTGGAATTGAAAAACCGCATCATTTTTGCCCCTACCACCTTTGGCCTTGCGGAGGACGAATACTTTGAAAAGATCCGCAAGATCGCCGCAGGCGGCTGCGCCATGGTTATCATCGGTGACGTCCCCGTCGGCAAAAGCCAATTTGAGAAATCTCTTTTTGATAAAAAAGGCTTCGCCCATTATCAGAAGCTGGTCGAAATCGTCCACAGCTATGACTGCCGCATCTGCGCCCAGCTGCACCAGACCGACTCCAATATGCTGGCCATGCTGAAATACGTGCCCGGCGTTCTGACGAAGAAGATTTCCATGGAGGAGCTGCGTCCCCTGCTGAATGCCGAGGTTGCCCCTTACATCAGCAAGCTGTCCACCCGCAAGATCCATAAGATCATCAACGGCTTCGGCGAGGCCGCCGTGCTGGCTGTCAAAGCCGGGTTCGATATGGTGCAGGTCCACGGTGACCGCATGTGCGGCAGCTTCAGCTCCACTGTCTTTAACCACCGCACGGATGAATACGGCGGCAGCGCGAGAACCGTGCCCGCTTTGCGGTGGAGGCCGTCAAGGCCATCCGCAGCCGTCTGCCGGAGATTCCCATCGACTACAAGCTGGCCGTCCGGCAGGAAGATCCCCACTACGGCAATGCCGGTGTGGTGGAGTCCGAGCTGGGTATTTTTGTACCGCTGCTGACCGATGCCGGTGTGACCAGCTTCCATGTAACGCTGGCGAACCATTCCAGTTTGGAGGACACCATTCCCCCAGCCAACCACCCGTACTTCAAAGAGCAGGGCTGCTTCCTGAAATTCTGCGATGAGGTTCGCCAATACACGGACAAGCCCATCACCGGCGTGGGCGGACTGAATCAGCCTGATTTTGTAGAACAGCAGCTTGCAAGCGGACGCATCACCTGTGCTGCCATGAGCCGCCAGCTGTTGGCTGACCCGGAATGGCCGAACAAAGTGGCCTCCGGGCAGATCAAGGAGATTCACCGCTGTGTTCGCTGCAACAAAAAATGCCTTGGCGGCTTGCAGCAGCATCAGGGCACCCATTGCATTTATGAGAAGTATGACCTGTGAAATACGCTATTGTATTCAGCAGCCAGACCGGCAATACTAAACAGCTTGCCGAGGCTGTTTCCTCCGTTCTCCCTCAGGGAGATTTGTGTTTCTTCGGTTCCCCGTCACAGGAGGCTCTGCAGGCAGAGCGTCTTTTCATCGGCTTTTGGACGGACAAGGGGCGCTGCAATCAGGAAATCACCGATTTCCTGAAAACGCTCAAGGGCAAAGAGGTGTTTCTGTTTGGCACAGCCGGGTTCGGCGGCAGTCAGGAATATTTTGACAAAATTCTTTCTTCCGTTCAAAAACGTCTCGGTGCTTCCAATACTGTCATCGGCACCTACATGTGCCAGGGGAAAATGCCGCAATCGGTGCGGGAGCGCTATGTAAAGATGAAAAACAGCCCTCTGCCGATCCCAAACGTTGACAAAATGATTGAAAACTTTGATACTGCTGTTTCCCACCCCGACGAAACGGATTTGCAGAAATTGAAATATGCCGTGGCACAATGCATAAAGCGCTGATACAAAGCATGTCCTAAAAACACACTTCCGTCTGGCTGCCTGCGCACCGGCGCTGGCCTACTGCGCCGTTATGACGATCCACTTTTTAAAGCAGCGGCAGACCCAACCCTGCTGAGCCGCCATGACCTCTTTTACCGCAGTCATAGCGAGACCCTTTATTTGCTTATCAATTGCGCACGGGTGCACGCGGGGCTGTTGCACAGCCCCCAAAAATAAAGACCGAAGTAAAAGTCAAAAAAGGCTTTACAACTTCGGTCTTTTGCTTTAAGTTAATAGTTGGGTCACCTGACCAATGGGTGGACGACCTATCATCTTTTCAGCGTCTATCGTTCTTCGCTGGCCGATCCGCTGTTTTTTGTCCGGCTGTTTGGTCATGTGCTGGGCCATGCAGGCTGGGACCACTTTATAGGCAACATGCTGCTTTTCCTTGTCATCGCGCCCCCGCTGGAGGAGCGCTACGGCGGTATTCCGATCACTTTGATCCTTGTCGGTGCGCTCTACCTGAGCCAGCAGGTATATGATATTTTGTTCGTGCAGGACAATGTAGCCAACTTTATGCACATCGTCGGCGGCGCCTGCGGCACTGTGTTTGGTTTTGCCGTGCGCAGAAAATAATACGCGGAGGTTTCCTTCATGAAGATCCTTGTCACCGGTTTTGACCCGTTCGGCGGAGAGACCGTCAACCCGGCCTATGAGGCTGTCAAGCTGCTGCCCGACACCATTGCCGGGGCACAGATCATCAAGCTGCAGGTTCCCACCCGGTTTGCTCTTTCCGGCACCGTTCTGGAAGCCGCCGTAAACGAGCACCGGCCCGATGCGGTCATCTGTGTCGGGCAGGCAGGCGGGCGGTCCGCCATCACACCGGAAAGAGTTGCCATCAATCTTGCGGACGCAAGCATCCCTGACAATGCAGGCGACCAGCCTGTGGACGAGCCAGTCCGGAAGGACGGTGCGCCCGCCTACTTCACCTCTCTGCCGTAAAAGCCATGGTGCAAAAAATGAGAGCCGCCGGTATTCCGGCAGCCCTCTCCTACACCGCTGGCTCCTTTGTGTGCAACTCCCTGATGTATACGCTGCTCTATCTCATCGACAGGCAGTATCCCGCTATGCGGGGCGACTTTATCCATGTGCCGTATGCGATGGAGCAGGCCGTCAGTAAGCCGCTGGGAACACCCAGCATGGAGCTGCATCAAATCGCGCGCGGCCTTGCGCTTGCGGTAGAAGCAGTCGTCGAAAACGAGCGTGACCTTACCGTGAACCGGTAATACAGGCCCGATTTCTCGAAATAGTGCTCGCATTTTTTATGGTTCGTGCTATAATCATAGCATCATCACAGAATAGGAACGGGACAACGGGGTCACGCACAGGCAAGGTGCGCGATCCCGTTTTTTCGTCTGCGCACAAAGGCGTGCCGCACTTCATTGGGTGCTGCACGCCTTTTGGCTTTTCTGTTGCTTGTTTTCCGAATGGAGGGATTTCAAAATGCTTACCGCACAAATTGAAAAAATACGCCAAAACTATGTAAACGCCAAACCGCAGATCTCCTGCGAACGCGCCGCACTTTGGACAGAATCCTACAAAAGGAGCGCGGGAAAGCCAGTCTGCATCCGCAGCGCCGACAAAAGCACAGCTTTCCGGGTGGGAGCAGCTGGCCACGCAGGAATACGGGATAAAGGTCACTTCCTATAAGTAGTCCCTGTCTTCCACTGCGGCGGCCTTACGGCTCCTGCATCATGATCCGCACGATCTCTTTATCGGTTTCGCGCATACCCTCACGGCCCAGCAGTCCCACATTACGGATGGTATTTTCAACGCCCTTTGTGACGATGCCATCCCCACTGCGGAACTGCTGGCCGTTTTTGTACATGTGATACCCCAGGATGCCCGCCTCCACGCTGGAGGCAATCTTCGCCGCACAGCTGGCCTTGGCACCATCGCAGATAATACCCGAAACGATGGCCAGTGCATTGACAAGGGTGTGGGAGACCGCTTTCAGGTCTGCGCCCTGCAGATAGGCAATGCCGCAGCCGCAGCACAGCCCGCGCTGACGGCCCCGCAGTAGGCGGACAGCCGCCCTATACCGGCCTTCTCGTGGATCGCAATCAGGTTGGAGAGGGCCAGTGCGCGGCAGAGAGTCTCATCGGATGCCCCCAGCTCTCTGGCATACTCGATGACCGGCACCGAGACCGTGATGCCCTGGTTGCCGCTGCCCGAGTTGATGACAACTGGCAGCTCACAGCCGCTCATACGGGCATCAGAGCCTGCTGCTGCCTTGGCAATAGCACGGTTGCGCACATCCTCGCCGTAAAATTTCAGCATTGTAGAGCCGATGTTCGCACCGTAATCCCCTCGCAGTCCCTCCTCCGAGATGCGGGTGTTGTACCGGATCTGGGTTTCCAGCAAAGGTCGGATGTCGTTGATCTCGCAGGTATCGGCATATGCAAAGATATCCGCAATGTTCAGCAGTGCCCGGTCTGTCAGACCGCTCTCGGCAGGGGCGGCGTCACCGCAGAGCTGCTTTGTCTCCTGCGCGGTATGATCCAGCAGCACTTCGCTGTTTCTTTGGATCAGGACAATATTCGTGTGGTACTGGCAGATGCGCACCACGGCGGAATCGCTCCCCTGCTGCAACGTCACAATAATGTCGAAGATAAAGCCGTTGTCGATTGCCTTCACCGTGACCGGCACCTGCTTCAGGAAGGCGCGCATCGCAGCTTCTGGTCCGTTGTTACAGCTGCGATGACCTCCAGTGCCTTGTCCGCCTGCCCGCCGACGATGCCTGCCGCTGCGGCGGCTTCAATGCCCTTCATGCCATCGGTGTTGGGCACGATGACGCTCTTGACATTCTTGATAATGTTGCTGCTCACGCCGATCTCAACTTTGTCCGGCATGCCGCCAAGCACATCCCGCGCCTTGGCGGCGGCGTAGGCGATAGCAATCGGCTCGGTGCAGCCCATGGCTGGGATCAGCTCCTCTTTCAGGATCTGCACATACGCCTGATAGGTCCTGCTCTGCTTATCCATACAAGTGACTCCTTTGGTTGCTCTGCAAAGTGTCCGCAGCGGGGTACTATACCGCGTCTGCTGGTTTGTAATAGTACAAGTATAGACATTTTCCCCGCCTTTTGCAACAGCTTTTTGGCGGCGTTCCGATCCGGAGCACTTTATGCACTGGTTGGACATAAACACTGCCGCTGTCTGCATCCCATAACGCAAAATGTGCCTGCTTGCGCGGGCACATTTTGCGTTATTCTGCTTTTTCCTGTCTGGCCGCATTCAGCAGCTGCTTTTGAAATTCCCGGGCCGCCGTATTCAGCGGACGGTGCCGGTCATAAACCAGACTTACTGAGCGCTGCGGAATCTCCTCCCGCAGGGTCAGCTGCACAATGCTGCGGCGCTGCAGGCTGCTGCGGGCCATCGGCTCCGGCACAAAGGCAAGGCCAAGCTCACTCTTTACCAGCGTCATCATCTGGTCTGTGGTGGCCGCCTCAATATCCGGCTTCAGGTCTTCGCTGTGCTCAAGGAAAAACTGCCGGTAAAACAGGCGGCTCATGCTCTCGTTCCCCAGCATGATCAGCGGATAGGCGTCAAGCTCCTGCAGCGAGAGCGTCCGGCTTGCCAGCGCTGTGAAGGTTTTCCCGCCGACCAGGATTTCGTTGAACGGCATCAAATCAACTTTTTTCAGTTCCCCCTCTGCGCCGGTGGGGGTCGTTACAACAGCGAAATCGACCTCGCCGTTTTTCACTGCCTGAATCGCCTGCGGCGTTGAATGGTTGGAGATCCGCAGCCGGATACCGGGGTACTGCGCATGGAAGTCCCGCAGCCGTTCCGACAGGTAGATGTTCAGCGCCGTCTCGGTTGCGCTGATACTGATTGCGCCATGCTCAAAGGTCGCGCTGGCGCTCAGCTCCTCCTCGGCATCCTGTATCTGCACAGCAGCCGAGGAAATGCGGGTATAGAGCATCTCCCCCTCCGGCGTCAGCGTCACACCCCGGTTGGAGCGGATAAACAGCACACAGTGCAGCTGATTCTCCAGCTTGTTCATCGTATGCGTGATGTTGGGCTGGTTGCTGCCCAGCACGCGGGCCGCCTTGGTAAAATTGCGGTATTTTGCGACAAAGTAAAAAATCTTGTAGTATTCCCAATCGACATACATAGGCGCAGCCTCATTCATAGCAAAATTACATAGTCATAATGCGGTAAATACTTTTTACACATTCTATGTCACAAAGTATAATAGCACCGCAACCCAAAAGCAAGCAAAAATTTCCCTCTATAGAAACAAATTGTAAGGAAGGCGAAACCAAAATGCTGACCGCAGTACCTGCGGAAGGATACCTGGCTCTAAGGCAACACCGCATTCTTCTGTGTGCCGCCTCTATATTTTTTCAAGGATGCGTCTCCCCTCTCCCCTGCCCGCACTTGCGGTGGGGGCTTTTTGTTTACCGTCTTCAGCGCGTCCCTCTCTCAGAGCGCGTGTGTGGACGCCTCTGCAGCGCGTTTTGCTGCAGGTAGCGGCAGACAAAAAAACACCCACAGCGGCGGCTGTGGGCTTTGGGTTCAATCATTATTTGCGGATGCTCCCAGCGCACGGCAAAGCGGATGATTCAGCAGCATACCGGCGATAACATACCGATAGGAGTGCACCGCACCGTTTCGGATCGTTTGCGGTATCCGCTGCTTTCGTACCAGCTTTTCCAGCGCATCCATCTGCTCTTTCAAAAAGTAAAAAGATATTTGTGGATAGATCTTGTCATCCAACTGCGTAGCAATAAACCGACTGACAACCTTTGTTTCCGGAAACAGATAGTAGGCCGCCCTGTTCTGCTCGATTTCTGCTTCGCTGGCCAGATATTCCCTGCTGTTCATGATCAGGCAGTTGTCAGCACCGACCTTCATGACCTTATCCATCTCGGACTGGAGCAGCCGATTGGCCAGGGTGCCTACGCGGATATCCTCCACAGCAGCCTCATCCACAAGCGTCTCCCGAATCAGGAGCCTACCGAAGGTTGACCTTGACTTTTTCTTCTTTCATTCGCATCACCCTTTGGGCAATACCGCATAATTCTAAGTGCCGATACGGCGAGCGAGGTGCGGCAGCTGCTAAGCCAAAAGCGCAGATAATACTGGATGTCTTATCGAGCATTTTGGCAACGCAGATGCCGTACCGCAGCCGCCGGAGCGGTGCTTAAGCCGTCAGGCGGGAATTGTGCGGTGTTGCCTTTGTTACCGGGACAGTGTCTCCCCCTACCCTGCCTTACTTTGCGGCTTCAATCAAATCCCGGAGGCTTTGCGCCTGCTCGATCAGCTCATTCAGGATTGCAACATCATTATCACGGCGCTCCTGAGACATCTTTCTGACGCCGCGCTTATAGCTGGTTGAACTCATTTTCTTAAAAATCTTATTGGCAACAGGCTGGATTGTCTTTTCCACAAAGGTCGCGCTTTCAGACTCGCTCTTTTGCTCCTTTTTCTCGACGCGCTTTGCCTCCTGATCCCTGGCCACATCCTTTACGATTTCCTCGGCTTTCTCCGTATCATGCCGACTGACGGCGGTACGGTACTCCCCTATCCTGTTCTGCAGCAGGCGGATTTCGTTTTCACACTCCGCAAACGCAGTTCCCAGGCGCTCGTCCCACTCATCCGGCTCGTTGGTTTTTCTGGCTCTGTCAATAGCCCGGATAAAGTCATAATGTATGCTGTTGCATTCCTGCAGCAGGCGCTCCCGGGCATCGGTGTCACAATTGCTCACATCAACCGCGCTCAACAACAGATAGCACTGCGCAATTTTATGCTGCTCCTCCGGCTCCAGCGTGATATAGCTTTCACACTCCATGCGGGTCAGGAACTTGTTATCCAAAAGGCGAAGCAACTCTTTGTCCAGCTTTTCCTCAATGCGGAAATCACGGTCGATTTGCTTGGCTGTGGTTGCACTCACTTCCTTAATTGCCTTTTTAGCGTCCTTTTCCGTCATATTGAACGGCTCGTTCTGAAGGCAGACCACAAATTCTGCAACGGCCTTGCGGCGAATCTGTTCATCCGCAAAGCCGCCGCGGACCTGCAGGTTCGCACTGTATAAAAGCACCTTTTTTTCATTTTCCGAAAGACTGGTTGTGATCACATTGCAGTTTTTGATGGTGTTCCAGGTGGCGTCTCCTCTCTTTTCGAGGTACTCCATCGCGCGGTAGCGGCGCTCACCGGAGAGAAGGACATACACTGTTTTTCCATTTTCTTCCTGCGGAAACACCACCAAATTATGCATCAGGCCGTTGCGCTGAATATCCTCCGCCAGCTGCACAATATCCTCTTGGGTATCTGCCTGCCGGAAGATTTCGTTGTCCGCGTTTACGCGAATATCGTACAGTGCAATATCCCGTGCTTCGTATTCAATGCTTTTATGCCCTGCGGTCAGATCACTGATAATTTTTCCTGCATCGCCATTATTGGAATCAATTTTGCCAAGCTCTGCATCCGTCGGGCGGGAACGTTTTACGATTTCCTTCTTTTTGGCGGGGCTTTTCATTCCCATATCATTTCACCTCCAGACGCTTTTTTAACTCTTCATAGGCTTTCACATAGGCTTTTGCCACAGGCTGCGTTTTTGCCATATAGCACACAGGCAAAAAGCGGGAAATGGATGTTTTCACCGTCTTGCTTGTGGGAATTGCAACACTGAACAGCGATGTGCCGAGTTCCTCTTTAAAGTGCTCCTGAATCTTCTTGTCTGTTGCTGCGCTTTTGTCTACATTCACCAACAACACACCGGCACCCATCAGGTGAGAAGTGGAGCTTTGCTTCATCTTATTGCATTCATAATAAAGGCGAAATGCCGATTCTTCGGAGTTATCCTCACAGCCGGCTGGAATCAGGATATAATCCGCTGCATAGATTGCATTGGAAAGCAACAAACTGTCCCGCGTAGGCTGTGTGTCAATAAGAATGTAATCGTAATCATCACGTACCTGATTGAGGAAATAGCACAGAAAATCCCCCATACCGGAAACCTTCCTCGGATCTCCGTCCTTAAGGCGCTCTGCATCGCCAATCAGCAGTTCAATGCGCTTATTGATTCGCGGCGTCTGCGCATCGCACGGGATCATATCCACATTTTCATACTGCGTTTCCACAATAAAGTCTCGTGTCTTGCTATGATACAGGAACCCGTCGAAAAGATTATAAAGCGCCTTACCGTAGAATTCATCACTTGTGATGCTCAAGCCGCCGCTGAGTGCTTTGGTGAGATTTCCCTGCGGATCAGTATCCACGCAAAGAACTTTTTTCCCTCATCGCCCATCAGGTAGGCAAGATTGGAGGCCGTTACGGTTTTACCCGTGCCGCCCTTTTCAATGGCAATTGTAATAATTTTTGCAGACATTGAGCAATTCCTCATTTCTGTAAAGACTGTTATTTGTGGATGTGTCCGTCAATTCTTGTTGCTGTGAATTATCATTCTGTGATTCTCTTGTAATCGATTTTCCATGCCTTTTTGCCATTCCGGTTTTACGATTTTATCATACTTCAGTGGCTGAATATGTTGAAGCCTATACCTCACCACAAAATAGTTGCAGCCATCTTTTGCTGCTTATTGTGATTTCAATTATAACATAGATATAAGTAAAGTCAATTCTCTTTTCCGGGTATCATCCTGCCATAACGATATTTCAAGTCTATCAATTCTTGTTGCTGCTCTTTAATATGTCTGCATTCGTATAGGCCATTTCTTTACATACTCGCACCGCGCTTCACAGCACGAAACAGAGTTCAGCCCGTCAAAAAAATTGCTTTTTTTGCCTTTTTGCATGTGTAGGGGTGACCATTGGTTGCCCGTCAACTTACCGCAGCAACGCATCTTCTGGGACAGTTTGCTTACAAGGCAAACGGGCACGGGCGAGCAATGCTCGCCCCTACAAGAGTTTTTCGACAGTCTGACAGAGTCAACACATCTTTCAATTCTTGTTGCTGTTCTCGTTTTGTATTTATTTGTCACTTATAATCTTTGTTTTTTCTTTACAGCAAAAAGCAGCAGCCTGCATATTGCAGGCTGCTGCCAAATAATACTTATACATCCTCAAAGACAGACATATCAAACTTAAACACTCCCGCCGGATCCAACGATGCGAGCTTCTGCTTGCCAGCCGCGATGATCAAAGCACTGTTTTCAATCGTATCGTTATAAACAACCGTGCGATAATACTGTGCAGACTTCCTTTCGGTTGCTTTTTCAAACATCTCCGTAAATTTTACACACAGTCCCAGGCCCATGTTTTCAGCCCGGCATTGTCATGGATGATTCGGTTTAAAGAATCCAGTGTTTCCTCCGCTTGGTCACACCTGTTGGTGTTTGTCAGGATCTTAGCCGTGTATGTGAAAATATCATTGCAGATATTTTTCTCGTTGTCCGTCAGCTTATCCTCATACGAAGCATAGTCTGCTTTGTTTCTGATCTCCGTAGTTGCTTTTCTATACTTCATTTTCAAAATATCTGTGCTAAATGGCTCTGTAATATGCTGGGCTGCTTTTTCCGCACTCTGGATTTTCTTCTTTCTGGAATCCCTTACAATTTCGTCATCGTGCGTATTTCTATCATGATAGGAGCGGACATCCCTCATTTCCGCTTTGGTCTTGTATTTGATGAAAATATACAGGTATTCATATTTGCGAACACCGCGCTTGCGCGCCGGGGCATAGTCAAACCAAAGATCCGTCATCTCATTGATTTCTTTCTTAACAGTCTTTAAAACATTCTTTTCAAACTCTGTAAAAGTCTTGTACTTTTCAGACAGCGGTTTTTCCCGGTCAAACTTTTTCTTGTCGGCAGATGCCGGATCCTTTTTCTTTTTGCTCTTTGTGGACTCTCTCTCTGCCTCTGTGGGTGCAGAAAGCAGACCTTTAAACTCATCAATATTGAATTTTTTATACTTATAACCCGCCAGCTCGTCGCGCTTTGAGGAGAACTTATTCAGGATCTCATCATTTACCGGCTGGAATACAAGGCCGTTCGTATAGCCATAGTCTCTGTTTCCATTGTCATAGGAGAGTATGATTTCATAAACGCGCATAGATAGGTGCTTTTCATCATCAGCAGATACTCGATGCTGTAAGAGGTATAGTTGCTGGTAAGCTGCGCAATATCCTTCCAGATGTCCTGGTTAAAGCGCAGGCGAATCTCTTTCTTGTCAAAATCGACCTCAGAACCTTTTTGCAGCCAGGAAATGGAGCGATACACCTTACTGCCGGGTTCTTTCTTGACCCAGAAGGTACGATTTTCCAAATTTTCTATAGTTTCCTTCAGATTCAGTGCATAGGTCGTATCCACCGTGCGCACTCCGGTTAACTTAGCAAAATCGTTGAAAGTGATCGAATAATATTTGGATGCATCCTTATCATTTTTCTGGTCGATTTTAGACATGAGCATAAAGAGAACCTTTTGCTCATTTCTGGGCAGAGAGTACTTTGTCCGCTGGATCAGGTCATTACTTTTGGTAATGTAAGAGCCAAAGCCGACAGGGGAGTGCTGCCATTTCGCAATCGCTTGCTTTTTTTCGCGGACCTCATCATCAGAAAGGACCTCTCCAACTAAAGATTCCTCGTTTTCATCAATGGACGAATTCGTTTTGTTCATATCCATTACTTATAGCTGTACAAGGAGGAGTTTAAAATAATTACGATATACAGCTATATATTCCTTTCGTTAGATGTTATAATACAAATAGGTACACAAATATCATTATACTGATAATATTACTATACTATTTGCCGACTGTCAACGAAAAATGTTTGGAGCTTTGCTATTTTTCAAATTTTGCTTTTTTCTCTTTTATACTTATTTATCTTATATTTTACTTTTTACTTATTTATTATAATATGTAGAAAGAGAGGTTTCCACATGCCAGCGGAGAGGAAAAAACACTTGGCGAAAGAGATTTCCACACCGGATGCAAGAGGTTTAAAAGGCTGTAGAAAGAGATTGCTACAGCCCAATCAGCCAAAATAAGCGTGTAGAAACCTCTTTTTTGCCGTGGAAGAATCTCTGTTTTCAAAGTTTTTTCTGTATACTGCCTGTTGCGGCTACAAATTGTGCAGGGCGGAAATCTTGCTTTTGCGATAGCGGGAGAGCATTGCCGTGCAAACATAGGTGGAGAGTGCGATAGCTGGTTTTTCCGGTGTAGAAACCTCTCTTTGCACAAGCATCGGAAAACGCCGGCGCTTGAATTAGGATAGCATGCATAGGGGCAGGGGAGAGAGTGAAACAAAAATTTCCCCTTCCGCGAGTGTAGAAACCTCCTTTTGCTGCTGCGAGTGATCTCTGCGGTAGGAGGTGCGCAAATTTTTCCGGTGTAGAAACCTCCTTTTAGAAATTGCTTCAAAAACACTATATATTGGTGTTGTGGATCAACTAACATACTTGTTCTTGCACAAAGAGAGTCTATATAGGCAGAGACAGGAAAGGTAATAGTGGCGAACCAAGAGGTTTCTACACATAAACATCGTAAGATTTTTAAACAGAATAATAGGCGATATACCGATATATAATTGGGCTTCGAAAAAGGAATTATCTGCACTAAAAAGAGGTTTCTACATCAAAAGAGCGAAAGAAGAGAGGAAAAAACACAGCCATGTACAGAAGGGCACTACCAAAGCTACGTAGTGATAAAAGAGCGTAAAACCACAATATATAGATATAGAGAAGAAAATAGCACTTGAAAAACCAAAAAAGCTGGGAGAGAAGATAGTAGGAATTGGAAAAATCGTTGCAGACAAAATACAATGAGGAAATAGTGCTGTGATATATACGATATGTACATAGTGTATGCAAAGATGATCAAGAGAGGTCCATAGTGGTGCAAAGTATGGCATAATGCAAAGTAAACATTTTTTTCGGCAATGAGATGTAGAAACCTCTCTTTTCGCTGGACTTCACGACTTCTTGATGAGAAAACCTCTTTTTGACGGACTTATCCACTTTTTAGGCAGTAATCCACAGGGATTGCGGGCTTAATGTACTTACATAAGGTGGATAAAAAGGATAGGTGAGGGGCTGTATAAGATACAATTTAATATACTAATAGGATAATATATGGAAAATATACAAATTGGTCCATACAATCTGTTCCAAAAAGGGAAATTATCCGATTGTTAAAGTGTAGAAACCTCTCTTTTAGGTGGAAGGGGAAGCCTTCGCAACACGAAACAAGCTGAATTTGAGAATGGACCTTGCAATAGGTAGAAAGCCGGATTATCGCCCCGTAGGTTATATGGCACATGCCGAAGGAAGAAAAAGCATAAAGCAAACACCATCCAATAAGGTAAGGGTTATCTCAAGAAGGCAGGGGAGGGGACTGGCAGCAGGATTGGGTTTGAGTCTGCTATAAAGGCATACAGCATTTGGGAAAGTTTTGATATGCTATAGCAGCGAGAGCCGTCGCCTTGGCAGTCAAGAGGATCTCTTAGCGAACACAACAAAAAATCTAAAATAAAGTTACAGCAACAGGAATTGATGGAAATGGAGCGGGATGAATTTTTACAAGTAATCAGAAGCCCTTTTCATTTTGCCACTTGCGATGCCGTACTCCGGGGGTGTAAAATAGTAGACATAAGTAAGCCACTGCAGAGGCGCAGACTGTCGAAAAAGGTGCGTTCACCCTTGGCCCCTCTGCGAGGGGCTCCGCCGCAGGCGGTGGGGGAGAGAGCTGTACGGCTGTCCAAAATATTTCGGGCTATGGCAAGGTTCTCTCCCTCCGCCCTTCGGGGCACCGCTCCCCCCTTTGGCGCAAGCGCCACCTCCCCCGTATCGGGGGAGTCTGTCTCGCAGAGGGAGGCTTTTCGACAGCCTGAGCCGCGGCAGCGGCAGGGCATATAGCGACAGGGGATGTAAGGTATGAAACGAATTTTGATCATTGATGGGCAGGGGGGCGGCATGGGCGCACAGCTTGCAAAGCTGCTGCTGCCTAAACTGCCTGCGGATTGCGAGCTGCTGGCAGTGGGCACGAATGTGCTGGCAACCAGCGCCATGCTGAAGGCGGGTGCAGTGCGCGGTGCCACCGGGGAAAATGCGGTGGTGTACAATGCCGCCAGAGCCGATATTATCCTGGGACCCATCGGTATCTTGATGGCCAACGGAATCATGGGAGAGGTTTCACCCAAAATGTCGGTGGCGATTTCCGGCAGTGAGGCAGCCAAGGTTTTGATCCCGGCGTCCGGCTGCGGGATCTTTGTGGCGGGCACGCAGGATTGCCGCCTTGACGAGTATCTGCAAAATGCCGTAGCACTTACGCTGCGTGCGCTGGACGCATGACGCCGCTTGCAAGAGCCGCCGCCCCGATCCTGCAGGCCGCACAGTTGGCTGCAGAAAATGGCCCTGCGCTGCTGGCTATTGACGGGCGCTGCGGCAGCGGAAAGTCTACACTGGCACAGTTTTTGGCGGGGCAGCTGGGCTGCCGGGTAGTGCATACCGATGATTTCTATCTACCGCTTGCTGCGCGCTGCGCGAACTGGCAGGAGCAGCCCGGCGCGAATATGGATTTCATTCGGCTGCGAAACGAGGTTCTGCAGCCGCTTTTGCGCGGCGAAACGGCGCTCTATAATGCATACAGCTGTGCGGCGGGAGCCTTCCTGCCGTCTAAGCCGTTTGCTGCCGCGCCGCTGACGATTCTGGAGGCAGCTACAGCCTGCATCCGGCGCTGCAGACTGACTTTGCGGTGCGTGTATTTGTTACCTGCCGCCCGATGTGCAGGCGGCGCGCCTGCGGGCGAGAGAGGGCATACGCTACGCAAATTTTGTGCAGCGGTGGATCCCGCTGGAGGAAGGGTATTTTGCTGCCCATGATCCAGCCGCACGCTGCAACTTTGTACTGGACACGGCGGAGATTTTTGTGTAATATAGTAAGCGGACCTATGGCATAACTGCATGGTTCCCGCTATAGCGGGCTTGAAGGATGCAGGAATGCCCTTATGAAAAAGCCAGGAAGGCAGTGCCAGAAGGGTGCGCGGTTCAAACTTTTTGATAAGGGTGATATGTTGTGAAAAACCAGAATACAAAAAAATTGGCTTATGCAGCGCTGTTTTTGGCGCTGTGCCTTGTGCTGCCCATGCTGACGGGCCAGATTCCGCAAATTGGCAGCATGCTGCTCCCGATGCATATTCCGGTGCTTTTGTGCGGCCTTGTCTGCGGCTGGCAGTACGGTGCAGCGGTGGGCTTTGTTGCGCCGTTGCTGCGCTCGGTCCTGTTCGGGATGCCTCCGATGTATCCGGTGGCTATTGCGATGGCCTTTGAGCTGCTGACCTACGGCCTTGTTATCGGGCTGGTATACCGCCGTATGGCTCAAAAGGGTGCGGCAGGGGTGTATGCAGCGCTGCTTACCGCCATGGCAGCGGGGCGGCTTGTCTGGGGCGTGGCTGAGGTCGTGCTGCTGGGCTTGGGCGGCAAGGCGTTTACCGCCCAGGCATTCTTGACGGGCGCACTGCTCAATGCCGTGCCGGGCATTATCGTGCAGCTGGTTCTGATCCCCGCTGTGATGGCGGCCTTGCAGAAGCTGGAGCCGTTAAAGAATACGCCGAATAAGGCCGTTTGCTGAGAGGCTGCGCAGGAAGCGCAGCCTTTTTGCTGTGTGCGGCTGTATTGCTGCTCACTTTGCACGATACAGCAACAGGAATCGCTCGCCCCATATTTTCGCAAATGAAAACAAAAAATGCTTGCAAGATAAGGCTAAAATGCCTGTACTTGCAAGCTTTTGTTGTTGCAGCGGTGAAAGTGGCCGACAGCCACTGCCTGCTGCTAGAGGAGCTCAGCCATACTGATCTGATCGACCAGCCAGCTTTCCTGTTTTGCCTCGTGAATCACATCGCCCGGCTGGCTGTGTCCGACCAAAAAGGGCGAGGCGGGGTCGTGCATACGCATATTCTGCGCTACAGTCACACGGCTGGCGTTGGCGTAGCAGTATAGGCAGCCGTGACCGCAGGTATTGTAGGCACCGATATCCGCCGTAAGGCAGCAGGCGCACTCCTTGCGGGCTGGCTTTTGCGGGGGCAACCGCAGGGGACGGTGCAGCGCGGCCTCGAAAGTCCGTTGCGTCATGCAGCCGCTGCAATCGGCACCATAGCGGGCCAGCGCAGTGCCCTCGGCGCAGGGGCGTATCATCATACCGTATTTTCTGCCAATCTCAACAAAAGCCTTTCCCAGTGTTTCGCGCTCCGTGTACGGGACACTTTTTACTTGCGGAAAATTCCGCCGTACCTTCTCGTAAAGGTCGATAAAGCTGATCACACAGGTCCTGGTATAGCCGGAAAGTACAGCTGCCATCTGCTCGAATTCAGCGATATGTCGCGCAGCTGTGTAGGTGTCGGAAAGAAAAATGGGGTCATACCGCCATGCGATACAATCGGGACCGACAATTTTTGACAGGGTGATAAAGTCCTGCAAGACCTGCGCCTTCGGCGGTACATGCGGCTCTATCTCCGGTCCGTAGGGGGTGATCGTGACAAACCAGTACTGCCCATAGGGGCGCAGCAGCTCCATGCGGGGGAGCATCGGTGCAGGATTTTTGGTGCAAAAGCCGATCAGGTCCACCACATCCGGTTGATGGCATACCGCGTGACGGACTGCGGATCATAAGGGTTTCGCACCAGCACAAACCCTGCACGCAGGCGATTCGTAAACCACGTGCTGTAAAAGCTAGGTATATCGGTGCGGAAACCTGTTTGTAAAATCATAAAACGCCCTCCTGCGGTGCAGCATGCAGCTTACCAATTCTATACAAATTATAATACCATGCTGCAGAGGATTGCAAGGAGGCTGAGCGCCGCTGCAAAATTCTTCTTTTTAGCTGGTTCGTCTCTTAGGCCTCGATGGCTTTCTACCGGGCGTAGTGGGACAGCGGCTCTCCTATGGTGCGCTTGAACAGGCGGGTAGGGTACAACCGGGATACCTACCTCCTGTGCCGCCTGTGTGATCGTGTAGCGATGATACCGGAGCAGGTTCGCCGCAAACTGGATGCGGGTCAGGGTCACACAGTCGGTCAGGTTGTTGTGCACTTCCCGGTGGAGCCGGTCGGACAGATAAGAGCGGCTCAGGTTGAAGCGGGCAGCCAGCGTGGAAAGGGGCAGGTCCTCCTTCAGATGCAGGTTGTTATAGTGGATGATATTGCGGATGACCACCGAATAGCGGGCGGAGAGTACCGCGTTACCCGGTCGCAATATTGCTGCAGCATCTCGACCACAAGGGCCTGCTCTTGCTGCTCGGTGGTGATTTCACCGGCGTCCAGCAGATGATTTTCCAGCGCATAGCGGTCCTCCAGCATCTGGATGCTGAGGACGGGCTTTTCCGGCAGCATACACTGCTTGGCAGATCGGCAGATTCGGGGGAAAGATCTGTGTAGTTTACCCAGTGGGTGCGGAAGGTGCTGCAGTTCATCGGTGCAAATTTTTCTACAATCTGGACAAAAAGATGCTGGCCCAGATGGAGACCGAGCTGAAGGAAAAGCGAGGCTGATTTACTGTAATAAGACACGGGAGGTTTTTCCGGGGGTCTCCGGAAAAGCTCCCACGCTTTTTGCGGTGCGCCGAGAATGAGTGCCTCCTGCGTGTTGAAAAGCACAGCGGAACATGGTACAATTATCAAACCAAAGCACGGTACGATGAGGGAAGGAGAATAAGCACATGACAATTTTGATCGATGCAGACGGCTGCCCGGTGGTCGATCTGACCCTGAGGAGCGCAGGGAAAAAAGGTGTGCCGGTTGTGATTCTGTGCGATACATCCCATCGTATCGAGCGGGAAGGGGCACAGACGCTGGTATTTGACAAAGGCGCTGACAGTGTGGATTTTGCACTCGTCAACCGGGTGAAGCCCGGGGACTTGGTTGTGACGCAGGATTACGGTCTGGCAAGTATGTGCCTGGCAAAATGCGCGCGGGTGCTGAACCAGAACGGTTTGGAATATACGGCGGATAATATAGATGCGCTGATGCTACAGCGGCATGAAAACAAAAAGCTCCTTCGCGCCGGCAAGCATCCAAAGGGGGCTGCAAAACGCACAAAAGAGCAGGATATCCGGTTTTGCGATGCGCTGGAACGGATTTTAAGCGGCACATCCGGCGATCAGCAGACGGAATGTGAAAATGTGTCATTTGCAAGGCGATAAAATGTACAATGTGCATTTTTTACAGGTGAATGGTAATTACAGAGTGTAGCTATGGGAAAAAGCGAAAAGAAGAAATGTGCTTTTTGGGTGGATTTGTGCAGAAATGTACACTTTTCAGGGCGCAAAACAGCACATTTTTGCCGATATTGCCGCTTGCTACATGAAATGTGCGATTTGCCATAAAATCATACGATATATCGGTATAATCTACCTTTCGGAATGTGACATTTGGCACATGCTATGCGTAAAGAAGCTGCACACCGCCATAAAGAGCCTATGGGGGTGAACATAGTTTAGCTGCAGAGAAATGGGATACGGTACGCAATTCCGGCACGGTAACGCTGCTTTGAGTTGGTTACAAAAGTTTATGCGGAATGCTCCGCACAGCAATGCATACAAAAGAAAGAAAAGCGCAAGCAGTATATCCTTGCCCTGCAGAGAAAATGGATTCCGGTATTCTTCCGCTGAAAGCAAAATAACAGGGCTAATTTTCCGGATTTTCCCTTGTGATTTTGTGGCGCGATAAACTATAATAAGCATAAGGCAAGCAAATGCGATGCCGGTAACAGATACTGCACAGGCAAGTGAAGGGAAGTAACGCAATGAAGATGCTTTTCAAGCAACGGATGTTCTCCTGGTTCGACAGCTATGATATTTACGATGAATATGGGAATACCCTGTTTGTGGTCAAGGGTCAGCTTTCCTGGGGGCATTGCCTGAGAATCTTTGATGCGGCGGGCTGCCCGGTTGGCTGCGTCAAAGAAAAGATATTTACATGGATGCCCCAATTTGAGCTCTACACAGGTGAGGATGATTATGTGGGGTGCCTGAGCCGAGAGCTGACGCTTTTCCGGCCCAGCTACCATATCGACTGCAATGGCTGGCGTATTGAGGCAGCTTTTGGGAATGGGACTATGACATCCTTGCCCCCAACAGGCATACCGTGGCGCATATCGCCAAGGAGCTTTGGAATTGGACCGATACATACACCATTGAGATTTCCGACCCAAGAGATGCCCTCTGTGCGCTGATGGTCGTGCTTGCGATCGATGCAGAGAAATGCTCGCGGTATAACCATACCTGACAGGCTGCACACAAAAATACTCCCTTATTCTGCTGCGCGCACAGCAGGATAAGGGAGTTTTCTGCTTCGTGAAGCAGCACGCCGGTGTATAAAGACCGTACAGAAAAAGCAGCAGCCCACTGCGGGCTGCTGCTTTGCGGTAAAAGGCGGGCGGTCAGCCCATGACGATCTTGACCTCTACGGTTGAGCCGGCGGGAACAGGGGAGAGGATGTTACCGCTTACAGGCTTGCCGTCCACGGTCATGGCTTTGACGCCCTTTTCCAGATGGTCAGGGTTCTCCACAACGATTTCATAGGTTGCCCCGCGCCAGACACGGCGCAGGGTAAAGCCGTCCATCTCGTGCGGGATGCAGGGGTCGATCTTCAGCCCGGCCAGCGTGGGCTGGATGCCCAGGATATACTGGCTCACATCCACAAAGGTCCAGGCCGCTGTGCCGGTCAGCCAGCTGTTTTTTGCTTCGCCAAAGGTGGCGGCGTCGCGGCCAGCCACCATCTGGCTGTAGACATACGGCTCGGTGCGGTGGATCTCACTGATGTCCTCAATGTATGCCGGGCAGGTCTTTTTGTAGATCTCAAACGCGCGGTCACCATGGCCGACTACAGTCTCGGCACAGCTGACCCATGGGTTGTTGTGGCAGAAGATGCCTGCGTTCTCCTTGTATCCCGGGGGATAGCTGGAAATTTCGCCCAGTTCGAGATGGTACTTCGTGTAGGCGGGCTGCAGCAGCACAATGCCGTACTTTGTGTCGAGCTTGTCTTTCACGCTCTGCAAAGCGGTCACGGCCTCACCGGTGTCCACACCAATACCCGCCATGACGCACATGCCTGCGGCTCGATGAAGATCTTGCCTTCCTCGCATTCCTCACCGCCGATCACATGGCCAAAGGCATCGTAGGCGCGGCGGAACCAGCTGCCGTCCCAACCGGCAGTCAGTACGGTATGTTCCATCTCTGCAACCTCGGCGCGCACGGCGGCAGCTTCGTCGGTGTGGCCGGTGCTGTCAAGAATTTCGGCAAACTGGTTGCCGTACTTGACATACATACCGGCGATGAACACGCTCTCGGCTACAGGACCCTCGCTCGGCCGGTGGTCTGGAAGCTTTCGCCCGGCTCCTTGCTGAAGCAGTTCAGGTTCAGGCAGTCGTTCCAGTCAGCACGGCCAATCAGCGGCAGACCGTGCGGCCCCTTGTGGTGCGCAGATAGCCGAAGCTGCGGCGCAGATGCTCAAGCAGCGGCTGTGCAAGGCTGTGGTCGTTGTTAAAGTCCACCGGTTCGTCCAGAATCGAGTAGTCGCCCGTCTCGCCAGATAGGCGTACACGGCAGCAATCAGCCACAGCGGGTCATCGTTGAAGCCGGAGCCGATGTCCATGTTACCCTTTTTCGTCAGCGGCTGGTACTGGTGGTAGCGCTGCCGTCGGGGAACTGGGTGGCGGCAATGTCCAGAATGCGCTCCCGCGCGCGGGCGGGGATCAGATGCACAAAGCCGAGCAGATCCTGACAGGAATCGCGGAAGCCCATGCCGCGGCCCGTGCCGCTCTCATAATAGCTGGCAGAGCGGCTCATGTTGAAGGTGACCATGCACTGGTACTGGTTCCAGGTATTGACCATTGCGGTCGAGCTTTCATCGCTGCTCTTGACGAGTAGGTGGACAGCAGGTTGTTCCAGTGGTCGTGCAGCCTGGCAAGTGCCGCATCGACCTGCGCATCCGTGGCATAGCGGGCAGCCATCGCCTGGGCGCGGGTCTATTGATGACGCCGGGCGCGGCCCACTTCTCGTCCTCTGGGTTTTCTATATAGCCCAAAACAAAAATCAGGCTGCGGCTTTCGCCGGGCTGCAGGGTGACATTGACTTGATGCACGCCAACGGGTGCCCAGCCGTGGGCAACAGAGTTGGTGCAACGGCCGTTTTCCACGACCTCGGGATTCGCATTGCTGCGCCATGCGCCTAAAAAGGCGTCCCGGCTCGTGTCAAAGCCGTCAATGCGCGTGTTGACGGTGAACAATGCGTAATGGTTGCGGCGCTCGCGGTACTCGGTCTTGTGGTAGATGGTGCTGCCCTCGACCTCGACTTCGCCGGTAGAGAAATTGCGCTGGAAGTTGGTGGAATCGTCCACAGCATTCCAGAGGCAGAACTCCAGATAGCTGAATATAGTAACGATTTCGGTACATCACTCTCGTTGGTCAGCACCAGGCGGTCGATCTCGCAGTTGTCGCCTACCGGCACAAACAGCTCCAGCTTCGCGGTCAGACTGTTCTTTTTGCCGGTAATGATGCTGTACCCGAGGCCGTGGCGGCACTCATAGCTGTCCAGCTCGGTCTGGGTGGGCTGCCAGCCGGGATTCCAGACGGTATCGCCGTCCTTAATATAGTAATACCGGCCGTTAGAGTCCGCAGGTACGTTATTGTAGCGGTAGCGAGTGATACGCCGCAGCTTGGCATCCCTGTAAAAGCTGTACCCACCGGCCGTGTGGGAAACAAGGCTGAAGAATGCCTCGCTGCCAGATAGTTGATCCACGGCAGTGGCGTGCGCGGCGTGGTGATGACATATTCGCGTGCGGTATCGGAAAAATGACCGAACTTCATAGAGACCCTCTCCTTACTTATGGAAAGCAGATAAAATCGTCAGTTCAAGTCGAAAACGATTAAGCTATTACCCTTACAATACCGCGTTTTCCGGATAATTGCAAGGGTTGCAGCTGAAATTAACGATGATTTGGCAAGTTTCACAATTTTGAAAACCGAAAATTGGCACGAAAATCGAATGCCACCTATTTTATATAAGAGTGTTTTCCGGTTGTGGCACCATAAAGAGCAAATTTGGGTCTGCATCACCGGGCTGAAAAGTGTAAAAACGGCAAGCCGGGGCGCAAATTATGTCCCTTTTTCAGCGAAACTCCAAACGAAATTACCAAAACAGGTGTTTTGGCTTTTTGCAAATCGCCAAATCGAATCGAAATGCACAAAAAATGCCAAAAAGGCATTGATTTTATGGTTGACATGTTGTATAGTGAAGATGCGAAAACGATTAAGAAAGATGCAAGGAGGCGATATCATGCATCCATCAAAGACATCGCAAAGGCATGCGGGGTCTCGGTGGCTACCGTGAGCAAGGCGCTGAACGGTCACAACGATATCAGTCAGGCTACCAAAGAAAAAGTACGAGAGACTGCAAGGCAGATCGGCTACATGCCAAACTCCGCAGCGCGGGCCTTAAAAACGAACCGTACCTATAATCTGGGCGTCCTTTTTGTGGACGAGGCACAAAGCGGTCTGACGCATGAATTCTTCGCGGCTGTTCTGGACAGCTTCAAACGCCACGCCGAGGGCAGAGGCTATGATATCACCTTTATCAACCACAACATTGGCCACGGCCACTCCAGCTATTTAGAGCACTGCCGCTACCGCGGCGTTGACGGCGTGATCGCTGCCTGCATCAAGTTCGATGACCCGGAGGTTATTGAGCTGGCTTACAGCAACCTGCCGATCGTTACAGTCGACCATGTCTTTAACAACCGGGCTGCCGTACTTTCCGATAACACCGATGGTGTCCACAAGTTAGTGGATCAGCTTGCCGCACTGGGCATGAGCGAATCGCTATATCCACGGTGAGAATCACAGCGCAGTCACCCAGAAGCGCCTG